>Ga0335394_10008004_pt1 | contig 11924 bp, 9 predicted proteins | sample MAT03_FD_205741 | JGI IMG/M metagenome (GOLD analysis project Ga0335394, IMG submission 205741) | Freshwater microbial communities from Lake Fryxell liftoff mats and glacier meltwater in Antarctica - MAT-03 (spades assembly) (version 2) ... | reverse complement strand
ACCTACGAGACCTTTGCTGCGTGCGCGCGCGAGCACTTCGGCGGGGACCTGCGCGGCCGCTTCGTGCTCACCGGCGGGCTCGGCGGCATGGGCGGCGCGCAGCCGCTGGCGGCGACGATGATCGGCGCGGCGATCCTTTGCGTCGAGGTCGACCCGCAGCGCATCGATCGCAGGATCGCCTCCGGTTATCTGATGCGCCGCAGCGACGACCTCGATGAGGCGCTGCGGCTCATCGATGACGCCCGCGGCAAGGGTGAGGCGCTCAGCGTCGGTCTGCTCGGCAACTGCGCCGAGGTCCTGCCCGAGCTGGTGCGTCGCGGCATCATCCCCGACATCGTCACCGACCAGACCTCGGCGCACGACGAGCTGCACGGCTATGTCCCCGACGGCATGTCGCTCGCCGAGGCCGCCGAGCTGCGCGCGCGCGACCCGGTCGCCTACGTCGAGCGCAGCGTCGCGGCGATGGGCAAGCACGTCGCCGCGATGTTGGCGATGCAGCAGCGCGGCGCGGTCGCCTTCGACTACGGCAACAACATCCGCGCGCAGGCGGTCAAGGCCGGGGTCGCCGACGCCTTCGAGATCCATGGCTTCATTCCGCTGTACATCCGCCCGCTGTTTTGCAGCGGTCAGGGTCCGTTTCGCTGGGCCGCGCTGTCGGGCGACCCGCAGGACATTTACACGACCGACCAGGCGATCCTCGAGCTGTTCCCGGAGAAGGTCGCGCTACGTCGGTGGATCGAGCTCGCCAGGCAGCAGATCAAGTTCCAGGGCCTGCCGTGCCGGATCTGCTGGCTCGGCTATGGCGAGCGCGAGCGCGCCGGCTTGCTGTTCAACGAGCTCGTGCGCACCGGCAAGGTCTCGGCGCCGATCGTCATCGGGCGCGACCACCTCGACTGCGGCTCCGTCGCCTCGCCCAACCGCGAGACCGAGGCCATGAAGGACGGCTCCGACGCGATCGGCGACTGGCCGGTCCTCAACGCCCTGATCAACACCGCCGCCGGCGCTTCGTGGGTGTCCGTGCATCACGGCGGCGGCGTCGGCATCGGCTACTCGCTGCACGCCGGCATGGTCGTCGTCGCCGACGGCACCGAGGGCGCCGCGCGTCGGCTCGCACGCGTGCTCGTCACCGACCCCGGCATGGGTGTGGTCCGCCACGTCGACGCCGGCTACGACGAGGCCCTCGCGTTCGCCCGCGAGCACGGCGTGCGCGTGCCCGGCCGGACCACCCTGGAGGACGCATGAGCGTCACGGTGCTCATCGAGGCCGCGCAACTGCTCACGCTCGCGGATGGCCCGAAGGACCGGCCACGTGGTGGTGTCGCCCAGGCCGAGCTCGGGCTGCGCGCGGGCCACAGCGTCGTGATCGACGGCGAGCGCATCACCTGGGTCGGCCCCGAGAACGACCGCCCGCGCACGCCCGGCGCGACCGAGGTCGACTGTCGCGGCAAGGTCGTGCTCCCGGCCTTCGTCGACAGCCACACGCACCTGGTGTGGGGCGGTGACCGCAAGGACGAGCTCGAGCTGCGCCTCGGCGGCGCCGACTACGAGCAGATCTTCGCCAGCGGCGGCGGGATCCTCTCGAGCGTGCGGCAGACCCGGAGCTTCGATGATGACGAGCTGCTCGCGCAGAGCCGCGTCCGCCTCGAGCGCATGCGTCGCTGCGGCGCCACCAGCTTCGAGGTCAAGAGCGGCTACGGCCTCGACCTCGAGACCGAGCTGCGTCAACTGCGGGTCGCCAGGCGCCTGGCTCAAGAGACAGGTGCCCGGATCCGCACGACTTGCCTCGCCGCCCACGCCTTGCCGGCCGAGCTGCGTGACAGCCCGTCCGGCCGCGTCGAGTTCGTGCGCCGCGTCTGCGACGAGATCTTGCCCGCGGTCGCGGCCGCCGGCCTCGCCGACTATTGTGATGTGTTCTGCGATCGCGGCGCCTTCACGCCCGACGAGACCCGGCGCATCCTGCTCGCTGCGCGCGCCCTCGGCGTCGCCCCGCGGCTACACGCCAACGAGTTCGGCCACACCGGCGGGGCCCTGCTGGCCGCGGAGCTCAATGCCCTGTCCGCCGACCACCTGCTGCACCTCGACGACGCCGAGCGCGCCGCGCTGCGCGAGGCCGGCGTGGTGGCGACCCTGCTGCCCGGCACCTCGCTGGTGCTCGGCAAGCCGTTCGCCGACGGCCGCGCCCTCGTGACGGCGGGCGTGCCAGTGGCCGTCGCCACCGACTGTAATCCTGGCAGTTGCGCGCTCGAGAGTCTGGCGCTGGTGCTCGGCCTCGCGTGTTACGGCTGCAAGCTATCGCCGGCCGAGGCGCTGTGCGGAGCGACCCACAACGCGGCCGTCAGCCTCGGCCTCGCGGGCGAGGTCGGTCGCATCGAGGCGGGCATGAGCGCCGACCTGTTGGTGCTTGCGACCGCCGACTATCGCGACCTCGTCTATCACGCCGGTTCTCCGCTGATCAGCGCGGTGTATCAGCGCGGCGTGCAGGTCGCCTGACGCCCGCGTGCACGGCCGGGGCTGTGGACCGCCACGATCGCCGTGCCGGGCGCGTGCGACTCGCCGACCAGCAGGGTGACGAACGCCCCGCGGCCGCCGTCCTCGACGCGCACCCAGCACTTGCCGCCCGGCGGGCCGTCTGATGTATGGGTGGTAGCATCGCCGCCCATGTCTGACTGGTTTGCGCTGGGCTCGGTGCCAGGCGCTGCGCGTGCGGGGTCGCATCCTCACATCCATCGCCATCCGTGCCTGTCAGGCCGGTCTCACCGTCCGCCTCGCCGAAGCCGGCTCCGGTGACGATCACAGCGAACGATTTGTCGTCTGCAGCCTTGCAGTTCACCCTATGTACACCTACTGTACGGGTCGTGCTTGGGAGCAACTCGGGTAAGGACGTTCGTGTCGCGATCGCGGGCGCAAGCGGCTTCGTGGGTAAGGCGCTGCTGGCGAAGCTGGCGGCCGAGCACGAGGTCATCGCGCTCGCACGCGAGACAGCAGGACGATCGGGGCCGGGCCGGACCGAGTGGCGAAGCTGCGATCTCTTCAGCCTTCGCGATGCCGAGCGTGCGCTCGCGGGGGCAGAGGTGGCGGTCTACCTCGTCCACTCGATGATGCCCTCCGCGCACCTGACCCAGGGTCGTTTCGACGACCTTGACCTCATCTGCGCGGACAACTTTGCGCGTGCTGCCGAGTCGTGCGGGGTCAGGCACATCGTTTACCTCGGCGGCTTGCTTCCGGCGTCGGGCCACGCGCTCTCGCGGCACCTCGAGAGTCGCTTCGAGGTCGAGCGCACGCTCGCCTCGCGCGGGGTGCCCGTCACCACGCTGCGAGCTGGTCTCATCATCGGCGCGGGAGGGTCGTCGTTCGACATGATGGCGAGGCTCGTCGGGCGACTGCCCTTTATGCTCGGTCCGCGCTGGACACGTTCCCTCACTCAGCCGATCGCGCTCGAAGACGCCGTGACGTTGCTCGAGGTAGCGATCGGCCGACCCGACCTTGCGGGCCGCGCCTACGACATCGCGGGCCCCGATGTCGTCTCGTATGCCGACATGCTGCGAATGACCGGCGCTGCGCAGGGCAAGCGCACGCGTGTCATTACCCTGCCGATCTCTACTGTCAAGCTCTCGCTGCTCTGGGTCAGCGTGATCACGGGCGCCTCCCAGACCCTCGTTCGTCCCTTGGTCGAGAGCTTGAGCCACGACATGGTCGCCACCGATGGGCTCGTGTTCCAGAAGGACGCGGGGCTGGTCGCGCGGCCCCTTCGCGACGCGCTCGAAGGGGCCGTTCGGGACGAAGCCGCCGCGAAAGCGGCGAAGAAGCGCGCGGCGCCCCGTGTCCGAGGAAGCACGAGCAATCGGCGGGTGTGCTCGGTGCAACGTCTTTGCGTTCGCTCTGGGCAGAGCGCGAGCGACGTGGCGGCCGAGTACGTCGAATGGCTCCCGCGCTTCATGCGTCCGCTGCTTCGAGTGGCCGTCGACGACCTTCGCAACTGCCGCTTCTACCTTTGGCCGCTCCGTACGCCGCTGCTGGTCCTCAGCTTCGCGCGTGAGCGGAGCTCGGCGCAGAGACAGCTGTTCTTCGTGACGGGTGGCTTGCTCGCTGGCGATGCTGGGAGCGCTCGACCTCGATTGGAGTTTCGCACCGTGCTGGGCGGCGCCTATGTCCTGGCGGCCGTCCATGACTTCGTGCCTCGTCTCCCGTGGTTCATCTACAAGTACACGCAGGCGCTCGTGCACATCCTGGTGATGCGGGCCTTCGCGCGGCAGCTCATGAGAGGGGCAGGGTGATGCGCGTCGCCGTCGTCGGGGCAGGTGTCGCTGGCCTCGCGTGGCCGCAGGGCGAGCGAGGAGCGGCCGCCGGGTACGCTCGGCTCGTCTTCCTCGTGATCGTGACAGACGAAGCAGCGGGTGATGCGGGGGAACTCGGGGTTGCGAACGCGATCGAGGGCGGTCGCCGAGTCGGCGCTCCACAGGAACACCCGGGGGCTGCGCTCGCCCTCGGCCTTTTGTAGGCTCGTCCGGCTCTTGGTCGCCTCGATCCGCAGCGGACGATCGAGCGCCTCGACGTAGCATTCGGCGGTCACCGGGAAGGGCAGGCCGTTGGCCAGCGCGACGGCCTCCTCAATGGTGCCCGGCGAGCCGGGGACCATCGAGGAGGCGATCCAGGACGCCCTGCAAGCGGCGTGCTCGTCACCGGATGGCTGCGCGACCGAAGGCGCGAACGCGGGACTGGCGACCGACGCGCTCGGTGGCCTGCGCATCGTGGGCGGCGTGGTCGCTGGCATCACGATCGCGGGCCTCACCGCGGCCATCGCCGTGACGCTGCGCCGCCGTCGGCGGGCGGGCCACCACGGACGCGCTCGGCTCGCGGTCAAACGCCTGCGCGGCGCCGCCTGGGCGCCGGCCGACCGCCGGCGGATGATGGCCGAGGCGCGCGCGCTGGCCCGCCTGTCGCACCCCAACATCGTCCAGGTCCACGAACTGCGCGAGCACGCCGGTGAGCGGCTGCTGGTCATGGAGTTGGTCGAGGGCGTGACGCTGCGCGCGTGGGCCAGACAGGAGCCGCGCGGCTGGCGGGCGCTGCTCGGCGCCTTCATCCAGGCCGGGAGCGGCCTCGCGGCGGCGCACGCGATGAAGATCGTCCACGGCGACTTCAAGCCCAAATCCGAGTGCCCTCCTCAGACCGCCCCCCTTCCGCCGTCCGGCCGAATTCTCGCAGATAGCGGTGAAGATGTACTTGCTGCTAAACGGGTAGTCGCTGCACTCCATCGTGCTGCGGTCGGGGTTCATCGGCCGGAAGGCGGAATGGCCGTGGAACTCGAGGGCGCCGCCGACGAGCACGGTGATCGCGTCGGCCGGAGAGTGCGAGTTGGTCTGCCGTCCATCTTCCTGGCGATCACGAAGGTGCCGCGGGTCAGGGTGCCAAACTGGGTCTCGACCTCGCGTAGTGCTCACAATACGTCTGCGCCCCGCCGTCGAATCGAAGCCGACGTAGGTCGTGGCGTCGCCGAAGGTCAGGCTGGCCGCGCCGGCGCTCGCTATTTCGGCGGCCGGATCCACCTCAGCATGGTCGATGCGAGCCTCCGCACTCAGGTTCGCAGGTGCAGGGTTCGCCTGTCAACGCTCCGTTCGCGCCACCGAGCTCGTCGTCGGCGCTTGGATGGACATTCGCCGCTCACAACCCTGGCAACCCGGATGTGTCCACGCCCAGGCGGGTAGCCTCCCGGATCGCGCTATGGACTGCGCCGTGGACCGTACCGAAGTAGGGCCGCGAGGTCGCCTCGCCCGCAAACAGCACCCGGTCGGCGACGGGGGCCGCGAGCCGGTCGAAGTCTGCCATCGACTGACCCAGGGCCGGAAAGCAGTAGGAGCCGCGGCTCCACGGGTCGCTGCGCCAACGCGTGACGTGGCTGGCCACCGGCGTGGGGATCGGCCGCTCGAACAGCTGACCGAGTACGGCCAGCGCGTCGGCCACGAGGCCCGCATCGTCGCGCTCGTCGAGCTGCTCGCGCACGCGTGTGCCCCCGTGCATCAACACCAGGGTGGGCGCACCCGCGTCGCGGGTGAAGTCGACCACCAGCGGGAATTCGCCGCGCTCCTGGCCGGCGTGGAGCCACGCCGCGTTGTCGCCCGCCTCGGGCCAGAATACGTCGTCGAAGCACAGCACCACCTTCTCGAGGCTGCTCATCTCCAGCCGACCGATGGCCGCGAGCTTGTCGGCGGGCAGCGCCGGGCGCAGCTCGATCGTGCCGGCCTGCAGCACGCCGAGCGGTACGGTCACGATCACACGATCGGCCGCGAAGGCCTCGCCGGTGGCGGTCTCCACCCGCACCGCGAGCTCGTCGTAGTCGATGCGCACCGCCGGAGTGCTCGTGTGGATCTCGAGGCCCTCGGCGAGCGCGGCGAGGAGCTTGCCATAACCACCTGCGATCAAATGATCGTCATAGCCGAAGAATTCGTCCTCGTCGAAGATCGAGAGCGAGGTGCGGGAGGCGGGCCCGCCGTAGTCGACCTCGAGCAGGAACTGCTCGAGCACAAAGCGAGCCTGACGCTCGGCGGAGGGCTTGAGGCCGAGATCCTTGAGGTAGAGGTCGATCGCGTCCTGCATGCTCGCGTCGTCGGGCAGCCGCGAGCGCAGCGATGCGAGCTGCTCGTCGATCGCATCCTCGTGGACCCGCGCGGCCGCGGCTTCTTCGTCGGTGAGCGCACGACCCTCCGCGGCATCCCAGAAGCGGGCATCGTCGTCGGCATAGGCATGCTCGCGGGTGACCAGGCCCAGGCCATCGACCAGCGCCGCCACGGGGTTGCCACGGCGACCGTGGATCCACGCGGCCCCGACGTCGATCTTGGCCCCCGCGAGCGCGAGCGTGTGCGTGCGCCCGCCGATGCGATCACGAGCCTCGAGCACCACGACCTCGATGTCGGCCGCCTGCAACAGTCGCGCGACCGTGAGCCCGGCGATACCCGCCCCAACCACCACGACGCGCCGGGTGGGCCCGGGGATCCGGGCCGGCTCGGCCACGCGACACGCGAGCCCTCCGCTGAGGAGCACGAGCAGACGCACCAGATCGCGGCGCAGCATCACCCGGCACGCTAGACCACCGCCCGAGCGCCGGTCAAGCCGAGTCGGGCGCACGAAGGCCCTCAGCCGCCGGGCAGGAAGCCGAGCTCCGCGGAGCAGGCGGCCGGGAGGGCGCCGAGCTTAAAGCGGCCGGGCGCATTCGTGGGCTCGAAGCCGGACACCGCGAACAGCTCGACCTCGCCGGTGGCGGGATCGAAGCGATGATCGATCTTATGTTCGCTGCGCTTCGGCGCGACCTCGGTCGGCTCGTCCTCCAGCATCGCGTAGGTCTCCTCGACCGCCGAGGTCGTGAAGGCGCCGAGCCAGCGCGGGGCGTCGCCGTCGAGGCCGAGCACCGCGACGATCTCGTCGCTGTTGCCCTCGCTCGAGTTGGACGAATAGTCGCCGTCGTGGCGCTCGCGGCTGAGCGTGATCACGACCTCGGGACGGCCGCCGAGCAGCACGTCGCGCGCCTCCACCGACAGGATCGAGAAGTTCTCGCCGATGTAGCCGATGCCGGGGTTGTAGGCGCTGCCGAGCTGGATGAGCGACCAGCGATCCGCGTACAGCACCGCGAGGTATACGAAGTGCGTCCGCCGGCCCATCAACCAGGCCCGGTATCTTCGTGGCGAGGTGACTGCCCCAGCGCGCGCCGCAGCTCAGCCTCACGCGCGTCGTGCCAGTCGAGCACCGCGGCCAGGTGGCCCGCTCACACACGAAGGGTCAATTAGCCATTACCTCACTGTTGAAAACAGTACACATATCCCTGCCCCGTACACGGCACCAGGTTCCCCAGCGCCCAGTCGCCGACCTTGCCGCGCTGCCGCAGGAACCCGACTACCACGAAGTCCATGATGTTGTTGCGGCTCCAGCCCGAGCAATAGTTCGACGCGGTATTGAAGTCATTGGCCTCGCCCGCGCGGTCCGTCCCCGTCCACACGTGGTCATCATCGGCTGCTTCCACCTTGGTCCCGGCCGCGGTCATGTCGATCGGCGAGGTCGGGCCCGTGCTCGTGAGCACCTCCCAGTCGGCCGCCAGCATCGTGCCGTCGGGCAGCGTGTAGGGCACCGTAGATTGCGAGAAGCGGTCCGCCGGGCCTCCGCTGTCCTGGGCCAGCCATGCGAGGTAGGTCCCGGGCAGCCCGGCGGCCGCGGCTTGCTGCGCGCACATTTGGTCGACCGCACTCACGCCGCCGAAGTTGGTGGCCATCGGCTCGGCCAGCACGAAGGCCGTCTTGGTGCACATCGCCGCGAAGCAGCCGACCGCGTCGCACTCGCAATCCACGCCCTCCTCGCCGCCACACGCCGCCACCACTACCGCCACGCTGGCGCCAAGACCGAGACACAGAAGCAGGGTACGCATGACCGCCCATGGTACGCAGACCCACGCCCGCGTTCAAGCGGCGCGCTCACTTGCCGGCACCGTTGCGCGCTCGCTGAGTTTTGTGGCTCGGCGCCCATCTCCACGGTCTGCGCGGGTGCCCGACCTCCATGTCGACGCCTCGCAGGTCACAGCGCGTGGTGTCCCGGCTTCTCACCGCTCGCCCGGCGGGGTAAACCGGGCCGTGCGCACGCCTCGCCGGTCCCTCGCCCTGTCGTCCCTCGCCGCCCTGACCCTGCTGGCCTGCGGCCCGGGCACGCCTCGCCGCCGTCGAGAAGGCGCTCACCGCCGAGTCCCTCGCCGCATGGACCTCCGACCTTCGTGACGAGCCGGTCGCCGTCAAGCTGCCGCGCTTCAAGATCGAGCCCGGCGAGGGTCTGCGCCTGTCCGGGGTCCTCCAGCAGCTCGGCCTGCGCACCGCCTTCGACCCCGCCACCGCCGACTTCACCGGCATGGCCCCACGCGCCGACCAGATCGTCCTGTCCGAGGCCTTTCACAAGGCCTTCGTCGCCGTCGACGAGAAGGGCACCGAGGCCGCCGCCGCGACCGCGGTGATGATGCGCTCCGGCGCCGGCATGCCGACCGGCGACCGCCAGGCGAAGGTGTGCCAGCCTGCCCAGTGCTCCGTCCGTAGATACCGCGCCAGTGCCCCCTCACCGACCCCTGCAGTCCGAACATCCAGCACATAGACCCCGGGCTCACGCAGCCTCGCCTCCAGCGTCCCCTTCGGCGCCGGGTCGACCGAAAAGCTGCGCAGCCCGCGGATCCGAGGCCAGCGCGCCGCGAGCGAGCTGCGCGTATGATATGCGAGGAAGCTGCCGTGATCGAACGATGTATGCACCGCGACATATTCGTCGCCAAAGGTTCGACTCAGCTCGATCCCCATCACCGGCCCCTGACTCATCCTTCCATTGGGCATTCGCCCGTGCCCACGCGCGAGTCCATTGTGTGCGATCACCACGATCCGCGCATTTGGCACCTGCTCGGAGATCCACCGGACATTGTCCCCCATCAGCCGGTCGCGTTGCTCGGTGATCTCTGTCCTCCCCTCGACCACAGCAGCACCCACGCGCTGCTCCGCCATCCAGACCAGCCGCAGGGCCACCGCATGCGCACGCTCGCCACGCAGGGACGCTCATATTCACCGTACCCAAACCCGCCCGCCTCTATTCCGCTCGTCGCGGCAGCTCCGGCTCGCGCCGCTCCGCCTGCGATGGCGCTGGCAGCTCGCTCGCCAGCCCGCACGGCCCGGCACAGACCTTTTCGAGGGCCTCGTCGAGCGCCGGTCCCAGCGCCAGCGTCGCCTCGACGATCCACAGCAGCTCGAGCAATTCGTCACTGGTCCCCGGTGTCCACGCTTCGCAGCGGATCGCGTCGAGCCGCGAGGACCTGCGCCCGGCCCCGCCTGCCAGTCGTCCGGAGATCCACCCTGGCACCGGACGATATCCCGACAGCGCATATTCCCACGCCGCCGCGGGCACCGGCGCGAATTCTCCGACGCAGGTCTCTCCGACAACCAGCCGGATCGCACCATCGACATACCGCACCGCCGTCGGCGGGCGCTCCGGCGCTTGCACACATCGCGCCGCTCCCGACGCACCCGCCGCGAAGGTGTGCAATGCGATCGCCCGCCGCCCCAGCGCGACCGTCCCGGCCCACAGCGCCGCGTCGCGCGTCAGCGGGATCCGTGGCCCGCTACCCCGTAGCTGCGCCGCGAATCGCAGGGTGTATCCGGGCGCCGACAGCAGCGCATATGCGTAGGCGAACACATCCTCCGCACACGTCCGATCGCCATGCCACCCACGCAACACAGCCAGCGCGCCGGCCGCGATATTCGCCTGCTCGCCGGCCACGTCGCGCCACAGCGGGATGACATCCTTGCCGCCGCGCCCGCAGAAGTGGTGCAGGTCGGGCACCTCGGCGCTGACCATCGCCGCCGGCCCCGGCCCGAGCGCTCCCGTCAACAATGACGTCAGATACACCTGCCGCGGCCCCGCGACCCACCACAACGTCGGCCGCAGGAAGTCCCCGAGCCGCGCGTCGGCGAGGCAGTATCGCCGGTCGAGCGCACGAAACCCGTAACGCCGCACCGGCGGCTGCACGGTCGCCGCTGCGATCGGCTCCTCCGTCGCCGCCCCGAGCCCGAGCCCGAGCCCCGGGCTTCGCAGCGGCGGATAGCGCCCCTCGACGCTGCGATCTCGAGTCTCATGGAACAGCTCGCCACGCGCCTCGCTGGCGACCAGCGCCTGCCAGCGGCGCGCCAGCACCTCCGGCGCGCTGGCGATCGGCCAGGTCCGTTTCCACTGCGCGCCCGAGTGTTGCCACGGGAACAGGTCGACCAGCCGCGGCCACGCGAGAAACCCCGCGCCCGCCTCGTCTGCGATCCACGCCGCGCCAGCTTCTCCGTGTACCCGTGTCCACTCGAGCTGCGCCAGCGCCCGTGTATGCGCGCACAGCTCCAGCTTCTCGGCCGCGCCGCCCTGCGCGCGATAAATGTCAACACATGTCCCAAGAGACATCTCTCCACGCACCAGGGTCGTCGCCGCGACCGGCACCGACACCGCGAACACATTGCCGCTGACGTTGGCTCCGCGGCGATCGCCCTCGAGGTCGAGCACGTGGATCTGCGGGGCGCAGCGACGCAGATGCGTGCGCATCCCAATAAAACCCGGCCCACGCAGGAAGCTCGCGCCCGTCACCATTGCGACCACGCCGGGCGCCCGCGGGCGCCGCTCGAACACCTGCCAGCAGGCCCAGCGCCAGAAATACACATACAAATTATAGAGATTCTTCACGTGCGCGCCGGCCCCGGCCGCGCGCGCCGGCTCGACGAAGTCGGCGAGCAGCGAGCGCCCCGCCCCCTCGCGGATCCACCCGCCGCCCGGCGTCTGCGGCTTCTCGCGCTCGTAGGGCGGGTTGCCGAGCACCACGCTGATCGGCGTCGCCACCACATCGGGCCCCGCCAGGGTATCGCCGAGCATGAACACCGGCGCCTCGATCGCTCCTCGTACGCCCGTCTCCGTCAACAGCATCGACAGCCGCAGCACGGAGATCGCCCATGGCGCGACCATCCGCTCGACCCCATGCAGCCGCGGCAGCAGCCGCTCCCGCGCATAGTCCGACCACGCCGCCGGATCCCCGCCCCACCGCGCCAGCATCGTCGCGTGCGCCCTGCGGATCACCGCGATCACGAACGTGCCGGTGCCGGCCGCCGGATCGACCACCTGTACGAAGGGGCAGGTTGGATCGACGCCCGGCGGCAGCTCCAGCCCGCGCCTCGCCGCGTATGCGCCCCAGGGCTCCGCGTCTGCCAGCCCGTCCGTCAGCCCGAGCCTGTCGCGCAAGGCAGCGTCCGTCGTCTCGACCAGATAGGCGACCACCGGCGCCGGCGTGAAGTACACCCCCCGCGCCGCCCGCAGCCGGGGATCGTAGGCCCCCAGGAACGCCTCGTAAAAATGCATCACCGGGTCGTCCGCCTCGGCGCCGACCAGCGTCAC
>Ga0335394_10007999_pt1 | contig 11926 bp, 8 predicted proteins | sample MAT03_FD_205741 | JGI IMG/M metagenome (GOLD analysis project Ga0335394, IMG submission 205741) | Freshwater microbial communities from Lake Fryxell liftoff mats and glacier meltwater in Antarctica - MAT-03 (spades assembly) (version 2) ... | reverse complement strand
AGCCCTCGAAGCCTCCGGACCGGACCAGCCGGTCACCGGCCGGCATGTGGCGTGCCAGCGCGATCAGGTGGCCCACGGTCAGTTCCGCTGTCGGCGCGGTCAGCAGGTCGGTGACTAGGGTGATCCAGATGCCGCGCCGGGTGCACGCTGCAACATCATAGTTGTCAAAGCCCTTGAGCGCGCAGGCGACGATCTTCAGCCGTGGACAGGCCGCAAGGAACGCGTCATCGACAGTTTCGGTCATGAAGCCGATGAGAGCATCGGCCGCCTGGCAGTGCGCGCGCAGCTCGGCGCTTGTCCATGGTTCTCGGGTTTCGTTGGCGATGACCCGGGTGTGCGGCTGAAGGTAGGCATGCACTTCCGGGTGAACCCAGTTGGCGACGGCGACCGTCGGCCGGGGGGCAGGGGCGCTGGGCATGAGGGACGCTTTTTTGTGGGCGGCAGTGGATTGCTGAACGGGACAGCCATGATACTTCTTGCGCCTGTGCGGCAGAACGTCCGTTAGTGCGTCAGTCAGTACGTCAATAAGCACGTCGGTTTATCATGCTCGCCACGCGAATCGTGTTGTCACAGAAGCATTTCTTGCATAGTTCGAGCGAATACGACGTGCTCATCGAGAACAAATTCAGAGAACGGCACGGAGATGGTGGAGGCGAGATGACCATTGACGAACTCGGCAAACTGGCAGCGCTGATCACGCACGAGCGTGACGCCTTGCTCGCGAACTGGCGGCACCAGGCGCGCCAGATTCCCTCGGCGCGGCATCTCGATACACCGACGCTCAACGATCACATTCCTCAATTGCTGGCCGAGCTGACTGCGGCGCTTCAGCAAGGGTCCGACAAGACGATCTCAAAAGCGCTCAGCGAAGGTAGCCCGCCAGCCCATGGTTTGCAGCGGGTCCAGGATGGCTTCAATATCGAGGAGGTCGTTGGCGAGTACAACATCCTGCGCGGCTGTCTCCACGATCTCGCCGATACCCATGGTTTGCGTCTGCAAGGAAAGCCCTTCCATATTCTCAACCACGTTCTCAATGAGGCAATTGGTTTGGCAGTGCAGACCTTTGCCCAACAGCAAGCCCTGGAAGTGCAACGGCGCCGGGAAGAGTATCTCGCCTTCGTAGCACATGACCTTCGGACTCCTTTGAGTGCGATCTCAATGGCCGCGAGCGTTTTGGAATTGACCCTCCCGAAGCCAGACGCCGCCGCCGAAACCGCCCAGATGTTGAAAACTGTGCGTCGCAACGTGCAGCATCTGGACGGTTTGGTCCGCAAGGTGCTCGAAGAGACTACGCATCTCCAAACCGAGAGTGGGGTCGAATTGCAGCGGCGCGAGTTCGATTTGTGGCCTTTCGTCGCGGCCCTGATTCACGACCTCCATCCGGTCGCCCGGATCTCCAGCACCCAGCTGCTCAACAACGTTCCCCACGACTTGGTCGTCTATGCAGACGCCAGTCTGCTTCGGCGCGTATTCCAGAACTTGATTGCCAACGCGACCAGATACACCCCAAGCGGCGAGGTTATCCTCGGTGCGCGGGAACTCGGCGCAGGCGTCGTGGAGTGCTGGGTCAGCGACAATGGATCGGGCATCCCGGTAGAGCTTCTCGCGAAAGTCTTCGACAAGGGGGAAACCGATCCGGAAGACGCGGGTGGAACTGGCTTGGGTCTCGCCATCGTGAAGACGTTTATCGAGGCTCATGGTGGAACGGTGGCGGTCGAAAGCAAGGAAGGTTTCGGCTCGACATTCCGCTTTTCGCTGCCCACCAAGGCGAATGAAAGCGACCTGACTGGGCGCAGCATCTGACCGGGCTCGCCATTTCGGCGCTGTCAGGTCGTTGTCATCTATCCATCACACTGGGTTGTTACAAGCGTCTGCACCGTTCTGCTGACGCAGTCCCGCTGTTCACGGCGGTCAGCCCGCCTCGCCTGCCTTTTCTATGCCGAAAGATGAACCGCTGGCCGCCGCTGCACCCGACGCGATTGCGGTCGACCGCCTGTCGGTGGTCTATCCGAATGGCACGGTCGGCTTGCGGCCGACAAGTCTTGCGTTCGCGCCGGGACAGTTCGTCGTGCTGCTTGGCCCGTCCGGGGCAGGCAAGTCGACGCTGTTGCGCTCGCTGAACGGGCTGGTTGCGGCGACCCAGGGCGATATCCAGGTGGCCGGTATAGGCTCGATTGCTGCCCGCGGCGCCTTGCGCCGGCACCGGCAGCGCTGCGCGATGGTGTTCCAGCAGCATCAACTGATCGGGCGTCTTAGCACGCTGCAGAACGTGCTGACCGGACGGCTGGCCTACCACTCGACGCTGCGTTCGCTGTGGCCCCTGCCACTGGCCGACAAGCGCCTGGCGCTCGACTGCCTGGATCGCGTCGGTCTCCTCGACTGCGCGCTGAAGCGGGTGGACGAACTGTCCGGTGGTCAGCAGCAGCGCGTCGGCATTGCCCGGGCGATCGCCCAGCAGCCGCGTATCCTGCTCGCCGACGAGCCGGTGGCCAGCCTCGATCCGGCCACGTCGGTGCGGGTGCTCGGTCTGATTCACTCGATCTGCAAGGCCGATGGCATCACTGCAATCATCAGCCTGCACCAGGTGCATCTGGCACGCCAGTTCGCCGACCGGGTCATCGGCATCGGCGCCGGCCGCGTCGTGTTCGACGGCCCACCGTCGCAGATCGACACGGCAGTGCTGACCGCGATCTATGGCAGTCTGGAGAGCGCGCAACGCGATGACTGGTCGGTTGCGCCTACCCCGATGACTGTTCCAGACGCAGCGGTTGAGCAGGAGGCGCTTTCAACAACCCTTACAAACCGCATCACCCCCCGACCCACATGAATTTCAAGGAGTCCGCAATGAACCGTCGCTTCTTTCTCTACGGCGCCGCCGCTTATGCCACTGGAGCCGTCGCACTGACCGCTGCGCTGGGTCTGTGCGCACCTGCCCATGCGCAGAACGTCGACCCCAATCCGAAGGTGCTTCGACTCGCGCTGCTGCCGGACGAAAATGCGGCGACCATCGTGCAGAACGCCCGTCCGCTGGAACTGCACCTGGAGAAACTGCTCGGGCGCGAAGTCAGCGTGGTGGTCACCACCGACTACTCGTCGATGATCGAGGCGATGCGCTTCGGCCGGATCGATGTCGCCTACTTCGGACCGTTCTCCTATGTGCTGGCGCGCTCGCGGGCACCCAACATCGAGCCGTTCGCGGTCGGCCTGGACTCGCGCGGCAGCCCGACCTATACCAGTGTGTTCATCACGCTGGCCGACTCTCCGATCAAGGACCTGACCCAGGCCCGGGGACTGAACGTCGGTTACGGCGATCCGGCATCGACGTCCAGCCATCTCGCCCCGCGCGCCCTGATGCAATCCAAGGGGCTGGTCGGCGACAAGGACTACAAGGTGATCCATCTGGGTGCGCATGATGCAGTGGCGCGCGCCGTGGAGACCGGCAAGGTGCCGCTGGGCGCGCTGTCACGCCCGATCTACGAGTCGCTGATCAAGAGCGGCAAGCTCGATGGCAGCAAGCTGCGCATCCTGGCCGAGTCGGCGCCGATCCCGAACTATCCGATGGTGATGCAGAGCGGCCTGAACCCGAAGCTCAAAGAGCAGATTCGCGCCGCCTTTCTGGAGTTGAAGGACCCGGGGTTGTTGAAGAACTTCCGTGCCAGCGGCTTCGGTGCCACCGACGACAAGGCCTACGACGTGCTGCGCGACACGGCGAAGATTCTCAACCTGGACCTGTCCAAGCAGCAGTGACCGGCGCAGCCCCAACGGGGCTTCGCTCGCTACCAGGCACCTCGCGTGCCTGGTAGCCCAGAGCGTGGCTGCATCGGCTGATCATCGTCGGGCGTTCCCGCAATAGTTTCAGTTGTTTCAGGAGACAGGGTTGATGGATCGACCGCCGGACAATTCGCAACTGCAGGCGGGCACCCATCGGCTCGACCCCTGGCTTGCCGGTGACAAGGCCCGCGAGCGTCGCACGCTGGTGCGCCTGGTGGTGCTCGCCGCCGTCGTGTTGGTGGCGTTCTGGCTGACCCAGCTGTTCGACTTCAAGCGGCTGGCCGAAGGCATCCCTGCGATCATGCAGATCGTGTCGGAGATGATGCCGCCCGATTTCACCCGCTGGCAGGCGTGGGCACGCCCGCTGCTCGACACCTTCGCAATGAGCATCGCCGGTACCGCGTTCGCGGTGATCTTCTCGATACCTCTCGCCTTTCTGGCGGCGAGCAACACCACGCCCAACCGGTTCGTCTACCACGCGACCCGGCTGCTGCTGAACTTCTTCCGCTCGATCCCGGAGCTGATCAAGGGCATCATCCTGGTGGCGGCGGTGGGTTTCGGTGTGCTGCCCGGGGTGCTGGCACTCGGGCTGCATTCGATCGGCATGGTCGGCAAGTTCTTCGCGGAGGCGATCGAGCATGTCGATCCCAAGCCGATCGAAGCGGCCCGCGCCGCGGGCGCCACGCCGATCCAGGTGATCTGGCACGCGATCCTGCCTCAGGTGTTGCCGCAGATGTCCGACACGGTGATCTACAGGTGGGAGTACAACTTCCGCGCCTCGGTGGTGCTCGGTGCGGTGGGTGCGGGGGGCATCGGCACTGAGCTGCTGTCGTCGCTGCGGATCATGGACTACCAGCAGGTGGCAGCGATCCTGATCTGTATTCTGGTCTGCGTCACCATTGTCGATGCCATCGGCATGGGACTGCGGCGCAAGCTCGCCTGACATCGGAATTTTGCCCATGCGTTTCGGCCTTGCAGCCCGGACGCGCCGGCGCGCGCTGGCGCGGGCGGTCGCCGTAGCGCCAGGCGGAGGATCTTTGCAGCGCCATGTACGCTAGCGAACAGTGGGGTGTGCAGACCATGCGTAGAAGTGACAGGTTGTTCTGGACGTCCGCCTGTGCCACTCTGTTGGTGTCTCCCGCTCGAGGTGGGCTATGCGCAGTACTCTGGACTACCGAAGTTCTAACGGGCTGCTGGCAGCCCTGCCAGAGGCTGAATGGCAGCGCTGGAGGGGTCAGTTGGAGCCGGTCGAGTTGCCGCTGGGGAAGGTGCTCTACGAGTCGGGTGCGACCCTGAGCCATGTCTACTTTCCGACCACGGCCATCGTTTCGCTGCTCTACGTGATGGCAGACGGGGCATCGGCCGAGATCGCAGTGGTCGGCAACGAAGGGCTTGTCGGCGTTTCGCTGTTCATGGGAGGTGAGTCCACGCCCAGCCGGGCGGTGGTGCAGAGTGCCGGCCGTGGCGTGCGTCTGAAGTCGACTTTCCTCAAGACCGAGTTCAACACGTCCAGTCCAGTCATGCACCTGCTGCTGCGTTACACCCAGGCGCTGATCACGCAGATGGCGCAGACGGCGGTATGCAATCGCCATCATTCGCTCGACCAGCAGCTTTGCCGCTGGCTGCTGCTGAGTCTCGATCGGATCGAGGGCGACCTCCTGGTGATGACCCAGGAGCTGATCGCCAACATGCTCGGGGTCCGGCGCGAGGGGGTGACCGAGGCGGCGCTCAGTCTGCAGCGGGCGGGCATCATCCGCTACTCCCGCGGTCGGATCACCGTGCTCGACCGTCCAGCCCTCCAGGCGCGCAGCTGCGAATGCTATGCCGTGGTGAAAGTGGAATACAGCCGCCTGCTGCCCGCACGCACCGCGATCTGACGCGCGCGCCTGCACCTGCCTGGCACTGGCCGCCCGATGGCTGATTCAGGCAGGCCGATATACGCGGGCGCACCTACGCGCAGTCGACGTGCGCTCATGCTCGCGGTTTAACGCTCTGCCTCTGCCAACCGGCCACCGGGTCGCGCGCGCCTGCGACCAACCCGGAGCGCTGTGATTTTGCCGTGAGCATGGCGCGGTCGGCGCGCGCCACCAGGTCGGCCACGCTGTCGGCATGCTCGGGAAACATCGCCAGCCCTACACTTGCGCTGAGACGCACGCTGACCGCGCCGATGCGACAGGGCGCAGCCACGCTCCTCATAAGCTTGCGAACGATGATCTGCGCATGCGCCTCTTGAACGACCTGCGGCAGCAGGCAGACGAACTCGTCGCCGCCATAGCGGCTGACCCAGTCCTCGCCGCGCAGGGCATGGACGAGTCTGGCGCCGATGATCTTCAGCGCCACATCGCCGGCAGCGTGCCCGTGCTGATCATTGACCGCCTTGAATCCGTCCAGATCGACGAACAGCAGGCAGAACCCCTGCCGGTCGACGGCATGGTCAGCGATCTGTGCGGTAAGCCGCTCTTCGAAGGCCATGCGGTTGGGCAATCCAGTCAGCGCATCACGGGTCGCCGTGCGCCAGGCGACGCTTTCGCGCGCCTCGCTCAGCGCAAGCGCATGGTGCGCGTCGCGCAGCGCCTGTGTCGCTTCGCTCAGCGCAGCCTCCATGCGCGCCAGCCTGCGCCATGCATCCTGCAGCGCGTCAGTGGCTGCCTCAGGGTTCTGCGGTGCCCACGCGCTGTGCGAGAGCGCCATCGCGCCGGGGGGCAGGGAAACGGCGGAGCGGTTTGGACTTTTTGCGGTCGCTGGGCGCATGGTGTCGGTCCGGCGTTGGGATTCAGTGGATCGCACGTCACTCGAGGGATCAATCGTGCGGAATCCCGGACGGTAAATAACTCGCCACGCGCCAGTCTGTGCGCTGGCGCACGCAAGGCAGGGGCGCGCCTGCCGGGACGCCTGCCCTGATTCTGCTGTCGAATGGCAGTGCAGCAAATTGTGCAGCGTGTGTATGTCAGCGCACAGATGAAAGCGTTCAGCCTGCCTATCCTTGTTTCTCGTGATTCCAACATCCGAGGTGCACCCGTGAATACGAACCGAAGGTCTATGAATAAAACCATGCTGGCCGTCGCCTTCGCGCTGATGCTCGCTCCCTTGGCAAACCCCGCGATCGCAGCCACAGCAGGCGAACTGGACCAGGATTCAGCTGCGGCATTGCAGAGTCTGTACAAGGTGAACCCGACCGCCGAAGCGATTTCAAGAAAAGCCAGGGCAATCCTGGTGTTCCCCAATATCGTCAAGGCCGGGCTGGTGTTCGGCGGCAGCTACGGCGAGGGCGTGCTGATGAAGGGGTCGCGCGTGATCGACTACTACAACTCGGTCTCCGCCTCCTGGGGCTGGCAGGCTGGCGCAGAAACGTACGCCTATGTCGTGTTCCTGATGACCGACAAGGCGGTCAAGTACCTGGAGACCTCCAAGGGCTGGGAGTTCGGTGTCGGGCCAAGGGTCGTAGTGGTCAATGAAGGCATCGCCAGGAACCTGACCACCTCCACGCTGAGGGATGATGCCTACGCCTTCATCACCAACCAGCAGGGCCTGATGGCTAGCCTGAGCATCGAGGGCACCAAGATCAGCCGCATCAAGCGCTGATGTGACCCAGGACAGGATCGGTGCCGGACCGCTCCGTGTGCCCCGGCAGGCAAGGCGCACGCTCACGCAGCTGAAGAAAGGGAACCAACGTGAATACCAATCAGGTCAAGGGCAAGGTAAAGGAAGTCACAGGCAAGGTTCAGCAGAAGGTCGGAGAAGTCACCGGCAGCGTCGATCAGCAGGTGAAGGGTGGAGTCAAGACGACCGCGGGCAAGATCCAGCATGCCGTCGGAGACGCCCAGGCAGACGTGAAAGACATGCAGAAGCACCGCTGAGCGATCGACCGCGCTCTCGCCGAGGACGCGTTCGACAGTTCATCAACACCTGGGCTTCATACCCAGGTGTTTTTTTGCCTGCAGTGGATACCGGCTTGCCGCGCAATTGGCTTGTCCTTGCACAACGCCATCGAGCGGTCGATGCCCGCATCTGCACCCACGGGCCAACGCGCATCGCCTGAGGCAGTTGCCTCAGGGCCCGGTCGCAGCCGCACCGCCGAGCACCACGAGGTGATGGCTGAGGGCACCCTGCCCGGCGAGTTCCAGCCAGACGCCAGGCAGCAGCGGCACAGCACCCTCGGCCAGGGCGGTGCGAATCGACTGGTCTGCATCGGCTGCGCACAGGCTGAAGTCGTGTACACGGCCATCGCGCCTGAGCGTGATCCGGGCGCCGGGCCAGTGCGCCGGCAGTGCTGGCTGCAGGCGCACCCGACCGGCCCGCACCTGAAGACCGCAGATCGATTCGATGGCCGCGCGATGCATGCCGGCGGCAGAGCCTGTGTACCAGCTCCAGCCGCCGCGCCCGGCGTAGGGTGGCTGGCTGTAGACATCGGCAGCGACCGCATAGGGCTCGAGCCCGTAGACGATGCCGTGGACCGGGTGTGCTGCCCGATGTGCCGGACTGCAGGCCATCCAGGTGCGCCAGGCTGCCTCGGCATTGCCGAGCTTCGCCCAGGCCATGACCGCCCAGACTGCGCCATGATTGTATTGCCCGCCGTTCTCGCGCACCCCGGGCGGATAGGCCTGGATGTAGCCCGCGTCGGGCCGCGCGGCCACCAGCGGCGGATCGAGCAAACGCAGCAAGCCCAGCGCCGGATCGCCGAGCAGGCGCTCTGCGGAGTCCATCGCGATGGTCTGCCTGGCGGGAAGACCGGCGTCGGACAGTACACTCCAGGCCTGGGCGATCAGGTCGATGCGGCATTCACTGCCCAGGTGAGAACCCAGCGGTGTCCCGTCGTCGAAGAAAGCGCGTGCGAACCAGTCGCCATCCCAGGCGGTGTCGTTCAGCGCGGCGCGCCAGCCATCAACAGCGGTCAGCCAGCGCTGTGCGCGCGACTGTTCGCCACGCAGTGCTGCAAATGGCGCGAAGTCGGTTGCGACTCGACACAGAAACCATCCGAGCCATACCGATTCGCCACGCCCTTCTGAACCGACACGGTTCATGCCGTCATTCCAGTCGCCAGTGCCCATGAGTGGCAGCCCATGGATGCCGACGCCGAGGCTGCGATCGAGCGTGCGCGCGCAGTGCTCATACAGCGCTGCGCTGCGTTCGCTGATGCGCGGCACGTAGTAGGCGTCCTCGGCTTGTGCGGGTACCTCGGCGCCTTCGATGAACGGCACGACCTCATCCAGCACCGCGGTGTCACCAGTGGCGGCCACATAGTGAACCGCAGCATGGGGCAACCAGAGCAGGTCATCACTGAAACGGGTGCGTACACCGGCGCCGGTGTGCGGATGCCACCAGTGTTGGACGTCCCCCTGCTCGAACTGCCGGGCCGCCGCGCGCAGCAGATGGGCGCGCAGCAGTTGCGGTGCGCTGGTTGCCAGTGCCATCGCGTCCTGCAGCTGATCGCGAAAGCCGAAGGCGCCGCCCGCCTGGTAGAAGCCGGCGCGTCCCCACAGCCGGCACACCGTCGCCTGGTACAGCAGCCAGTGATTGACCAGCGCATCGAACAGCGGGTCGGGGGTCTGCACGCTGACTGATCCAAGTAGTGCACCCAACCGGTCAGCGACGATGTCCTGTGGCCTGCCGCCGTACTCCTCTCGCACGCTCTCGCGCGCCAGGTCCAGTGCGGCCTGCGCGCTGCGTGCGCTGCCGAGCAGGAACAGGCAGCCGGCACGCTGACCAGGCGCCAGTGCGAGCGGAATGCTCAGCGCCGCGCAGGCGTCAAGACCACTGCCCGAGCGGCAGCCCAGCCGGTCGGGCACCACCCGGTGGCCAGCTTCGTCGAACAGCTCGCGCCGGTCGCAGGTCCAGTCCTGGATCGCCCGGCTGGCGCCCGCATCGCCCAGCACGGTGATGAAGGCGCTCAACCCGCCCGCTGAGTCGTGATCGTCGAGCTGGGTCGCCAGCAGCACATCGACCGATGCTGTGCCATCGTCGGGCCGCTGCGAGTCGAACCTGGTGTGTATCGATTGTCGATCGACCCTGATCGCCCCGAGCAGCCATTCGAACAGCCCGATCACCCGCAGCGTCTGCGCCTGCGCGCTGTCATTGAACAGGTGCACCTGCACCCGTTTTATGGCGCGATCGGTATCGACCGTCCAGATGAGCTCGATCTCCAGCTGGCCGAAGCGCTGACTGATGCGAGTGCTGCCCGGTCCGTGTTCGACCCGGCACGCTGCATTGCTTCCGCCTGCGCTGAGGTGCCACAGTTCACCGGTCTCGATTCTCTGCAGAAGGAATGCCTCGCCGCTGTTGTCGGTCAGCGCGTCGTTGCTCCATGCGGTGAGCTGCTGCAGACGGCTGTTCTCCGCCCAGGTGCAGCCGGCGCCGGCTTCTGACACGAGCGCACCGAACTTCGCATTGGCAAGTACGTTGACCCAGGGTCTCGGTGTCGGAGACGTCTGGCTGGTGGTGAAGCGGTAATGGCCGTTCGTCGGATCGAACGCGCCTGGGTCGGGTTGCGGCGACGCGTGCACTGCAACGGGTGCGTCTGGTGCGTCAGGTGTGTCCAGTGCGTTTGTCGAATCGGGCCCGGCGCGTGGCTGCGCGCGATGCGGTGCAATCCGCTGCAGCCGGGCGCTGTCGTGCCACGCAATCAGGTCGGAGACATGCTCGGCGAGCGCCCGCCCGTCGGCGGCGAATCGCACCCGCGCAAGCAGAGCGAGCGTTGCACGCTCCTCTGCCGACAGCTCGGACTGGCGCAGCAGGTAGAGTCCGCCAACGTCGCCGGCGCGCGACTGGCTCGTGTGGCGTTCGCGCAGCGCGAGCAGTTCGCGCTGCAGCGGCTGCAGATAAGACTCAGGCTCGGCATTGATCAGCACCAGGTCGCAGGCGACTCCACACCAGCTCCAGCGCAGCAGTGCCTGGGTGAGCGCGCGCACGAGCCGCAGGCCATGCTCGGCCGAGACGGTCACAACGATCATCGGAAAATCACCGGACAGCCCGAAACGCCACAGCGCTCGCCGGCTGACTGGTGTCGGCGGCTTACCCTGCGCGAGTGCTGCCGTCGGGCGCGAATGCAGCAGCACAAGCAGCGTGGTCAGGGTCTGTGCTGCCACCAGTTCATCGGCAGCGAGCTGGGTGTCGTGCCGGCGCAGCGCGGCGACGGTGGCGCTCAACTGCGAAGCGCGCTCGACGCCGGCACCCTGATGGTAGCGATCGACCAGCGCCTGCAGGGCCGAGTGCTCGTTGGCCGCGGCGGTGGCGAGCGTGCACTGGGCGGTGCCGTGCGCAGGCAGCAGTATACGCATCGACAGCGCAGCGACCGGGTCAAGCCCGGTCGCGCAGGTGCCTGAAGCAGTTTCACGATCATCGAACTGCGCGCGCGGTTGCCACGGTTCGCGGCGCCGACCCAGCCAGTGTGACCGGTCGGCCAGCGCACGGACCTCGCTCACCGAGGCGTCAACCTGCGCCAGGAAATGCACCGCATGCAGACTGACCTCGTGGTCGCGCCTTGGCTTGCGGGCGAGGTACAGCGCCCGCATCGGAGCATCCCATTGCGCGCTGATGAACATGTTGGCGAACGCCGGATGCATCTCGTCGGCGCGAGCCTCCGACAAGCACACTTCCCAGGCCGAAAACAACTCCAGCTCGATCGGCGCGTCCGAGGTGTTCCACAGTTCGACTCGCCGCAGCTCGATGTCATCCTCCGGGCTCACCCAGACGGTGCAGCGGCTGCGCAGATCAGGCCAGGTAGCCTCCAGACAGACGCGATCGGTATGAAACTGGGCGGCATAGTGCGCTTTCGCATCAGGCGCCGGATGCTGGGTGATCGATACCAGCGCCGATTGCCTTGCCCGGCGCAGATAGATGAAGCTGCCGTAGACATCGCGCAACGCATCGTCGCGCCAGCGGGTGATATCGATCTTGCCGCGCCGGCTCCAACCCGCGCCGTTGGCGCGCAGGGCAACGCTGTAGGTGCCGTTGGATATCAGTTGGGTGCGCTGCAGGGCATGCTCGCCCGGCAGCACGTCGCGCGCGCTCGAGTTCGGCCTGGGCGCGCTCGGGCCACGGGTCATGCCGGGGGCTGGATCGCGCACCGGCGAGACTTCGCGCGGGACGCGTTCCTGCAGCAGCGAGGCTACGGCAGCAATGCGTGCGTCGGCCATCCCCCAACGTCGCGGCCGCGCCT
>Ga0335394_10007998_pt1 | contig 11926 bp, 10 predicted proteins | sample MAT03_FD_205741 | JGI IMG/M metagenome (GOLD analysis project Ga0335394, IMG submission 205741) | Freshwater microbial communities from Lake Fryxell liftoff mats and glacier meltwater in Antarctica - MAT-03 (spades assembly) (version 2) ... | reverse complement strand
AAAAACGGTATCGATCCCCCTATATCCCCCTTGAAAAAGGGGGACTTTGAATCCAGTTCCCCCTTTTTCAAGGGGGGCTAGGGGGGATCACTATGTACCTAAAATCACAACCGATCACTTTTAAAACATCCTCTTAGGCTAAAGATTAAAACAGCTTAAACTATTACTATTTCGGTCTGTAGGTCAGATTAAGTGAGTGATCTATCAATCAACATATCAAAAAGTTTAAGAGGGCGGCTGAGGTATCAGAGCCACTATTGTTGAAGGACTCCAGAGAAGCATCAATACCAGGATGTTAATAGTTCATTCGTTCTATATCAGAATGTCTATGTCAGAATGGCAGTGAGGTCTAGGGACGCGCCATGCAAATCCTCTCGGTTACGCTGACAAACTTTAAGTCACACAGCGATCGCCACTTTAGTTTTCAACCCGGCACCAACGCCATCTGTGGCGAAAATGGAGCGGGCAAAACCAGCATTTTAGAGGCGATCGCGTGGACGCTGTTTAACCACAGAGGCGCGTACCGACTAGAAGATTTAATCCGCAATGGAGCGGGCAGTGCTCAGGCACGAGTCGCATTTATCTCTCGCCGCGATGGTCGCACCTATGAGGTAGAGCGCTGTACCACCAAGGGCTACCTGCTCTACGACCCACAGTTAGCAGCGCGGCTCGACTATCGCCACATTGAAGAAGAAGTGATGCCCTGGATGCGGCAGCATTTGGGTGTAGCACCGGGAACCGATTTGGGGCGGCTGTTTGCCAACACCATTGGCGTACCTCAAGGAACCTTCACGGCAGATTTTTTGAAATCGCCGGAAGATCGCAAGAAGGTGTTCGATGCCATTCTTAAAGTGGAAGAGTACAAGCAAGCGAACCAGTCGATGCTGTCGCTGGAAAAGTACGCCAAAGCCGAGTCGGAGAGCCTGGAGCGCGATATTGCTCGCTATGACGACGCGCTCCAACATCTGGAACCACTCCAGCAGCGGCAGCACAGCCTGAGTCAAGAGATTGCGGCGGCTGACGCGCAGCTTGTCCAGCTTGGAGTTACGCTGACACAACTTCAGGCCGAGAAGGAGCAACTGGCGGGACAGGCGCAGCAGGTGCAACAGTTCACGACTCAATTACAAACGCTGACAACCCAGTATGAAAGCAAACAGCAGGCGATCGCTCTACTTCAGCAGTCTACTGAGCGCTGCCGTCAGGCCGTCAAGCTCTGTGAGGAAAACCACCTGGGTCATCAGACCTACCTTGAGGCTGAGGCTACATTGCAGCAGCTAGAGGAACATATTCAGCAGCGGGGAGCGATCGCCAAACAGCGCGATATCATGCAAAAAAGCCTCAGCGAGGGAGAACGAACGCTGACTCGGCTGACGTTACAGCTAGAAAACCTAACTAACGCAGCGAACGAACTCACGCGTTTGCAGCCGCTAGTGGTGCAACAGATAGATTTAGCTCAGCAACAGGCCGCGATCGCCATCCAGCTTCAGCAATTTCAAGCAGGGCGGCTAGAACAACAGGCCTGGGAACGTCAGTTGGCCAAAAACCAGACCGCTCTGACTAGGCTCAACCAAGATATCCAGCGAATCCAGGGACTAGCCGCCGTCGTAGCGCAGCTTCCTGTTTTGGAACAGCGACGCGATCGCCTGCAAGAACAACTGACCCGCATTCAAGCCGCTCAGCAGTTTGAAGTAGACCTACGACAGATGTTAGAAGCAGGCGAAGACAAACGCGATCGCCATCTAGTGCAGTCACAGACCGCCTTAAAACTACTGCAAGCAGTTCAGCAAACTGTGCCGATGCTGGCAGCAGACTCCATCGAATCGGCTGTGACGGCGATTCAGTTGGGTATCGATTTAAATGACGAAATGCTGGACGCGCTAGAGCACATTCTCAAAGATTTAGCCGAACAGACCTCAACACCCAAATTGCAGCAGCAATTAAAAGACCTCAAAGGTCAGATTGATATCGCTTACAAACAACAGGCAGAGTTTTATACTTTAGAAGCAAAATTGGAGCAACAGACCCAGATTCAAGCTGAGATCACCCACATGCAGGCGCAGATCGAGCAACGACAGGCCGATCTAGTTGCCGAAGTGGCAGTCCAGCAACAGCGATCGCATCTGTCTGTTCAACTGGAAGCCCTGGGTGATCCGCGCAGCCGCAGCCAGTTGCTTCAGCGCGACCTCGCCGATCAGCCGAGGCTTCAGACGGCTTACAACACTGCTCAAGCGGCTCAAGCGGCCATTCAGCAAGAGATCGCCAACTTAGAGAGCCAACTAGAACCGTTTGCCGAATTAGACAACCAAGCCAATACGCAACGTCAGTTACGGCAATTGCACCAAACCAGTTACCTGACGGTAGTACAGCATCAACAAGAAGCCGCTCAACTGCCCACATTAGAAGCGGAGGTGGCGGAGGCGATCGCCCAACTCCAAGCATTAGAAGCCGAGCGCCAAACTGTGCAGGTGGCCTATCACGCGCTGCTGCAAGTCTATGATCCCCAGCGGTGGCAGCAAGTCGAAGCCGACTATGCCACCACCCGCAGTCAGGCCGACCAGCTTGCTGGCGGGTTGCCGCAGCAGCGAAAGCTGTTAGACGAACTAAACGCGCAGCTTGCTGTTTTAAACGAATTAGCCGAGAAACGCGATCGCGTCCGCACCGACCTAAAAGAGCGCGAAAAGAATCGTCGCTTTATCTCCTTTGCCCGTAAAGCTTACAAAGAAGCTGGCCCCCGTATTACCGAACGCTACGTGCTCACCGTGTCTCGCGAAGCCGATCGCCTGTTCCGCGAGTTGATGAACCGCCCCAACGTATCGCTGCAATGGACGCGAGACTACGAACTGATGGTGCAAGAAGGCGCACATCCTCGCCGCTTCATCAATCTATCGGGAGGTGAGCAAATGTGTGCTGCGCTGGCGGTACGACTGGCGTTGCTGCGAACCCTGGCTGATATTGATGTGGCCTTTTTTGACGAACCGACCACCAACATGGATCGCCCTCGGCGCGAAAGTTTGGCAGAGGCGATCGCCAATATCAAAACCTTCCGCCAGATCTTTGTCATTAGCCACGACGATACCTTTGAAAAGGTTACCGAAAACGTAATCTTAGTGGAACGTGAAGTCTAGTTGGTAGTCCTAAATTGGTAAGGATTTTTTGATGGGCGGGCTTCGTTCGCCCATCAAAAAATCCTTACATCAATACCACTACCCGTGAAGTCTAGTTATAGCGGTAGCCATGATCAATAGGACATGCCAGCGTCATTCCCGCGCAGGCGGGAATGACGCTGGCATGTCCTATTGATCATGGCTACCGCTATAAACGCGAAACCTAGCTGTCTACTGGCTCTCGGCTCTTGACACTATTTAAGGCATACTCCTTAAACCGATCCATATCGGCTTGCAGGGTCGATTCAACAATGCGTCCTAAGAATGGGTTATCCATCAATCTGCCCAACACGCCGGGAATGGCATAAGCCACCGTGAGTTTGACAATGCTGCGATCGCCGCGATCGTAAAACCGAATAGCTCCCCGATTGGGCAACCCTGTCACCGATTCCCATTGCATAATCTGCTCGGGTACCAGCTTGGTAATCCGCGACAGCCAGCTAAACTCAAACCCCCCAGAGGCCAGCTTCCATCGAGACAATTCTGGATCGTCTTCTAGCACCTTGACTGAATCAATCCACTTCATCCATCGCGGCATCTGTTCTAGGTCAGACCAGAGACCCCACACAACTTGAATAGGAGTTTCAACTTCTACTTGAACGCTATGTTCGAGCCAATCGAGCATGAGAAAACGTGGGATTAGGGATTAGAGCATGAAACAGGGAACTAAACAGGGCATTGCTTAATCTGGGTATGAATTTTTTTGAAAGGCGCGCTCCGCCCCTTTCAAAAAAATTCATGCATGAAATCAGCAACACCCTAAACAGTATTTCCCCATCAAGAGGAGCCAAACCTTTGCTTGGCGGCATCGTACACATCGGTGGTGATTTTCAGAGTGCCTGACTCTTGAGCAAATTTCTCAATTTTTTTGCGCGCCGCAGGCCGAACAAAAAAGGGAATCTCTTTAAGACGCGCTTCGGCTTCTGGCGTCCACTCAATAGAACTGCTCATGGGAATTGACTCAAAACAAAAAAGCGCGGCCTTCTTATTATGGCTCATACTGGACAGCGACTATGGCTCATACTGGACAGCGACTATGGCTCATACTGGACAGGCATTTGCTCTGCCCGTCCCGATGAAATGAATTGAAATTCAAGTTTGTTTCGATACATTTTGAAGGCGATCGCTCAGCTCATGGCACCATAAAGCTGCCAAACTCAGTTCTGTCAAGAGGTTTGGCACCGTTTAGCCACGTCAAGATATAAACATGGCAGGTGATTTTGAGAGGCTTCACTCAGCGAAGCTGCTCAAAATCACCTGCCACAGGAGCAGTCTAAATTCAGTTGCCCGTTTGTGTAAGTGCCTGTTCGAGAGAACGAATCATTGGTAGTCCTAAATTGGTAAGGATTTTTTGATGGCACCGGAAACGGTTCGCGGCCTAACACGCCTTTTATAACGAAAACGCCCTATGAGCGATCGCGCTAGAGAGATTGCATGAGTCGCTCCCAACGGTGTCAGAGAACGACCCACATTTTCAACTTAGGATTGCGTACAAAATAAAACCTAATCTTTTTTTGGAAGTGCCGCGCGGCACTTCCAAAAAAAGATTACAGGTTAATTAATTTGCAATCCTTAAGTACCCGATGTCCAAGAATTGGTGTACTCAATCTGCTCGGCTGTCAGATTGTCTAAGGCAATGCCCATGGCTTGCAGTTTCAAACGGGCGATCTCGGCATCCACTTCAGTTGGAATGGAGTGCAGACCGGGTGCGAGCTTGCCTTTATTCTTCACTAAGTACTCACAGGCGAGCGCTTGGTTGGCAAAGCTCATATCCATCACCGCGCTGGGATGCCCTTCGGCAGCAGCCAAGTTGACCAATCGACCTTCGCCTAACACCACCACCGATTTGCCATTAGTCAGCTTATATTCTTGGGTGAATGGGCGGACAGTTTTGACTTCATTGGTCATGCTTCCAAGGGCTTTCAGGTCGATCTCAATATCGAAGTGGCCTGAGTTGCACACGATCGCCCCATCTTTCATGAGTTCGAAGTGCTCACCTCGAACCACATGCTTGTTACCCGTCACGGTAATAAAGATGTCGCCTTGGGGAGCTGCGATCGCCATCGGTAGCACTCGGAAGCCATCCATCACCGCTTCTAGCGCCTTGATTGAGTCAATTTCTGTGACAATCACGTTCGCACCCATGCCGCGTGCTCGAAGAGCTGTACCCTTGCCACACCAGCCGTAGCCTGCGACCACAATTGTTTTACCCGCTAGCAAAATATTTGTGGCGCGAATAATGCCATCTAGGGTAGACTGCCCAGTGCCATAACGGTTGTCGAAGAAATGCTTGGTATCGGCATCGTTGACGTTCATCGCTGGGAAGGTCAATACACCATCCTTCAGCATGGCCTGGAGGCGAACGATCCCCGTGGTGGTTTCTTCGGTGGTGCCAATCAAATCAGGGATCTGATGCTGACGCTCTTGAATCAGCGTGGCTACCACGTCGCTGCCGTCATCCACAATGATGTTGGGGCGATGGTCAAGCGCGATTTGCAGATGGCGTTGGTAGGTGGCGCTGTCTTCACCCCGAAACGCAAAAACGGGGATGCCATAGTCTGCCACCAAGCTAGCAGCCACATCATCTTGGGTTGAGAGGGGGTTGCTGGCAATCAGTAGAGCATCGGCTCCGGCACTTTTGATGGCGATCGCCAAGTGAGCAGTTTCTGTAGTGATATGGCAGCAAGCAACTAGCCTCACACCTGCCAGAGGCTTCTCTTTAGCGAACCGCTCTTGAATCTCTCTAAGCACAGGCATTTCACGCCCTGCCCATTCAATCCGCTGTTTTCCCTGCGCTGCCAGAGAAAGATCTTTAACTTCGTGCTTTACCTGAGTTGTGGTCGTCATGGGGATGTAGATTCAGAAATTTTAAGCATTTTACTCTACTCATTAGCCTACCTATGATTGTGGCAACCGACAAACGTAAGGCACATAGGATGCATATCAATTATCTGTTGGCATCTGTCGGCTAATCTGCATAACGGAGGCGAGATGGCAAAAGTCCTCATGAAAATAAACTGAGATAAAGAGTTATGGTAATCTCCATAACTTTTCCTTATCAAGAAGAGTATAGAATAGTTAGTATGTCGGCAGATTCTAGTTTTCGGTGCAGGGCAAGCTTGCCTCCCCGCTGCCACATGTTGTTTATCCTTCATCGCTTTAATTTATGGAACCTGGCAGTAGTAGAGTTGAACCTGATCCCGCCCAAGCCTTGAATCGGTTAGCAGATATTGCAGGTACGTTGATTGCAATACTAACGCTAACCATTCCAGTCGCAGCGATCTCCTACTTCTCATTGTCTTCCTCAGAAATTTTTTCTCCATCGAGCTACCCCTCTGTACTCTCCCCTAGTGATGTGCTAAGCGTTGAGTAGTAGATTTTTGCCTGTCTACGTCCAAGGTAAATTTGGGCATTGCTCTCTGAAACCGTTCAGAGACTGACCATCTTCCCCTAAAATGCTATTCGGGGAGATGCTTTAGTTTTGCTGCTCGGTAGACGTTACGTTGGGCTACAGATGTCCAATGCACTCTACGGCGGCCTTAAAACACAAACCGCGACGAGCAGTTGTGACTGCAATTTGGCGTGAGCACTCTTTTTGATTATTCTCGTTACTCTGGAGGACGACTGTGGATTTATCGCGTATTCCCCCCCAGCCTAAGCCTGGACTGATTAATGTACTGGTAGAGATTCCAGCAGGTAGCAAAAACAAGTACGAGTTCGACAAAGAGATGGGGGCACTTGCCCTCGATCGGGTACTCTACGCCTCGGTGCAATATCCCTACGATTATGGGTTTATTCCTAACACCTTGGCAGATGATGGCGATCCGCTAGATGGCATGGTGATTATGGATCAGCCCACGTTTCCAGGCTGTGTCATTGCAGCACGCCCTATTGGGATGTTAGAAATGGTCGATGGTGGCGATCGCGACGAAAAGATCCTCTGTGTTCCCGACAAAGATCCTCGCTATGTCAACGTCAAGTCTTTGGCAGATATTGCGACTCACCGCTTAGACGAAATCGCGGAATTTTTTCGAACCTACAAAAACCTAGAAAAGAAGGTGACGGAAATTCTTGGCTGGAAGGATGTTGATCACGTTCTGCCACTACTTGAGCAGTGTATTCAAGCTGGCAAGCAATAACGCAAAACTGTGCCGATTTAGCGCATGAGGACGTGTAAAGAGGAAGGATATCCCTCCCGGTGCAACCACCGCTTTTCCGTTCAAGCAAAACTACAAACCTTGTATGAATCGGTTCCCAGCAAAGCCGAGAACCGATTCACGTTCACAAAAAAACATGTGCCCAGGCAATCTATTGCATAATTGGGGTGTGGAGAAGGGTTAAGAGGCATCTACTGTATGGCTCTTAACCCTTGCCTATACTTGGAGTCAGCGGCATTCCACATCCTTGTGGAACGAGTTGATTTCCTATGTCTTTACTTTATCTTTGCTTTTAGTATAAGAGGGTGAGGCCAATAGCGATTTCGGCCCATATACTTGAGAGCAGATGTTCAAGGTGTGATTTTTAAGCATCCACCGTGTCTAAATCGGAAAATCAGGGAAAGATAGGAACAGCTTACGCGCAGCTTGATAGATGATAAACCTCGTCTAACTTGAAACCCAGAGTTTTCCCTCACCCTTTTCATATATGCCGAAGGCTTTAAGCCCTCTCCCTGGAGAGAGGGACTTTGAAAGCTTTTCCGGCTCCCCTCGCCCTTTGGGAGAGGGGCTGGGGGTGAGGGCTAAAACTACAGTTCTCAACGTGGACTTGGTTTAGATACCACTGCAATCACATATTCAGATATCAGATATAAGGTTTTTCCACTCGTGTCAATACATACTCACTTGACAGCACATGTCAGGCTCTGATTTGCCCAACGTTACCTCGTCTCTTTCCCCTCGGGATATTGAAATGGCTGGAAGCTCATCGTCACATTTTGTGGTGCAGTTTTGGGGAGTTAGGGGAAGTATACCTACACCGGGGCTTGAAACGGCTCGCTATGGCGGCAATACACCTTGCGTAGAAATCCATGTGGCTGGGAAGCGACTGATTTTTGACGGCGGTACGGGTCTGCGTATGTTAGGGAAGCATCTCCACAAAGAAATGCCCGTAGAAGCGCATCTCTTTTTTACTCATACTCACTGGGAACGCATTCAAGGATTTCCGTTCTTTTCGCCAGCGTTTGTTTCAGGCAACCGTTTTCATATCTATGGCGCAGTGGGACCTAACGGCGCGTCGATTAAACAGCGCCTGTCTGACCAAATGCTGCGCCCCAATTTCCCGGTGCCCCTGCAAATGATGCAGTCAGATCTAAAATTTGTTGATATTACACCGGGTTCGGTGACTATGTTAGACGATGTGGCGGTAGAGGCAGTTTCTCTAAATCGCCTCACTGGAGCCTTGGGCTATCGAGTTACTTGGGGCGGGCACTCGGTCGTGTATGCCACTGATACAGAGCGATCGCCTGATCATTTAGACCAAAGCTTGATGTACTTAGCACAACAGGCTGATGTCCTAATTTATGACGCAGCCTATGGTGAACAAGCTTATCTTGACCCAGAGGCGGCAGCAGGGCAACAGTCTGACGCTTGGCAACTTGGCATTGAGGCGGCGATCGCCGCCAATGTCAAGACGCTGGTGATGTTTCATCACGACCCGTCTCATGAAGACGATTTTTTAGACCATGTAGAGCTTGAGGTTCAATCTCGGTTTCGCCATGCCCAGCTAGCCCGTGAAGGCATGATGATTGATGTTTTGAAGACAAGTTCTGGTACTTAGGGTTCGTTTTGATTTGACCCTGCGGGTGAATGTAGGGTTTTCAAACAGGCCACTGATAGAACTGATATAGCGGTAGCCCTAAAGCTTAGGACATGTCAGCGTCATTCCCGCGCAGGCGGGAATCCACCCCCGCACCTATCGAGCAGATGGATTCCCGCCTGCGCGGGAATGACAGGGAGGCGTCCTATTGATCATGGCTACCGCTATAGAACCGCTGTAAACATAAGGACACCCCACTTTGTGGGGTGTCCTTATGTTTCAGCGTTGGTTTTAGAGAATGCTCAACGGATCAGTATCGAAAAGACATTGGTGAAGATACCAATACTCATGACAAGTAAGGGAAAGGCGATGCCCAGCAACCCTAGCCAACTTGTCAATTGACCCAGCAATCGGACGAAGAAACGCAGCAGGCGATCGCCAGCCGCCCTCGACTTAAGCCCCATCCACACGCCAAAACTTAGCAGAACTGCTCCAACGATACCTAGCACGAGGCTGGCGGTTAGCAAAAGTATGAAGTCGCTGCCCAACGGTGCCAGTCCCACAAGTGGAAGCACCCCAAACACCAACATCTCTAGACTGAGCCAGATCCCTAAACAGATAAAAAAGTCTCGCCTAACCGCCTCGTTAACGAGCGCGCTGCTCATTTGGGCTACTCCTAGAAGGTCATTTCTGCTTCTTGAACCCGCTCAACCTGCTTTTTCTTCAAAACTAGCAGAATTTGGGTTAGCGTTACAGCGGCTAAAAATGCCATCAAGCCCTTAATGCGATTTGGGCTTTGCAGCACAATTTCTACATCTTTCTGACCAAAACCACCCACATTAGGGTTCGATGTCAGTGCTTCTGCTGCCGTCACCGATTGTCCTTCAGAAACCAGCAGCGCTGGGCCGGCTGGAATCGAGTCCACAACTGTATCCCCAGACTCAGGCTGAATGGTAACTTGAGCGCTACCATCATCTGCCTTCACGATTTTGCTGATCGTGCCAGCTACCGATGCCGTATAAACTGCGTTGTTGCTCTTTTCACCTGTGGGGTAGACTTGTCCGCGTCCCCGGTTTCCTCCAACATGGATGGAGTACTTACCGAAGTAAACGTTTTTGTCAGTGCTAGGGTCAGGAGATAGAACTGGGAATACGATTTCCTGATACTGATCGCCGGGTAATGGCCCAACGATGACAATATTTGGCTGGGTCTCACTGTAGGGTTGGAGTAGCGCTGTAGAGCCAACTTCTTTTAGTAAATCTGCGGGAATACGATCCTCTGGAGCAATCTTGAAGCCCTCAGGCAGAATCATCACTGCGCCTACATTGAGAAGTCCTAAGCTGCCATCGCCCAAGACTTGCTGGGCAGTGGTGTCGTAAGGAACCTTGACCACGGCTTTAAACACCGTATTGGGTAAAACGGACTGAGGTACTTCTACTTCGGTGGGTTTGGCAGCCAAGTGGCAGTTGGCACAAACGATGCGTCCGGTAGCTTCGCGAGGGCTAGCGTAATTTTGCTGCGCCCAGAAAGGATAGGCAGAGGCTGCCTGTGGCACAATTAAGTCGCCAGCGAAGAAAAGGGTTGTAGCAACTAGGGCAATCAGTAAGCTGCTAGAAATGACTTGAATAGGACTGAATAAGCGATATGACCAAACCTTGAATTTCATTGCTATGCGGTTCAATAAACAAAGGATTTCGGCGAATTTTGATAAATTCTGGCAAGAGACTTCGACAAAGAGTGTCTTTAAGACCACCAAGGCTCTTCACCCGTGCGGAAGTCAGTTTCTGTCCAGGTAGAGAGTGCAATAGTGCCTGCTTCGGTTACGTCTGCATGGGCTAGGGGTAGCGACAGCGGGGCAGGGCCGCGAACTACTTTACCGGCGCTGTCATATTGGGAACCGTGACAGGGGCAGATGAATTTGTCTTCGCTGGCGTTCCAGGGCACCACACAGCCTAAATGGGTGCAAACGGCGTTGATGCCATAGTTGCTAATCGCGTCGGAGCTTTCGACCACAAGGTAAGTTGGGTCGCCCTTTAAGCCTTGTGCTAAAACGCGATCGCCAACGCTATGGCTAGCCAGAAAGTCCTTTAGGACAACCGGATTACCCAACGCATCTTTAGCTGTTACGCCACCGCCTGCGCTGCCACTAGAGGGAGGAATAAAATATTTGACAACGGGATAGAGCATCCCTAATGCTGTCCCCGTCGCTGCCCCCCAGGTGAGGAGATTCATAAATTGGCGACGCCCCAAATCGGGTACGTCAGACGATCCAGAAGCTTGAGCCATGGTGTGAACTGAACGTAATGGGTTAAGAACTTTGATCAATTAAACCCTGCCCGATGTGTGAGGCATTAGCCTTGAGCAGCAATGGTTTACAGTTTTTCTAGAAGTATTATTGCACTTCTGCTGTGTCCGAAGTGAAACCAGGGCAAAAGAGGGCAGTTTCTATGAAGAAACGTAACTAAAAAGGAGACCATGACGGGCGAGGAATTGCATCAACTATTGATCAGCAAGTGGGGACGATCATTTGACGTTCAGTTACGCAAGGTTCAAGGCAAGATTTTCTTTCAGGTGATGTGGAAATATCTGGAACAGGCATCGTTTCCCATGACTGAAGCAGAGTACATGGAGCACTTGGAAGATGTGGCAAATTATCTCAATGCTTGGGGCTGCACTGCACAGGTAGCTCAGTATATTACCCAAACCAGCGATCGCCCCCGGCTGGGTAAAGCCGTCAGCATTCCGATTAACTTGGGCGATCGCACATCAGAGTGGATTTTAGAATAGACCACGAGGGCCGTTAGAGATAGGGTGCTGTTGTAAGTGACCCTAAAATCTAGGGTAGTGGTATTGATGTAAGAATTTTTTGATGGGCGGGCTTCGCCCGCCCATCAAAAAATTCTTACCAATTTAGGACTACCAAATCTAGCTTAAATCTACGCCCAAGAAGCGATCGAGCAACCGAGTCCGCCAGATTAACCGCAAAAACAGGCACCACTCTACGGCAA
>Ga0335394_10007995_pt1 | contig 11928 bp, 10 predicted proteins | sample MAT03_FD_205741 | JGI IMG/M metagenome (GOLD analysis project Ga0335394, IMG submission 205741) | Freshwater microbial communities from Lake Fryxell liftoff mats and glacier meltwater in Antarctica - MAT-03 (spades assembly) (version 2) ... | reverse complement strand
CAAATTGATCCAGGCTCTCAAATATTGCAAAACCATGAATCCTGTCATCATGCTCGATGAGATCGACAAAATGGTCTCAAGCTATCATGGAGACCCGGCCTCTGCTCTTTTAGAAGTGCTCGACCCTGAACAAAACAAAGAATTTCTCGATCACTATTTAGATGTGCGGGTGGATCTTTCCAACATTCTCTTTATTGTCACGGCGAACGTGCTCGATACGATCCCCGAGCCTCTCAAAGATCGTATGGAAATTTTGCGACTCTCGGGTTATATCATGGAAGAGAAGCTCGAAATTGCCAAAAAATTTCTGATTCCCCAAAACACGGCCTCCATGGGTCTTCATAATACGGACATCGAATGGACAGATGCAGCTGTCAACTCCATGATCAACGGACATGCTCGAGAAGCTGGTGTGCGCAACCTCGAAAACTTGATTAAAAAAGTGCTTCGCAAAATTGCACTCGAAATCGTTGAGAAAAACAAAAGCGACGCTTCTTTTAAAATCACAGAAAATACCCTGACCAAGTATTTGGGCAAACCGATTTTCACCAGTGATCGGATTTACGAAACAACTCCTGTGGGAGTGTGCACGGGCCTGGCTTGGACAGCTCTTGGAGGGGCTACCCTCTATGTCGAAACCTTACGAGTCCCCGCTGACAAAACCTTGATGAAGCTCACAGGTCAAGCCGGTGAAGTGATGAAAGAATCGGCGTTGATCGCATGGAGTTTTGTCCAAAGTGTTCTTCCCTCTTATGCACCTGAACGCCCCTTCTTTAAAAAGTCGGAAGTCCATATTCACATCCCGGAAGGAGCGACACCGAAAGATGGTCCTTCAGCTGGCATCACCATGGTCACTTCTCTTCTCTCCCTCCTAATGGGTAAACCTGTTCTGAATGATCTGGGTATGACAGGTGAAATCACTCTCACAGGCAAAATTTTGCCTATTGGCGGCCTCAAAGAAAAACTCGTGGCCGCTAAACGTTCAGGCCTCAAACATTTGATTTTCCCGAAAGAAAATGAGCGCGATTATGCCGAGCTCCCCTCCTATATCAAAAAAGGGGTTTCCGTCCATTTCGTCGCCCATTATGATGAGGTTCATGCAATCGCTTTTCCCCGATAAGATTGTCGATCCCTTCCATCTTGCAGCTAAGGTCCTAGCTATCCGCTCAAATGGACAGACGATTGTAACTCTCAATGGCTCATTCGATTTATTACATGCGGGTCATCTTTACATCTTGACCGAAGCAAAAAAGCAAGGCGACTGCTTGATCGTCGCTCTCAATTCCGATACCTCTATCAAAGCTTATAAAAATATAGATCGTCCTTATGTTCCCCTCATTTATCGTCTCGAAATGCTAGCCGCTCTCGCTTGTGTCGATTATGTGACCTGGTTTGAAGAAACCGATCCACGGACTCTTCTCGCCGCCATTCAGCCCGACGTCCATGTGACCGGAGTAGAATATGGCGCCAACTGTGTGGAAGCCGAAACTGTACTTCGTTATGGAGGGCGTCTTCATCTGGTCGATCGGATCCCGGGTCTTGCTACCTCAGCCCTCATTAAAAAAATTGTTGCGGTGGAGACGGCATGCGCCTCCTCACGACATTAGACGATCCCGCTCGCGCTGAAGCGCTGGCGACAGCTTTTGAAAAAGCCCACATCGGTTTTCAAAGCGAAACAGCGACAACCCAAGATTGGGGCAGCGTGGAATACGGCATTCCCCAATACCGTTTTTGGATTTTGGAAGAAGAACAATTCACCCAAGCCGAAGAGATAATGCATAAGGTGCAAGCCGCTCCGTTACCTTACACCCCTCTTACATCAGTCACCCTCGCCATGCCAAACAAAACTCAAGCAAGTCTAAACTCCTTTTTGATTCTGATCTGCATTTTTTGTTTCATCGTAACACTTTTCACGACCCCTCATTTTGAAGGTTCCGCTCCCCCTTTTGGGAGCCTGATGATGAGCCCCTTGAACCAAACGCTTCTGTACGATTTTCCTAAAGCGTATGCGCTTCTCTCCGAACTTGTAGATACCTATGGCATGGAAAAACTTGATCATGCCCAACAGCTTCCTCTAAATGGACAAAGAGCCCTACAACAATTTATGGACACCCCTTTTTGGCAAGGGATTTACACACCGCTTGTCACCTATTTACAAGGAGGAGACTCGAAATGGGAAGCGCCTCTTTTTGAAAAAATCCGCGAAGGGGAAGTTTGGCGTTTGATCACTCCTATCTTTCTGCATGCTGACATCCTCCATATTCTCTTCAATATGATGTGGCTGTACATCCTGGGAAGGCAAATCGAACTCCGTGCGGGTCCTATTCGTTATCTGGCATTGGTCGCTTTGGCCGCCGTTTTTTCTAACACCGCGCAATACCTCATGTCGGGGCCCAATTTTATCGGATTTTCAGGTGTGATTGCGACTTTCCTGACCTACATTTGGCAACGTCAAAAAATCGCACCTTGGGAAGGGTATCAGCTCCAACCGATCACTTTCCAAGTCATCTGGCTTTTTATCGGAGGCCTTTTAGCCTTACAAACGGTCTCCTTCTTTACAGAAATTTTTTTAAATCAATCTTTTACACCTCGTATTGCCAATACCGCTCACGTGGCGGGGGCCTTATTTGGTGTTTTAGCAGGTAAAACCTCTGTTTTTATAAATAAAAGTTAGATATAGTCTAAGCTACTATGACGCTTCATATTAATCGAAATCAATTATACGCAGCGTGTGCCTTTTATTCTCAACGTCCGCATTTGTATGCCCTCTATCTTCAAAAATTTGCCCCTCTTTGGCTGCGTGCCCTGGCCTGTCTTTACGAGGTAACGCGTCGGTATTTTCAGAATCTCATACATCAGAATCTCTATGAAGCCACTTTCTTTAGAAACCGCGTCGCACAAATGGAAACTGGATTAAGACATGCTATTCTCGAACACCTACAACGTCTCGATTCTAGGGTCGAAATTAATCTGCATCGCTTTTTACAATTTCCCAATAAAGAGGCCACGGAGCTGATCGATTTGATTCGTAGTTTAGATGATGCAGCGGCAGGCTCTTTCAGCGGTATTGAGCATATCGATGGCTATCCTCCACGTTGCGAGGTGATTGCGCAATGGAGAGAACTCAAAAAACTCTCTTGGTTAGGCCCTCCTTTTCTTAGAGAAGAGATCAAACAAAGCCCCCATTTTAATCCTGAATGGGAAGTGGAAGTGCGTCTCGCTTACAAACTGACCCAAAGACTTGAGTGGTGTGGAGCACCGGCTGAATTCCTGCGTTGCGTCCTAAAACTCTCTTCTGAACCGACTTTTCCTGGAAAATTACTCTCTTGTTCAGATGAAGAGTGGCCCTTGATTGACCAACGTGTCTGGTTTTTGCAACACATTTCGGAAACTTTTACTCTACTTCCTAACCCCGCCTTCTATGATTTATGCCAGAAATTAATGGTGTGGAATGGAGGACATGATGACCTTCTGCGGCAGGCGTATGTGGATCCTCGAGCAAGCTCTTTAGAAGCACTCGAACAGGTGCTTCAAGATTCAGTGAAACAACGACTCCTTGAACAGACGCCCCACCTTCGCGAAGATCTGGAGACTTATTTAAAAAGTAAAGATCCAGCTTTAGCCAAATGGAATTATCTTCTTGCTCCCCCCCTTGAACGCTTTAGTCGACAGTATCTGGGGGCACGTAACTCCCCTCACGCCCATCTCTATTTAAAAGATTACGTGGCGCAAAAAGCACATGCCTGTCAACTTCCCGTCGATACTTTTGTGCAATTTGTGGAAAGATGCCCTCATCAAGACAAAGGTCCAAAAAGGGAGCAGTTGCTAAAGGTCCTCGATCATATTACTGACATGCTTGTACAAACCATCCGAGAATCTCCCGAAACAGATCCTAGCCCTAAAGTCATCCAATTTTTGGCAGGAGTGAACGGTAAAATGGTATTAGTGGATGATTTTATTTCATCCCTTCGTCCTCACCTACTGGCTCTTCTTCCTCCTCCTGTCGAAAGAAGACTCGACCTACAAGAGGCTTTTTGCCTTCTCATGCAAAATGTAGGTTTAATTTGGGGAAAATCTTTAGTGGGCTCTTCTAAAGAAGCGGAGTTTCAAGCCGCTTATTTTTCCTTCCTCACACAATATTTGCCCCACCCTACAAATATGCTCGAAGCCTTACGCAGAGACCTCTACGATAAACGGAAGGGTTGTGCCTATACACGTCATGGACTTCACAATGCCTCTAGTTTTTGTCATGACATTATCATTCCCCATTGTCAAAACAGTCTCGAAACAGTTAGAAACGCTTTTCAAACCCGAAAATTAGACACGCAAGACCCTTACGCCCTTTTACTCTGGAATTTTTTAGAAAAATTGGCTTTATCTCTCAGTGAGTTTTCCAACCCCGATTATGGCAAAGGAAAACGTCACTTCCATAAAAACCCCCTGTTCCTCACTTCATTGGCCCTCGTAGGACTAGATTATATTCCCGAAAGCTTCGCAAAATGGGCCACACACATGCTCTCTTCTCCCTTCCTTAAATTAGTGGCACTCATGGTGCCAGCCCTACAACGTTCTTCTTCTCCCTTGAATACGATCCGCCATCGATTGGTCGACTTGAATGATGACCTTTCCACACTCTGGGACGAGTCTAAAGGTATTCCCGAGCGCGCTAAGACAGTGATCGTCGAAGAAATCCTGCAAAACAGGAAGGACTTGGCCGTGCGACTGGTTTTTCAAACACTACTCGATATTGCCGATCTCGTCTTGATCGAAATTCGACAGCTCTATGTCCCTGAAATCTTAGAAGCCATGAACAAACTGCGGATCGACATGGAAAGACGTCAAGCTCTCCCTATTAATCGACCCTCCTGATATAGTGATTGCTTCATGAGTGTACGTGATCTCATTATCTTAGGATGTTCCAGTCAACAACCGACCCGTTTTCGGAACCATGGCGCTTATTTATTTCGTTGGGGAGATGAAGGGCACCTTTTTGATCCTGGAGAAGGAACCCAAAGACAGTTCATCTTCGCGAATGTGGCTCCCACATGCGTCAACCGGATTTTTGTCTCTCACTTTCATGGCGATCACTGTTTGGGGCTCGGTTCTTTTTTAATGCGTTTGAATCTCGATAAAGTGACGCATCCTATTCACTGCTATTACCCCGCAAGTGGAAAAAAGTACTTTGATCGTCTCCGTTATGGGACAATTTACCATGAGAATATTCAGGTCATCGAGCATCCTGTCTATGAAGAAGGTTTGGTGGATGAGACCGATCAATTCCAGATCGAAGCCCTCTTCCTAGATCACGGAGTGGATAATGTAGGATGGAGAGTCACAGAACGGAGTCAGCGCAAATTTGACCGGACCAAACTGCAAGCAGCTGGCATTGGTGGTCCCTTGGTGAAAGAACTCCAAGAAAAAGGGGCATTAGTGATCGGAGGAAAAACGATTCCACTCAAAGAAGTGAGCTGGATACAGCCCGGGGAAAGTATTGCGATTGTGATCGACACGCGGAAATGCCAGGCAGCTGTTGATCTGGCCCGAAATGCCCGCATTCTCCTCTGTGAAAGCACGTATCTTCACGAACATGCGGAACTCGCGCACGACCATTATCATCTCACCGCCCTTCAAGCCGCCGAAATTGCGCGTGAAGCGCATGTGGAACAACTGATCCTGACCCATTTTTCGGCTCGTTATCAGTTAGTTTCTTCGATGGAAGAGGAAGCCCGTCAATTGTTCCCCAATTCCTTTGCCGCCGAAGATCTCAAAGTCTTTCCCTTCCCTAAGAAAAAATAGTTCCGCTACACTGCCATCTTATGAAGCTTTCAGAAGCCAAGGCCGCGTTCTTGGATCATTTAACCCACGTACGTAATGCCTCTCCACATACGGTACGCAATTATGGAATGGATCTCGAGTCCCTCAAAGGATTTTTAGCCGAAGATCGGGAGATTGGAATGATTGATCGGAAAACGATCCGTCGCTATTTAGCCTGGCTCGCCGAACATGATATCCAGAAACGGACTATAGCCAGACGCCTCTCTTCTATCCGTTCGATGTATCACTTCTGTTTGCAAAAAAAATGGCTGGAAATCAATCCAACAGAGGATTTAGAGCATCCTAAACTCGAAAAAAAGATTCCTCCTTCTGTGCAATATGCACATGTGCAAACGTTGTTTGATCAACCTGACTTGCACGTGTGGACCGGTTTTCGCGACCGGGTCATAATGGAACTTCTCTATAGCTCAGGGCTTCGCGTCAGTGAATTGGTCGCAATCAATCGAGAAGACATCGATTTCGCGTCACTTCTCATGCGCTTAAAAGGGAAGGGAAGAAAAGAACGCATCATCCCCATCACTCCCAATGCGGCAGGATGGATTCAACGCTATGTGCTCCATCCTGATCGGATTGAACGGGATAAAACGGCTCTTTTTCTTAACCGAGACGGAACACGCCTTTCTCCTCGCTCGGTCGATCGAAAATTCCGTAAATATCTCGTGCAAAGTGGCCTATCTGCTACCATTACTCCTCATACCATTCGCCATACGATTGCCACCCACTGGTTAGAAAATGGCATGGATCTCAAAACCATCCAGGTGCTGTTGGGCCACTCCGCTTTGACCACTACCACGATTTACACCCACGTTTCTACTAAACTCAAAAAAGAAGTTTACGAAGCCTCTCATCCAAGAGCCGTCGAAATTTAAACGCCCATCGCGTATGCTTCTCCCCATATGATTACTCTCGATGACATTTCCATCTCCTTCGGCGGAAGAACACTCTTTGAAAAAGTTTGCATCACATTTAGCCCTGGCAAACGATATGCGCTAACGGGTCCGAACGGAAGCGGCAAATCGACCCTCATGCGGATTATCATGGGGATGGAAGAGCCCACATCCGGAACCGTCACACTGCCGACAAAAGTAGGCATTTTGCGTCAAAATATTGAAGCGTTCCACGACTATGGCGTGCGCGATGCCGTCATCATGGGCAATAGCCGCCTCTGGAAGGCAATGCAAGAGCGAGATCGCCTTTACGAGGTAGAAATGACCGATGATATCGGCATGCAATTGGGCGATCTCGAAGGGATTATTGCCGAAGAAGATGGTTATAGCGCCGAATCGAATGCCGAAGAACTCCTCTCCGGCATGGGCATCTCGCATACCTTCTTCGTTAAGAAGATGCACGAAATCCCCACCGATTCTCAATTCCGTGTCTTACTCTGCCAAGCGCTTTTTGGCTCTCCCGATGCCCTCTTACTCGATGAACCGACTAACCACCTCGACTTAAGTTCGATCGGTTGGTTAGAAGAGTTCCTTTTCAATTATAAAGGGACCTTGATCGTCATCAGCCACGACCGCCACTTCTTGAACACCGTCGCGACCCATGTGGCCGACATTGATTACGAAACCATCATCACCTATCCAGGTAATTACGATCAGATGGTCGAAACCAAAACAGCTGTGCGAGATCGTGCGGAACAAGAGAACAAAAACAAACTCGAAAAAATTGCCCAGTTGAAAGAATTTGTCGCCCGCTTCGGAGCCGGTACACGCGCGAGCCAGGTGCAATCCCGGGTGAAAGAGATCGACAAGCTCCAGCCGATGGAAAGTAAAAAAAGTAATATTCAACGCCCCTACATTCGCTTCATTCCCACCGAAAAAGCTCCCGGCCAAATTATCCTCAAAGCCAATAAACTGAGTAAATCATTCGATGGCAAACAGGTCATCAAAGATTTCAGTTTGGAAGTCATACGGGGAGATAAAATCGGGATTATCGGCAACAATGGTCGTGGAAAAACCACTCTTCTCAAAATGTTGGCGGGGGTGTTACCACCCGACGCGGGACACGTCGAATTTGGCCATCATGTACTTCCGAGTTATTTCCCTCAAAATCACGCAGAAGCGGTATCTAAGGAGACTAAGGAAAACGTCTTCGATTGGTTAAAAGCGCGTCGAAGCGGTATCTACGATCAAGAAGTCCGGAGCGCCCTCGGTAAACTTCTTTTTGGTGGCGATGACGCCTTTAAACCCGTAGCCACCCTTTCGGGAGGAGAAACCGCTAGGCTTCTTCTTGCGTCGATCATGCTCACCAATCACAACACCTTGATCCTCGATGAGCCAAACAATCACCTCGATTTGGAAGCTGTTTCCGCTTTAACATGGGGCCTCAATGAATACAAAGGCACTGTGATTGTGATTAGCCATGACCGCGATTTGATTGGCAATGCCTGCAATAAAATCATCGCGTTTGATGATCAAAAAATGCAAGTGTATGGCGGGTCCTTAGAAGAATATTTGGAGAAAAAACGATGAATCCGGTAGCCATGCAAATGGCTTCTCTCACGGATGAGGAAAAAGAAGAAACAATCGCGATTCATTTTCGCGCGATTATGGAAACATTAGGGCTAGATCTGACCGATCCCTCTCTCGCTAAAACTCCCAATCGTGTGGCACGGATGTATATTCGAGAAATTTTCGCAGGTCTTAAACCTGAAAATTTCCCCTCCATGACTCTTCTTGAAGAAGATATGCATCATCCGAGTGGCTCTCACACCATCCACACTAAAGTGCACTTCACCAGTTTTTGTGAACATCATTTTGTCCCTTTCGTCGGCTTCGCGCACGTGGCTTATGTTCCCCAATCCAAACTTCTCGGTCTCTCCAAAATCCCCCGTCTCGTCCGTTACTTCGCCGCTCGTCCGCAACTCCAAGAACGTCTCACCGCTCAAATCGCCGATGCCTTAAGTCTTATTCTCGAAATTCCTGACGTCGCCGTTTCTCTCGAAGCGCAACACTATTGTGTGATTGCCCGTGGCGTCGAGAATACCCAAAGCCTCACCCTCACTCACACTCTTCGCGGCCAATTTCACTCTGATCCCCTCCTTCGTCAAGAGTTTATGTCCCACCTCAAATTCGATTAAATAACCTTAAATCACATTTTTTCTTGAATGACGCCTTAGATTGAGGCCATCTTAATAATGCATAGTGAGGATTAATGCAAAATTTTCCCCCTACAATCAATGAAAATAAAATTCAGAATTTTTGCCAAAAATATCATATTTTTTTTGGCACTTTTCGGATCCATTCTTACTTCTCATTTTAAATCTACGAGTGATGTGGATATTCTCGTCAAATTTGATAAAGAAAACACGCCTACTCTTTTTGATCTTGTAGGAAGACAGGTGGATTTAAAAACTCCATACGATCTGAGCCCCCATTTCCGTGACGACGTAATCGCCCATGCTCAGGTCATTTAATGTCGTTATCCCAAACTTCCGTGGAAGCAAATGATAGGAATGCGTAATCGCCTCATTCATGCTTATTTTCACGTTGATCACGATGTGGTTTGGAAAACGATTCATGAATCACTTCCTTTCCTTCTAAAGGAAGTGAAACAAGTGATAGAAAAATACACAAAAGATTCCAAAAATCTTGAAGGTTTCTAGACTTTGCCACCTTTGCGGACAAGTTTATCCCAATAAGCGCTCATCTCTGGGGAGAGGAACTTGTTGACCTGCTTATAGTCAATTTTCCGCTTCACATATTCCGTATCGACACAGGCAAATTGACCTGAGTGGGTGTAGGGAATATTGGGTCCCACATAGGCCGAGGCGTAACCATGACTTAAGATGCAAAAGAGCTCTTTTAAATGACTGTGGGTGATTTTCGTCTTCCAGGCGGCAATCGACTCAGCTCCGCTTACAATACGCATATCGTCGGCAATCAGAATCACTTGCTGCGGTTTTTGATGCGGAAGAAGAATAGGAGCGGGTTTTTGGGGAAGGAGGTACAACCACTTACGCGGAACTGTAAAATAGACCAGTTTTTTCCTCTGAATTAACTGCTCAATATTTCTGGCTCCTTCGCAACGGTCCATTAACCATTCCGTTGCAGGACGCCCTTTTTTGAGTCGCATTTCGTTATCTAAAGGAAGTTTAAAGATGAACCCTCCCATAGCAGGGTGGTAACAAATGCGGAGGTAGGAGGTGTGGCTGAGAGCTAAAACAACAAAGCCTGCATTGTGAATTGCCTCATCACTTTGCGTGACACGAGAGGCTCCAAAAATCGCGTCGAGTGTCCCTTTCAAAGGGTGGGTAGCTGGAATGAGGTACCGTTTCATTTTATGATCGACCTTTCGGCTCAAAACGTCCGCATCTGGCATCGCTGTTTGTTTCCGAAGTCTTGTCCAAACTCCTTTTAAAAGCACTTCCGCACGTTCAAAATCTCCCTCAGAATAGTCAAAATAGGCTTTGGCGACCACTGGATCAGCTTCCCAAACTTCTTCCCAAAGTGTTGTGACTTCATCCTCTTGAAAGGAAATCCCGTCTGGATTTTCTATATGATAGCGCAATGAAGAGAGAGCATAAAAAGTGTCCTCATTTTCTTGTACGCTCAATGTCATCCCTATTGTCAAAAGTAAAATCTGCAACATCACAACCTCGAAAGTTTTTGAATAGAATAATAGGTTTGATTCCAAAAGACAAGAGAGACGCTCTCGATATAGGACCTAAAAAAGGAAGAGAGGAGGGCGAATTTTTAAAATCACAAAATTCTGAAGATGAACGTTTAAACTTCTTCAACAGTGTTTAACGCGAACGAGGTGCTGACCTCGCTCTCGTGGATTAATCGAACTGAATGGACAAAGTGTCGTTTTGAAATTGGAGATGTCCAGGAAGGGAAGTCGTGAAGGTCGTGGTCGTGCCTGTCCAAGAGAGAGTGTGAAAAGATCGGTCGTGAAGGCCGGCCATCGATTGGGATTGACCATCAACATGAAGCCGGATAGTGGATTCCAGCTTAAATTCCCGCTCCCCTTTTTTGTTTTGAATAATCAAAGGAAGGCTTTGCGTTTGAAAGGACCATTTTTGGTCAGCTGATTCGGAATTGGACGTATCTTCGGTAGTAAGAATGTGGCCGTTCATAAGCGTAAGAATCTTGCGGGAACGCCCTCCCCCACTTACTCCGCCTTGTGACGGAAGTTGTAATTTGACGGTGATACCCGCATTTTTCATGTGTTTGTCAAAAAGAGCCGCGATGTCGTTTTCATAATCGGACAATTCTTTGACACATTGGGTACGAAGTTGTTCAAATCGAAATTGGTTTTTAAGGCGCGCTACACGTGCATTTGCATCTGAAATGGGGAGCGCAGCTTCGAGTTCATCTTCTAAACTCGTTCCTTGTTCGACGCGCTCTTTCCACCCCTTGACTTGCAGTGTGTCAAGGGCAATCCCGAGCGTTGCTCCAACTGTGTAGTGGCGCCATTTGACCAGCCGCTCCATGATGTTGCGTTCTTTCACCTGCTCTTCCATCCGATCTAGCACCCAATTGTTATCCCCAAACGTTTGATTGGCGACATAATCGGCAAGTCCTTCAGTACGTTGCTGGAAATTTTCCCATTCGATGCTGGAGGGATCAAGCAAACGCACACGCTCTTGGTGGAGTGCCACGTAATCTTTTAAGATTTCAGTAGAACCTGTTCTCAAAAATTGAACGAGGAGTTTTTCTTCCAGTTGGCTCAAAATCAGATTCGCAGGGTCTTGCGTATCACAATAATCGCCTACGGGAGGTTCAAACTTTTTAAAATGATCGGATTGATACCTGTGAAACCGTTCGTGGACAAAGATGTGGAGCGCATCGCGCGGATCGAGAGGGGCGAGGTTGAAAAGAAAAGCATCTTCGCCATTCCAATTAAAATGGGGACTCATTTTCATTCTCTCAAAACCAGAAGCGCGTGGTCCAGGGGGAAGCCCTTTAAATTGGAAAGCGTACACCCCTTCCCCAGTGATTAAAATGGTGGGGCATTCTTTTAGGCTTAAACCAGGCCATACGGTTGAAAAATCTTGGCTGATCACCTTTTCCGCAATTTGCATCATAAAAGGGGTCTCAGCACTGAGTTGAGAAACAAAAAGAAGAGTGAAAATAAGTTTTAGCA
>Ga0335394_10007993_pt1 | contig 11928 bp, 9 predicted proteins | sample MAT03_FD_205741 | JGI IMG/M metagenome (GOLD analysis project Ga0335394, IMG submission 205741) | Freshwater microbial communities from Lake Fryxell liftoff mats and glacier meltwater in Antarctica - MAT-03 (spades assembly) (version 2) ... | reverse complement strand
ATCCGCGGTACGACGAGCTCCCGCACGCCCGGCGCGTGAGCGAGCAGTTCGGGACGCGCCACCACGAGGTGGTGCTCGGCCCCGCCACGTTCGAGCAGCAGTGGCGGCGGCTCACCTGGTTCCGTGACGCTCCGCTTTCCGAGCCGGCCGACGTCGCCGTGCACGCCCTCGCCACCGAGGCCTCGGGGGTCGTCAAGGTCCTGCTGTCCGGGGAGGGGAGCGACGAGCTCTTCGCCGGCTATCCCAAGTACCGCATGGCCCGGTGGGGACGCTCGGCTGAGCGGCTGCCGGCGCTCGTGCGAGGTCCTGCGCTCAACTGGGCCGAGCACTCCCTCCCGGCGTCGGCCAGGCGTGGTCGGGTCGCGCTGCGCGCGCTCGCCGCGCCCACCGAAGCGGAGCAGATCGCCACCTGGTTCGCGGCGTTCACCGCAGGCGAGCGGCGCCGGCTCCTCGGCGACATCCCCAGCCGGTCGGTCGCCGCGCCGTGGGCACCCGACGGCGATCCGGTGCGACGGATGCTTGCGCACGACCGCACCTGCTGGCTGGCCGACAACCTCCTCGAGCGCGGTGACCGCATGGCCATGGCCGCGTCGGTCGAGCTCCGGCCGCCGCTGCTGGACCACGAGCTCGTCGAACTGGCCGCGTCGCTCCCGTCCGACGTCCTGGTACGGGGGCGTCAGACCAAGTGGGTGCTCAAGGAGGTCGCTCGCCGGCACCTCCCCGCCGCGATCGTCGATCGCCCGAAGGTGGGGTTCCGCGTGCCCCTCGACCGCTGGTTCCGGGGCCACCTGCGGGACCTGGCCCGCGGCTCGCTCCTGGCGTCGGACTCGTTCGTCGGCACGGTGATGGACCGCCGAGCGGTCACCGACCTCCTCGACGTCCACGACTCGGGCCGTCGCGACGAGTCGGTCCGCATCTGGACCCTGCTGGCGCTCGAGCAGTGGCATGACGTCTTCGTCCACGGCCGCTGAGCGCGGGTCAGCTCCCGACCTCGCACGATCCGACCTCGCACGATCCGACCTCGCACGATCCGACCTCGCACCCCGGTCCGGTCGCCGGTGGCGACGATCGTCGTGGGTCATCACAGCCCTCGGCGCGGTGGTCGTGCTCGGTGCGGCCGGGCTCGTCGCGTGGGCCGCCGGGCCGAGATCCGCACCGACCCCGGACGCGACAGCGTGCGCGCTGGCTGCGGCCGCCGAGGCGTGCTGGGAGGAGCGGACGGGCGTGCCCGGCTGGTCGGGCGAGGCCATCGTCGCCGGTCGTTCGCCGTTGACCAAGGTGGAGGGCGACATCGAGATCGACGTCGACGGCACGGTGCTGCGCAACACCTGGGTGGAGGGATGCATCTCGGTGCGAGCCTCGAACGTGACCATCGAGAACGTGCTCGTCCGCTCCGACCACGGGTGCAGCGGAGGACGCACACCGTCCGCCCCGGCGCTGATCAGCTCGGGTGAGAACGGCGGTGGCGGCATCACGAACCTCGTGGTGCGCGACACCGAGATCGACGGTCTCGGCGTTCCGGGTGACGTGATGGGCATCGGCCAGACGGAGTACACGTGCATCCGCTGCGACATCCACGGGACGGCGAAGGGGGCCAAGGCCGACCAGGACGTCATCTTCGTCGACAGCTACGTCCACGACCTCGCGTTCGATGGCGCCACCCACACCGAGGCGTTCTTCTTCAACGGCGGAGCAGGCCGGATCCTGGTGAAGGGGAACTGGATGCGGGCCAACGTCGAGCTGTCCTCCGCGGCGGTGGCGCTGATCAACGACTGGCCGGGCCGTGACGTGGTGGTGCGGGAGAACTACCTCGACGGCCACGGTGCCGTCGCCCTGGTGGGCGGAGCGGTGAGCGACAAGCCGGCACCGCCCCTGGAGGGCATCGTCATCGAGGGGAACACCCTCGTCGCGCTGTCGATGCCCGACGGTGACCACTACGTGCACTCGGTCGATCCGTCGGGCCGCGGCAACCGCTGGGCCGACAACCGCGATGCCGAGACCGGGGACCCGGTCCCGGTCCCCGGCCAGGGACCCGAACCGTGACGCGGCACGAGCGCGACGGCGCCGCCCCGCTCGCCCGGATACGAGGGCGTCCCGGGTAGCGTGAGCGACGTTCGGCGGCGAACGCAGGGGGACGATGGTGACGGGTGCACGGACAGGCGACGGCGGGAGACCACCGAACGTCGTCCTCATCAACTGCGACGACCTCGGCTACGGCGACCTCGGGTGCTACGGCTCCGAGCGCAACTCGACCCCCGCGATCGACGCGCTCGCCGCCGAGGGCCTGCGGCTCGAATCGTTCTACATGGCGTCGCCCGTCTGCTCGCCGTCGCGGGGTGCCCTGCTCACCGGGTGCTACCCGCCGCGGATCGGGTTCGGGTCCTTCGAGGGCCTGCCCGTGCTCTTCCCCGGGCAGGGGGTGGGCCTCGACCCGTCCGAGGTAACGCTCGCCACGAGCCTGCGGGCCGCCGGCTACCGCACCCACATGATCGGCAAGTGGCACTGCGGCGACCAGCCGGCGTTCCTTCCCACCAACCACGGGTTCGACCACTACTTCGGTCTCCCGTACAGCAACGACATGGGCCGCCAGGTCCCGATGCACGAACCGGCGCCGGGCGAGGACGTGATCTACCAACCCCCGCTCCCGCTGCTGCAGGACACCGAGGTGATCCAGCAGCAGCCCGACCAGGCCGGGCTCACCGAGCGCTATGTGCACGAAGCGGTGAGGTTCCTGCGCGACGCGAAGGACGAGCCCTTCTTCCTCTACCTCGCCCACCTGTACGTCCACGTGCCGCTCTACGTCCAGAACCGCTTCGTGACGAAGTCGCGCAACGGTCGATACGGCGCTGCGGTCGAGGCGATCGACTGGGCCACCGGTGTGGTCGACCACGAGCTGGCGCGCCTCGGCCTCACCGGCGACACCATCGTCATCTTCACCAGCGACAACGGGTCGCGCGCCCGCGACGAGGGTGGCAGCAACGACCCGTTGCGGGGCACGAAGGCCACCACCTGGGAGGGCGGCATGCGCGTGCCCTGCGTCGTCCGGTGGCCCGGGCGGATCGGGGCGGGGCGGACGACCGACACCGTGGTGAGCTCGCTGGACCTTTTCCCGACGCTGGCCGCGGTGTGCGGCGCCGAGGTCCCCGGGGACCGCACCATCGACGGTCGAGACGTCTCGGCGGTGCTCCTCGACCCCGAGGCGGCGGCGCCCGAGGATCCGTTCCTGTACTACTGGATGGACGATCTCGAGGCGGTCCGCGTGGGGCGCTGGAAGCTGCACCTCGCCAAGCACGGTCGACCGGTCGACGCGCTCTACGACCTCCAGATCGATCCGTCGGAGTCTGCCGATCGCTTCGCCACCGAGCCCGAGGTCGTCGCCGCGCTCCAGGGAGTGGCCGAGCAGGCACGCGCCTCGCTCGGCGACGCACGCACCGACCGGGTCGGCGGTGATGTGCGCCCCATCGGTCGGGTCGCCGATCCCCGACCGCTCACCACCTACGACCCCAACCACCCGTACTACCTCGCCGAGTACGACCTGGTCGACCGGGGCTGACCGACCCCCGCGTCAGAGGTCGTGAGGACGCGCACGGCCGTTGCGACCGGACCCCGCGTAGAAAACTCAGCGCGAGCGCAGGTCCGTTTCAGTCGGGGTTCAGGCCCGCCTCGCACACTGGTCAGGAGAGTGAACAGGAAGCGGCCGGCACCAGCGCGGGCCAGCGGCGTGGTCGGGAGCGAAACGTGATGTCAGCGCGGCGGCAGAGCGCGAGCGGACGTGACCTTCGGGGGTCCTCCGTGCCCCGGGTGTCGGTGGTGGTGCCGACCTACAACTACGGCCGGTTCCTCAGCGGATGCATGGCCAGCGTGCTCACCCAACCGGGCGTCGACCTCGACGTCCTGGTCATCGACGACGCGTCGACCGATGACACCGCGCCGGTGACCGATCAGCTGGCCGCGAGCGACCCGAGGGTCCGGGTGATCCGTCATCGGCGCAACTGGGGCCACGTCGACTCCTTCAACGAGGGCCTCTTCGCCGCGACCGGCACCTACGTCGTGAAGCTCGACGCGGACGACCTGCTCCCACCTGGCGCCCTGGCACGGGCCACCGACCTGTTGGAGGCCTGCCCCGACGTCGGCTTCGTCAGCGGCCGGCCCCTCCACTTCGCCGGCGACCCGCCCCGACGAGCATCGACCCGGGTGCGGAGCTGGACCGTCTGGTCGGGTCACGACTGGATCGCCGCCCGGTGCCGGCGGGCGTGCAACACGATCAGCAACCCCGAGGTGGTGATGCGTACCGAGGTGATGCGCCGCGCGGGCGGGCAGAAGGCGTCGGTTCCGCACACGTCGGACTTCGAGCTCTGGCTCCAGATGGCGGCCCTGAGCGACGTCGGGCGGGTCAACGGACCACCCCAGGGTCTCTACCGGGTCCACGCCGAGAGCATGCAGCGAACGATCCACGCCGGGCTCATCGCCGACCTGGAGGGGATCCGGGACGCGTTCGCCTCGGCCTTCGCCGGCGCCGCCGGCGGGCTCGCCGATGCCGGGACGCTCCACGCCACCGCGCAGCGCCGCCTGGCGACCAACGCGCTCGATCTGGCGTGTCGGGCCTACGACCGCGGGAGCGACCTGCCGGTCGACGAGCTGGTCGCGTTCGCGCTCGACATCTACCCCGACGCCGTCGACCTCCCAGCCTGGCGAGGCCTATCGCTGCGGCGGTCGTGGCCGAACGGGGTCGCGCGTTCACCGCTCCTCGCCCGAGCGGTCACCCGCCGGGCCGCGGAGGAGGTGAATCGGTGGCAGTGGCAACGGACCGGGCGACGCTGACCGGACGGCTTCGGGTCCGCCCTCTCACCCGCCGACCGACGGTGTCGGTGGTCATCCCGTGCTACCGCTACGGCCACTACCTGCCCAGCGCCGTAGCGAGCGTGCTGACCCAACCCGACGTGGACGTCGACATCGTGGTGGTCGACGACGCCTCGCCCGATGACAGCGCCGACGTCGCGAGGGCGCTCGCCCGCTCCGACCCTCGTGTGCACGTGATGGTGCACGAGCGCAACAGGGGCCACATCGCGACCTACAACGACGGACTGGCCCGGGCCACGGGTGACTACGTCGTCCTGCTATCGGCCGATGACCTCCTGACCCCGGGCGCGCTCTCGCGGGCAACGGCCCTGCTCGAGGCGCATCCGACGGTCGGTTTCGCCTACGGGCACCCCCTCGAGCTGATCGACGTTGCGCCGGTGGCCGCCACGACGGCGCGTGACTGGACCGTGTGGACCGGCCACGACTGGCTCGAACGCCGATGCCGCAAGGGCAGCAACTGCATCTTCTGCCCGGAGGTGGTCATGCGGCGGTCGGTGCAGGAGGACATCGGGGGATACGACCCGGCCCTCCCGCACTCGGGCGACCTCGAGATGTGGCTCCGGGCGGCAGCGTTCGCCGATGTCGGCCGGGTGAACGGAGCCGACCAGGCGTACTACCGGATCCACGCCCAGAGCATGCAGCGGACCGTCTACGCGGGGCACCTCCGCGACCTCGAGGAGCGGCAGGCCGCGTTCGCGTCGGTCCTCGTCGGTGCCACGAGCGGGGTCGACGACGGGGCCGGCCTCTACCGTTTGGCGTGCCGGGCGTTGGCGGCATCGGCGCTCGACCATGTGGCCGCGGCCGCCGATGCAGGGAACGCCGCGGAGGAGCCGATCGAGGACTACCTCGCCTTCGCCTTCGAGCTCGACCCGGGGGTGGGCAGTTCGGCTCGCTGGCGCGCTGTGCACCGCCGTCTGGCGAGGTCCGACCGCGCCGGGCACGCGGTGGGCGCCGGGGCCCGGCGGGTGCGGCGCGATCTCGTCGATCGCCTCCGGTGGCGGCGGTGGCGGCGGAGCGGCGTATGACGACGACCGTGACAACGACGACTGCGACGGCGACGATCCCGGCCGACGAGGAACTCCCGGCTGCGGTCGGCGTCCTCGTCGGACGCAGCGTCGCGTGGAGTGCGCTGGACGTCGGGGTCGGCCGCCTGGCCCAGTTCGCCCAGGGTGTCGTCGTCGCTCGCCTGCTCGCACCCGAGGCGTTCGGTGTGTTCGCCGTGGCGCTGGTGGTGCACGCCATCGTGATCAACGTCAGCGAGCTGGGGGTGAGCGCGGCGCTCGTGCGCGACCAGGACGACGAGGTCGAGCGGGGCGCGCCGACCGTCGTGACCATCGCCGTCCTGTCGAGCTCGGTCCTGGGCGCGGCCATGGCGCTCACGGCCCCGGCGCTGGCTTCGGGCCTGGGCGCCCCAGGGGCCGCCGGCGCGGTCGCCGTCCTGGCGATCAGCCTGCCGTTGGCCGGGTTGAGCGCCGTCCCGTCGGCCCTGCTGCGCCGCCGTTTCCGCATGGACCGCCTCTTCGTCGCCAACCTCGCCAACATCACGGTCACCGGCGTCCTGATCATCTTCCTCGCGATCGCGGGGTGGGGTCCGATGGCACTCGCCTGGTCATGGGTCGCCGGCCAGCTGCTCACGACGATCGTCCTGCTCGGCTACCGCGCCGGGCGATTCCGTCCCGGGTGGGATCGCGTCGAGGCCCGGCGCCTCCTGCGGTTCGGTCTCCCGCTGGCTGGAGCCAACATCGTGGTGTTCGTGGTCCTCAACGTGGACTACGTCGTCGTGGGACGGATGCTCGGCGCGACCGCGCTCGGTCTGTACGTTCTCGCCTTCAACATCTCGGGGTGGCCGGTGACGGTGTTCGGGTCGGTGATCCGGAGCGTCTCGCTCCCCGGCTTCGCCCGGCTCCGGCTCGATGGCGAGGTCATGGCCGATCGGTTCGTCGAGGTCCTGGCCTCGGTGGCGCGGTTCACCATCCCGATCTGCTTCCTGCTCGGGGTGCTCGCGAGCCAGCTCGTGGTGCTCGTGTACGGGGATCAGTGGGCCGAGGCGTCAGCTGCGCTCGTCGGGTTGTCGATCATGGGGGCATCCCGCCTCATGATCGAGCTGGCCGCCGACTACCTCGTGTCACTCGGGCGGACCCGTGCCGTGCTGGTGCTGCAGCTTCCCTGGCTCGTCGCCCTCGTGGTCGCACTGACGATCGGGATCGAGCGGGCCGGCCTCGCCGGGGCCGGCGCGGCCCAGGCGTTCGTGGCCGTGGTGATCATGCTGCCGGCCTACGCCGTCGTCCTGACGCGATCTGGCGTCCGTCCGACCGCGCTCGTCCGTGCGGTCATGCCAGGGATCGCGTGGGGTGGGGCCGCAGCCGTCGCCGCGGCGATCGCCACCCGGTTGGCTTCGTCGCTGCCGCTCGCGGTCGCCGCCGGGGCGACCGCCGGCCTCGCCGTGGCCGCCGTGGCCAACCGGTCCCTCCTGCGGACCGTTTTCGAGCACCTTGCCGGCCGACGGAGCGCCCGGAGGGCCCCGGACCCCCTGGTGTTCCTCGCGGATGTCGGCCAAACCGGAAGGAGCGCACCATGACCGCCGTGACCAGCCTGCGCAACCGTGGTCAGGCGGTCGCCGCCGTCGCAAGGCGCGACGGGGCCCGCCGACTGATGGCCCGGTCGCTGCGGACCGCCGCCGACCGTGTTGCTGGTGGCGAGCCACCGCCGCTCGCGGTCCGCGCCGACCACCTGATAGCGCCGGCTGCCGATCTCGACCGCGAGTGGCGGCCCAACCGATCGGGACCGCTCGTCATCAACTGGATCACCAACCCGCCGAACGAGGGGTCGGGAGGGATGTCGACGCTCATGCAGTCGATCGCCCTCCTGGAGGGGCGCGGGCACCAGTGCCGGATCGCCGTGCTCTTCAAGGGTCTTCGCCGGGACCTGACCGACGCCCGGCGGACGGCCCACGAGCGCTTCCCGGAGGTGAGGGCAACCGTTGACGACCTCGATGACGGGCTGCGGCCGGCCGACGCAGTGGTGGCCACCGCCTGGCCGACGGCCTACGCGCTTCGGGCCACCGCTCGGACCGGGGTTCCGTTCTACCTGGTCCAGGACCACGAACCGTCGTTCTACCCCGCAAGCAGCGATGCCGTGTTGGCGGAGGAGACCTACCGATTCGGGTTCCACGGCATGACCGCCGGCCGGTGGCTGGCCGGCAAGCTCGATCGTGACCACGGCATGTGCTGCACGGCCTTCGACCTCGGGGTCGACCTCGCGACCTACCGACTTGCCGAGGATGCCTCGGGGTCGGGCCGGCGCAACGGCGTGGTGTTCTACGCCCGGCCCGACACCCCCCGCCGGGGATTCGAGCTGGGCATGGCGGCGCTGGCCCTCATCGCCCGGCGCCGCCCCGACGTCCCGATCCACCTGGTCGGCCAGCGCCTGTCGCTCCGTCATCCCGGCTTCGCGTTCACCAACCACGGTCACTGCTCGCCGGCCGAGCTCGCGGCCATCTACTCGGCGTGCACCGCCGGCCTCGTGCTCTCGCTCACCAACCTCTCGTTGCTTCCCGCCGAGCTCTTGGCCACCGGCTGCATACCGGTGATGAACGATGGCGAGAACACCCGTGCGTCGTTCACCAACCGCCACGCCCGCTTCGCCCGCCCCGATCCCGAGGCGCTGGCGGCCGCCGTCGAGGCAGTGCTGGAGGATCCGGGCACGCCCGCCGCCCGCGCCGAGGCGGCGGCGAGCGTCGGGTCGTTGGCCTGGGAGCACGTCGCTGACCGGCTGGAGCTGGCCCTGGGCCGTGGCATCGACCGCTGGCTGGCCGATCATCCTTGAACCGAACCGACTGAACCGACTGAACCGACTGAACCCCGGCGGTGCGGTGCTTCAGTGCGTCAGGGAGGGTGTGGCGGTGAGTCGCCACAGAGCGCCCGTGACGCCGGCGAGCAGGAAGAACAGGGTCATCGCGATCGCGAAGCTGGCCATGTCCGCCGTCGCGTAGACCACCGCCAGGGCAGCCGTGGTGCCGGTGAGGGCCTGGGCCACCGCTCGGATGTCAGGATCGGCCGTTCGGTGGCGCACGAACCGCGTCATGGCCAGGACGGTCAGGAACAGGACGAGGATCGTCGCGAGGCCGACCGCGCCGGTCTCCGTAGCCGCGTAGAGGTATTGGTTGTCGAAGATCCGGCCCGTGGCCGGGTGGAGCGTGCTCAGCCCTCGCCCTACCCACGGGTGCTCGAGGAAGAGCTGCGCCGCCACCTCGTAGTCGCCGATGCGACCCGTCGTGCTCTCGTCCTCCCCGACGGTGACGAGGGTGGTGGCCAAGCCGTCGATCATGGCCGGGAGCAGCAGGCGAAGACCTGCGACGAAACCCGCCACCGCACCGAGCGCCAGCAGCTTGCGCCGGGCGTTCCAGTGCCAGGCGACGACGAGCAGACCGATGGTCGCGGCGATCACCCCAGTTCGCGAAAGGGTCATGGGGAGCACTGCGCCGATGAGCGCGACCTGGACCCAGGCCAAGATCCGTCGGCGACCCTCTGCGCAGAGCGCCAGCTCGACCGCGAGCGGAAGGGTCAGACCAAGGACCGCCCCGAGCTCGATGGGGTGGAGCGCCGTCGACTGGACCCGGAGGAAGAGGAGCCGACCCTGATCGGGGAGGTCGATGTTGCGACCGAGGCCGGGAACCGCCAGCGCCTGGGCCGGGTTGAACCCGCTCAGGAACTCGACGATCCCAACGACGGCGACGATCGAGACCCCGCCGACGATGCGGCGAAGGAGGACTCGGACCCGCCCCACATCGGTGATGCCGTCCGCCGCGAACAGCGCCACGCCGGCCAGCGCGGCGAAGGCGAGCAGCCCACGAACCGCGCCCGTCTTCTCCGCTCCGATCGTGTACCGCTGGGCGAAGCCGATGAGGCTGGCCAGGAGCGACACCAGGACGAGGAAAAGCGCGATCAGCAGCGGTTGGCGGCCCCGGGCGATGCCATGGCCGGACCCGACCTTGGCCAGGCCCCACCAGATCAGCAGGCCCAGTCCGCACAGGTTCGTCGGCGTCCCGACCGCTCCCAACGGGCGAACGATCAGCGGGGAGGGGATGAACAGGACGAGCCCGAGGAGCACGGTCAGGACCGCGACGGCGTCGAACGGCCGGCGGGCGCTCCACCAGTCCCGGGGTGGCGGCCCGTCATCAGCGCGATGGCGGATCGCGCTGGTGACGGGCCGCCCCGTGGGGTCGGGTGCAACGAGACTGGTCACAGACCCACGACGTCGCCGACCTCGTCCGGCCCGTTGCGGTCGTTGCGGTCGTTGCGGTCGGGACTGTCGTCGCGACGGTCGCGTCGTCCGGCGATGGCTGGTCGACGCGGACCGGCGGAGCGGTCGTCGGGCCAGTCCTCGATGAGGTCGTCGAGGCTCAGATCGTCTGCGTCGAACGGCTCCTTCGCGGCCGACTCGGGACGGAGGGTCGAACCGTGGTCGGCGACGAGCGTCACCGATGCGGCCTCCTCCCGGCTCCGGCCGGCAAGGAACCCGTCGATCAGGAAGACCGCCCCCAGCGTCAGCAGGACGCCGACGAGCGCCGCGGCGATCATCACGGTGAGCCTCGAACCCACGAGCTCGATCGCGCCGGGCGGCACGGTGAGATCGACGGCGGTGATCCACGTGTCCTCGCTGGCACCGACGGAGCGTTGGCGGTCCCGGACCTCCTGGTCGAGCGCGTCGCCCAGGATGCCGTACGACGCCATCGCCGTGTCCGGGGTGTCGGCGATCACCGACAGGGTCAGCGTGGGGGTTTGGTTGGTGGGCGACCCCTGGGTCTGGGTCGCCGACGTCGTCACCGAGAACGTGGTGCTGCCGCCGGCCTGGCGGACTCGCTCCTGGAACGCCGGGCTGTCGGCCGCCTGGCCCATGAGGAGCGCGAACTGGTTGAGCGAGTAGTCGACCGTCTGCCACGGGTTCCCCGGTGCGACCGAGGCGTCGCTGCCGCCGAGCGGGCGGAGGAACACGACGGTTCCCTCGGCCTTGTACTGCGGCTTGACCCCACCGGCGAGCTGGACCGCGACGAAGGCGGTGATCGCCACGCACGGGATGACCACGTACCAGCGGCGGACGATCGTCCGGATCGAGGTCCAGAGCTCCACGGAGCCTCCTACTGGGTGGCGACGAACGATTTCGTGAGCGGTCCGAGGTGCTCGTCGAGGATGTCGGAGTCAGGGAAGAGGAAGGCCAGCTCGGTTCGCCCGATGAGCTGGAGCTCCAGCGCGGCCTGCAGCGCGGTGCGCCGATCCGGAGGGCGCCACTTGTTCAGGGGCCACCGGGCGATCACGCTCGCCTGCGCGGGCGCCGGCAGGAACTGGAGACCGGGGACCAGGAAGTGGGGTTCGATCGGGAAGTAGCGGTTCGGGGTCTGGACCCAGTGGTGGGGTGCGAGCGATCGAACCGACTCGGCGAACGCGACCCGCCGATCGTGCCCGCCCAGGTGCTCGATCACCGAGTTCGAGTACACGAGGTCCCACGAGCGGCCACCGATCGTGGACCCGAGCGTGCAGACGTCGCCCGCCACGACCTCTGTGCGACGAGGGACCTCACCCTCGGGAACCGTGAGGTTGACGATGGTCAGGTGCGCAGGACGAACGGGCGAGAGCGACCAGCTCTCGGCGGTGCCCCCGAGATCGAGGACGTCCATCGCCGCCAGGTCACCGAAGCGATCGTGGAGCATCTGCCAGCGACGGTTCCGGAAGGAGGTGCTCAGCGAGACCGCGGACCCGGTGTCGACGAACCGGTCGTAGATGCGGTGACTGACGGGGATGGCCGCCCGCCGGATGGGCTCGGTCAGCATCGGTCGGCCGCCGGGGTCTGCCGACTGCGGGCCGCACCCTCACCGGCGCGGAGCAGATCTGCGGCAGCCCGATCCCAGGTGAGCGCGGCCACCGCCTCCCGCCTGGCCTCGGGGGTCGACGGCCCGCCATCGTCGAGCGTGTCGGCCACCGCAGCGACGAACGAAGCGGCATCAGGGGCGATGCGCAGCAGGTGGCCGTAGCGACGGACCTCGGGGAAGTCGGTGCTCACGATAGGAAGCCC
>Ga0335394_10007963_pt1 | contig 11955 bp, 7 predicted proteins | sample MAT03_FD_205741 | JGI IMG/M metagenome (GOLD analysis project Ga0335394, IMG submission 205741) | Freshwater microbial communities from Lake Fryxell liftoff mats and glacier meltwater in Antarctica - MAT-03 (spades assembly) (version 2) ... | reverse complement strand
ATCGCAACATCGCCGATGGGTGTTCCGGAGAGCAACCGCAAGCCAGAGAGGAAATCCAATCCAGAGGCATGTTGGCTTTTGAGAGATTGCCACTGATCGAGGGCTTGTTTAAGCTGCTGCTCGTCGACTTGGACCCATTGTCCCCGGAGCAGCGTCATTCCCTCTCGGGCGGCCATCAGTTGCTTCAGTTCGTCTTGGTTCAGCGGTTCACCTTGAAAGGCGATGCTAACATTGAAATCGAGAGCCTCGGCCAGTCCGATCCCTGACTTCTTCTTCTGCCCCAGGCGCACAAGGATGTTCGGTCTGGGCGGTTTGGAAGCGTTCCACCAATTGGGGACACGCACGATGATGCCCGACTCTTCCATAGAAGGGACAGACGAAAGAAACTGGAAGGCCTTTTGAATCGACCAGGCTTGCGGGGTAAAGAGCTCACGGGATTCCAGAAGCTCGCGAATCAGTTTGCATTTTTCGGAAGCGCGTTGAACGGGTTCGAGCAAGATGTTTAGCTGTTGAGTGTCTTTGTCCTGGATCGACTGCTTGAGCGCATCTGCCAACGGGATGTGCCGCATGCTACCTGCCTTGGACTGCCCGTCGGTAAAAGTCGCAAGGAATGCGAAGGGCCGCTTCTCATTCTTTTTGTTTTCGGCCAGATGAAAGGTCACTCGTCCGACTAGGTTCCACGCTTTGTTGAGATCGTGCAAGTACGTTGACAAACCCATTTTCTGAGCGTTGATCGTCTGCTGCGTATGCTCGTCGAGCTGTTGCCACATGTCGATCAACACGCTGGGAGTCAGATACTCAAGCCCTTGCATGGTGGGGGCCGAATTGATTCGCTCGCTCAGGTCATCCGGCGACGGTGCAGGCGGCGTCGACCACCGCTTTGCATCTTGCGAGGCTGTGCGGCATAGGGCTCTGAAATAGCTTTCAGCAAACTGTTGTAGGAACTGGAACTGTGGCGAAAGGTCATCCGTCGAGGAACGTGACACCAGCAAAGCTAGGCCACTCGAGACCGAATCGTCGAAGGCGTCCTTGACGTGCGTGGAAAAAACTCCACTCATCGGCCTTTCCAGAGACTCGTCTGTCCATTTCAAAGAGATTCGTCCATGAGGAGCAACAGTAACAGTCAACGACTTTTTGGTCGATGCGACCATAGATTTGATTTCGAATGAAGAGCGGTAGGGAGCATACCGGGGAAAGCTTTACGACATCCGGTTGCAAATGCATCGGTTCGGGAACGACCGAAATTGTATCAAGATAACGAGGAGATGCCTCCCCGTACAACTTTGCCAGCCAAAAACATCGGCCCGGTAGTCCCGTGGTCCGTTCCCGCCGATGCGTTCTCGCTAATCTGGCCGTCCAGATTCGCTGAAACACATCACGAGTACTCGGTCGGCGTTTCCGCTCGCTTTGACATCTTGAAGAAAACCCGATACGGAGATTACCGAATCAAGCAGTTCGCTGTGATCGTTGAGCTGCCTGCTATGCGTGTCGAAACCGGATTGGACCGCATAGTAAACCCGCGATCCAAAGTCGGCTGCAATCAAGTCGGCGATGACGCTCAACGACAAGTCGAATGCAAGAATCCAGGAATCGTTGGCACCAGAGAAAGAAGGGAAGACTGCTCTAGAAAATGACGTCGCGATACCATAAGGATGTTCTCAAAAAAATAAAAAGACTAACTCATGATCGCGACAATGTCCGATTCTTTCACATCCATGAACGCCATATACCCCTCCGATTGATTGAACTTCCATGAACCAGCCAATCGGACTGTGTATCAAAACCAAGCTTACCAAATCACCCTCCAATTACCCCAAATTCGCGTTTGCCACCCTCTGGGACGGAACCACGCGACGACCAGAGCTTCTCGACGATACCTACGAAGTTATTCGGTATATAGCGAAAGCAGAGCCAGACCCCGAACATCAAAAAGGCCGTCAACAAAATGAAAGCGAAGACAGACACACCAAACCAACTCGTTTGCCTAAACGACACGTACATAGCCATGAGCTACCTCCAAACGAAGCCGCTTCGTGAGCAACGCTTGCATCCTGCACTCAGTGCTTAGGACCTTGCGACAAAAAAAGCGGCGTAAGCTTCCAGCTTGCGAGGTAAAAAACGCAAGCTGTAAGCTTACAACACGCTACTGAGAAAGTTTTGCGATCAATCCTCCAGCAACTGCTCGTCGATCCATCTAGTCGCGAACCGACTTTCGACGAATTCCAGAGAATTTTCATCGTCTTGCGTTTCAAGAGCGAACACTCAGCTGACATCTTCAAGTCGCAATTTTTGGGTATGCCTTTAGTGGTACGACGCTCCGCGTCGTACAAATCACGACGCGGAGCGTCGTGCAACTAAGTTTGCCAACCCAAGTTTTTAGGTTGGACAATGCACTAGATTAGAGCGACGCTTTACTGCAGAGCAAAATGCAAACTAATCCTTGAACAAGGCGTCGTCGAAACATTGCGATCCTTCGAATGTATGGACTCAACCGCTTGGAACTTAGATCGATCGTAACAACAGTCAAATCTACGTGGCAGGTCAAGTAGGATGTGATCGAGTTAGAGACTCACGTAGAAAACAGTTGAGAAAACTGTTCTACTCTGGTCGCACCCGGCAGGTGCGACCCACTCTTCGCACCGTCCTATGTAATGATCTCTAGCGTTACGCAGATCTAGCCTTGCGGAGCGCGTGAGGAACACAGCGACGGCCATTACTTATCCCGAAGCTCGCGGAAGACTTCGTCGACTGGAATCAACGCTTCTGGACCGGAATTTGAATAGGAAAGGCGTTAATCGAGAATGTGTGCATGCGCATCATTTAGTAGTTGCGTCGCGGTGTCTTCGGATATGCTTTCCTAGATCACAGAAATTAATCCCATAGGTTCTCACTTCGATCGTGGCCGAACTGCCCTCGAATACCAAAAGAAACGGATTGAGGAAACTGCTCCCGTTTCTTAAGAACCAGCAAGGGTAACGGAGAGTCTAGTGCGCTCACGAATCACTGCAACATCGATTGCCATATCGATGGGCAGAATCGCCAACAGTCGATGTATATCATCGACCGTTTCCAAGATCCGATCATTCATCGAAATCACTAAGTCGTCCACACGAAGCCCAGCGTTCGCGGCCAAGCTTCTAGGCAAAACTTCAGTGATTCGGACAGCTTGGTCCGTCAGCAAGTCAAAGTCTCGCATCGCAGCTCGAGACAATCGCAACGATTCCGCGACGATCCCTAACTGACGTCGCCGAACCCTTCCGTTTGTCAGAATTTCCGTTGTGACCCATTGAGCGGTATTGCTTGGAACCGCAAAACCAATCCCTTGAGCCATAAAGATGATGGCTGTGTTGACACCGATCACGTGCCCTCGCGAGTCGACCAATGGGCCACCGCTGTTGCCGGGATTAATGGGTGCCGAATGCTGGACAATGCTCTCGATCATACGGCCTGATTGGCTGCGCATGCTCCGCCCTGTAGCACTTACAACGCCCGTTGAAACCGTAGATTGCAGACCAAGTGGACTGCCCATCGCGATCACGAGCTGGCCAACCCGCAAATGTGAGGAGTCCCCGATCGAAACAAACGGCAGATCTCTAGCCGCCATGCGCAAAAGTGCGATATCCGTCGCGGGATCATCGCCCACGACCTCTACATCCACTCGGTCTCCTTCGTTGGTCTCTGCCAGCAATTGGCGTCGACCAGCTACCACATGACTATTCGTTACTGCGTATCCATCCGGTGTGATAATGAATCCAGAGCCTGAACCGCTCCGCGCCTCGCTACCACGCCCTGATACGCTGATGCTGGCCGGGGAAACTTTCTCGACGACTCCAATGACCGCCATCGAGTAGGCATCGAGAATCGCCGAATCGCTCAGCGGTACTTGCGGAGACGAAGAAGTCTTCGGATTTGGATTGCTTTGGGAAGCGTCAGATACGTTTGTCGTTTTCCACCTCAAAATCATCACCTTCTTGCCAGTTGAGCTGGCCAGTTAAGCTTCATTGATGCATTAAATTTCGCCAGTCACAAGCGCAGGGACTTTGCATTGAGATCGACGAATTTTTCGCTTCTGCAGTCAGTTAGTCAAGCGTCAATTTTGTCGATCGTCCCATTGTCTTGAAACGGCAGCATTGGAAGCGGGTCCTGCATTATGTGGATCCACCCATTGGCCGGCGACCGCTAGACTGTAGAAAATGGTACCATTAGGATGCTAGAATACTTTAATCGCCTGTTGGCTTTATCTGCTGTTGGCTTCGTCTCTTGGATGCGAAAGTTTCGATCATGATCTCGGTTCGCGACAAAATCATCGTGCTCACTGGGTTTGTCCTCACTGGGTTTGTTCTCACTGGGTTTGTCCTCACTGGGTTTGTCCTGTTCGCGGCGACATCCCCATTGGCCGCTGCTGACGACTCCAAGCTCACCGATTCCAAGCTCACCGATTCCAAGCTCATCGTGTTAAAGAAGGGGAATATTGAGATGTTCCTTTCCGAACCCGGCGACGCGAGGAATCATCGTGGAACACGTTTCGATCACTCTGGCATGGTCCACTCGATCCGGTTTGGAGAGCATCAGCTCTGCCAGCGATGGCATGCGGGAGCGTTGGATCCCGACAAAAACGATGATGTGACTGGCCCTTGTGAGGAGTTCGGCAATCGTTCGCCATTGGGTTACATAGCGAAGAAACCTGGGTCCCACTTTGTAAAGATCGGTGTTGGAGTTCTGAGGCAGCCAGAGGAGCCGGAGTATCGCTTCTGGGGTCCGTACGAGTTTGTAAAACGGGGTGAGTGGACCACAACGCATGATGCAGATTCGATGACATTTCATCAGATCCTGTTTGATGACGATCAAACCAAAGCCATCGGCTACGATTATCGAAAAACCATTCAGCTGACGGAGTCTGGTTTTCGTATCGATCACACCCTCGCGAACATCGGCCAACAGGCTTGGAGCACGGACCATTATAATCACAATTTCTTCTTGGTGGATTCAGATCCGGTCGGGCCCAGCTACGAGTTACAACTAGCTTTTAAAATCCGTCCAGACAACGTGATGGCGGAGTTTGCCGCAGTAGCGGAAGTTTCCGATCAAACGGTCCGTTACCTGGAGGATGTCGGGGCGAGATCGTTTTTTGCTGAGTTAACGGGTCATCGCCGCTTGGTCAGCGACAACTGGTTTCAGCTTCGTCACAAGCCGACCCGTATCACGATCGAATGCCAGGGGAATAAGCCCTTGAGCAAGTTCAATTTCTGGGGGACGAAGAGTACGATTTGCCCTGAGCCGTTTATCGAAATCAATTTAGAACCTGGCCAAACGAGCCAGTGGGTTTGGGATTACACGCTGCGTTAAAATTCTATTGCCAAGCACATGAAGTTGGGTTGGGTGGTTATCATTAGGGCACTTGAATTGATGTAGTGTAATCCTCGATACATATGTTGCCATGTCTGATCCTGTTTCGCCGCCACCGATTGTTTCGTCGTTTGTGACCGCCGATGATTCGCATGTGCATCAAACCAAAAGGCTATTTGAGTCTGCTGTTTCTGAGATCAGCAAAATCTTTGTAGGCCAGGATGAGTTGGTGACCACGTCCCTGGTCGCCTTGTTTTCCGGTGGGCATGTTCTTATTGAGGGGGTTCCGGGGTTGGGCAAGACGCTTTTTGTCCGAACGCTCGGGCGTGTTCTGGGGTGTCAGTTTGGTCGAATCCAGTTCACGGCCGACCTGATGCCGTCGGACATCACGGGTGCCCCCATCCTGGACTTGAAGACCCAGGACTTTCGCTTTCGACCAGGGCCGGTCTTCACCCAATTCCTGTTGGCGGACGAAATCAATCGTTCCCCGGCCAAGACGCACGCTGCGCTGCTGGAAATAATGCAAGAGTTTCGAGTGACCATTGATGGTACGAGCCATCCGGTTCCGCGTCCTTTCTTAGTCATGGCGACGCAGAATCCAATCGAAAGCGAGGGTACCTATTCGCTTCCGGAAGCGCAATTGGATCGATTCATGTTCAAGGCGATGGTTTCGTACCCGGACGAACAAGAGGAATCTCGCATACTCGAATTGCATTCCAAGCAGATGGATTTGGCCGCCGTATTGAAGCAGGAAGTGGCGCAGGTAACCAATGCGGAACAGATTTCACAAATCATCCTGGCCAATAGTTCCGTTCGGATGGAGCCCAAGCTTATCGCGTACATCAACAAAGTAGTTCGGGCAACACGAACTTGGCCGACCTTTCACATGGGCGCTTCTCCACGAGCCGGGCTGGCACTGGTTCAGGGAGCTCGAACCATCGCAGCCTTTCGAGGCCGAGATTTTGCAGTACCCGATGACGTCGTGGAAATTGCCTTGCCGGCATTGAGGCATCGCGTGATGATGTCCGCCGAGGCAGAGGTCGAGGGGCTGCAAGTGGATTCGGAATTGAAGTCCTTGTTGCGAAGTATCGAAGTACCGCGAAACTAAGATATGTCGATCTATGATTCGGTTGGTTCCTATCTGTTTTGGGCTCCTTGGCTGGGCTTGGTAGCGTTGCTTTCCCCTCTGCTGATCTTGGCTTGGGGTTGGAGTATCTACCCGACTAAACGCTGGCTATGGTTGTTGCTGCCATTGTGCCTGCTAACACTGTGGGTCCTTTACACGCCGCTGTTCATCTATTTCTTGGTCGTTTTTGATTTAATCGCTTTGTCTACGGTGGTCTTGGACTTGCTTACCATCACCGGGCCCAGCGGTTTGCGAGTCGAAAGGCAGATGTTGCGAAGCGGGTCTTTGGGAGGAACGCACGATGTCAAATTGTTTCTCGACAATCGCAGCACCCGCAAAAAGCGCATTGAGGTACAGGATGATCTTCCACCTGGTATGACGGCCACGCCCGCATCGCAGGCGTTGGTTTTGGAGCCTGGTAAACAGATCGAATTGGACTACAAACTTCGACCGCATCGCCGTGGCTCGTTCGCATTTGAGTCGATCTATCTGCGATTGAGCAGCCAGTTGGGCCTTTGGCAGCGGCTTGTCACGCGTGCATGCCCAGGTGAACTGCTCGTCTATCCGGACATGAAGCAACTAGCCGAGTATGCGCTGTTGGCCCGCACCAATCGATTGAGTCTGATCGGGGTGCGCAAGACCCGCAAGGCAGGGCAGGACAACAATTTCGAGCGATTGCGAGACTATACCCAGGACGACAACTACAAACACATCGATTGGCGCTCCACCGCGCGTCGCAACAAGCTAACGGTCAAACAGTTCCAGACAGATCAAAGCCAGCGTATTGTCTTTATGCTGGACTGCGGTCGCCTGATGACCAATGAGTACCGCGGACTCAGTTTGCTAGACTATGCGCTCAATTCCATCTTGATGTTGAGTTACGTGGCATTGAATCGAGGGGACTCGGTAGGTTTGCTCTGTTTCTCGGACAAGATCGAATCGTATGTTCCCGTCCGCGGCGGTTCAGCGCAAATGAATCGACTGTTGCACGCTGGCTTTGATCGATTTCCAAGCTTGAAGCAATCCAACTACGACGCAGCTTTTATGTACTTCTCGAAAAACTGCCGTCGTCGGTCTCTCGTGGTCCTCATGACCAGCGTCATCGACGACGTTTCCGCCGCACAAATCACCGGCTACCTGCGAACCCTTCAGGGCAAGCATCTAGCCATATTGGCCCTGATGCGGGATCGCGCGGTTTTTGACTTTGCAGACAATCCAAGCACGGATGAGCACGTGCTGTATCGCAGCGCCGCGGCCGCTCAGCTGCTCATTTGGCGTCACGAGGTCATTCAGCGGTTGCGAAATGCTGGTGTCCTAAGTGTCGATGCGTTCCCAGACGCGATGACAACACCCTTGATCAATCAGTATCTCGAAGTCAAAGCCAAGCACCTGCTCTAGCGAGAGGTCCCTTTTCACGGAAGCTCCTTCAGCATGTTTACGCATTCGTCGACGACCATCTCGCCTGTGCCGATTTCGGAAAAACTATGCAGTCCCACCCAAGTCTGATAACCGCCGTTTTTGAACGCTTCGCGACTTGGGAGATAGCCTACATAGTCATTGCTCAAGCCGCATATAAAAGTATTTCGATGAGGTGACCTACGTTTGATTTCCAGTCCTAGGACTGTAAAGAATTCAGCTGGAACCCCGACTAGATACACGTCGCCAATCTGCACTACTTGAAGCCACATCCTGCGATTCTTGCCTTGTTCGACTTTCAACTCTCTTCGGCACTCGCGGAATACTTGGATGATGGGATCTGCGCTAGCAGGGGCATACTTGCGGCAGTACTCGGCCACTTTATCGTCCTCAGTCTTCTCGTCGAAGGTCCTTACGGCGAACGGGAATTCGCGGCGAATTGCAGCCAAATTGGCTGATGCCATCGGTGTTGCTTGCTCGAGTGCCCTGTTAAACGCATCCTTCATGCGAATAATCATTTCGTCACAGCTCAGGTTCAGATTATGCGTTGAACCTGCTGCACCGGAAAGAAATGCGATTGGAACATGATGTTCATCGGCAAGCTCTTGCGCCGCAAGTCCATAAAAGCCAGGGGATCGCTTGCCCGTACGCGTTCCGATACAGTGCGTCGAGTGATTGAAGAGGGCGCCCTGTAGTATGCCGCTGGCTGAGCGGAATGCAATGACAGGCAAATCAACATCGAACGGGTCGGTCGGTCGCACGAAATCATCCCTTGGACCTATCCAATAAATGCGACCATCTTTGAGCAACTGGCGACTGTTCTGACCTACGGTGGCCTCCTGTCCGAGACGAAAAAATCCCTGGCAAACTTCTGCCTGCTCCGCTATGCTCTTCGCCTTTTTTGAAGCGATCAGAATTGCATCCACCGTACGGTCGCAGAACTGCTCATCACGCACATAACCATGGACAGTTACTGTCGACGGCGCATGATGGGTATGACTGGCGTTGATCATGATGTTATCCAACGGCAGGTTGCAGGCATTTGCGATCGCATGTGCCGCTCGGTCCATTGTGTCACGGTGCATCATCAACACATCAATGGATACGATACACAATGAGAGATCCCCCTGAATGAAGGTTGCTGTTGCTTGCAGTTTTCCCTCTTGGCCTTGGACGAATGCGGGCCCGATTCCCCCACCAATCACCATCGAATCGTCTGCAAGCATCTCTGACGTCGCTGATCCAACCCGCCAGGATGGCTCGTCGGCTATGAGGTATCCTGAAATCCACATCAAAATGGTTGCAATCAAAAGCATTTTAGAGCAAAGCTTGAACCGGAGTATAGCAAACGATCGCGAGGAAATGGAGGAACACATTTCAGGGATCCTGGGCTGGAAGGGGGGGAGTCCGAATATCTACACTAAGTATCTAAAGTGAACACGACAGCGACGAGAATGGCGCGGAATCAGCTGCTGAGTCGGACCGATGGGCCTCGAGGATCTTATCGTCTTGGATCAGGAATGCTCCGCCCAGCTGAAAGCCATCCCCGCTAAGCTTGCCCACGCCGAAACCCTTGACTATCGCTGCTCGAAAGCCTCGCCACCATACCTTCGGTCCCAAAAGCTGCTCGAATCGTCCTCGATCCAGTTCGTACGCCCGGTAGAGAGAACAACTTGGATCGCTGACGTGGAGGAGTTTAGGTAAGCCATAGTTTGCCAGAAACTGGAGTCCCTCTTCGGGGCTGCTCATGTGGACGATGACTGGCGTAATCCCTTTGGCCTCGATGGTTGGAAGTGTCTTGCGAAGCTCGACCAACGCTTCGCGGCAAAAAGTGCAGCCAGCATGTCGCAGAAACAGAACCATTGTCTTGCCACTCTTCGATACTTGAGAAAGGCTCCTCCCATCGGAACAAATGGCACCTGCATTCGCTTCGCGGACGGATGCGTGCGTGTTGGGATGGGGATACCGAGCTGCGGGATCGCTCCAATCTTTGAAGGTGTAGTAGAGCATGGCTGCAAACGGAATCCACCAGACCAAGTCGTTCGAAAGGATCGTGATCCCCCACGACCATGGCAAAACGCCAGTCAGGGCGCTTTGGAGGAAACCGATCGGGCCGAGGATTTTGCCCAGGAATCCAACCAAAACTATCGGCCAATGCCTGCGAAAGTCGTTGGCGGCGACCCAATAGCCGATGCCGTACACACCCACGATCATTCCCACGCATTGCCAAATCCCTGGATAGTTCGGTCGATCAATGCCGGTCCAATCGAACAAGTGATTAGGGAATAGGATCACCCATGCTCCCCAAAGCACATTGTAAACTCCTGCCAATCGAAGAACGGTTTTCGGCCATGCGGGCTGGGTGGTCTGAGTGGGCTGGGTGGTCTGAGTGAGCTGAGTGGGCTGGGTGGGATTCATCGAGTGTTTGTCGGGAGGTTCGAGTAGGAGTAATTGGCATCGGATCTATCGTCGCCCAGCCGTGGCAGTGGCTGGGTCGTCTGGCCACGAGTGCTTGGGATAACGCCTTTTCAGTTCTTTCTTGACGATCGGATACCCGTTCGCCCAGAACGAGGCCAAATCCTCGGTGATCTGTTGAGGCCGCATGTTGGGCGATAGCAAATGCAACAGGATTGGAATTCGTCCCCGCGCGATGCGAGGCGTACTACTCCACGAAAAAACCTCTTGGATCTTAACCGCTATTGTAGGAGGTTTATCGATTGCATACTGGATCTTAATCCAGCTGCCGCTCGGAACCTGGATCTTTGCGGGGGCCTCGCGTTCAATTGCCTGCCACTGAGCAGCGCTGAACCGAGACTGGATCCAGTCGATCCAGGGAGCAGCTCGCAACTCGCTGAGGGACCGACGGTCCTGACAGAGTTCTTTGGCAACATCCTGCAAAAACGATTCACTGAGAACAGGCAATTCCAAGTCCGGTAACCATTGACGGAGGCAGTGGACCCGGTCGACCAAGCCTTGGACACGTTCATCTTCGGTCGGAAACGCTTGATCCCAGTTCTTGATCGCAGCATTCCACAAGATGTCTGCACATTGCTTGACGTCGGTGATCGAGGTGGGCGTTTCGTTGAGGATGAGGTCCAACCATAGAATCCGCCTCCTCGCGACTACCTGTTTCTGAGTGGGATGAAAAAACAGTTCTTCGCATTCCCGCACTTGATCCTTTGGCAACCAATCGAAATCGATACGGCTTGCTTGCCGGACCGTTGCATCGCCGGAACCCGAGCCGCCGTCGATATCCACGCATAAGAACAATTCCGGCTCCGTCACGCCGCTTTGAGGCGAGATAGACACTCCCTTACTTCCGACCATGAGCGCCGTGGGCTTGCCCATTTGTCTTCGTTTCGCAAGCCGGTCTGGAAACCCTGCCAACAGGGATTGCATCAGGGACTCGGGTTGGGACGAGAGTTGGCGCTCACGCAAAATGCTGGTTGCTTTGAGAATCGCAATACACTGCTCCGCTAATTGCTTGGCAGTATTAACGATAGACCGAACTCCTTCTCGATGCAAAGTTCCGAACGGGTTGTGCGAGGTATCACCCTCGAGGAAAGACTCTAGGATTTGGAGCCGTTCGATACAGTCGCTATCCCATCGTTTGGCTGCCCGCGTGTGCATACCGCCGCCTCGTTCGGAAGCGGATCGTTGATCGCGGCGATCGAATGGATCGCGTTCCGAGAGCAGGGCAGCTAACAAGCAAGACCGTTCGAAACAACCCGACTCGTAAGCGGCGACCACCATGCGAGCTAAACGAGGGTGAGTGGGAAGTCGCGCCATAGCCTTTCCAATCTCAGTGACTCGACCAAGTCGAATGGCGCCCAGTTGCTCCAGGAGGGTTGCAGCCCTCGCCATGGATTCGGGTCTCGGCTTTTCGAGCCAAGGAAAGTCGTCACCGTCCCCCTCGCCCCAGGCATAGAGTTGCAGCAGAGCGGATACGATGTCCACCCGGCGAATCTCAGGCTCGAGGAAGGGAGCCCGCGCGCGGTCGGACGACTCGGACCAGAGACGGTAGCAGATCCCTGGCGCAACCCGGCCCGCTCGGCCCGCGCGCTGTG
>Ga0335394_10007960_pt1 | contig 11957 bp, 9 predicted proteins | sample MAT03_FD_205741 | JGI IMG/M metagenome (GOLD analysis project Ga0335394, IMG submission 205741) | Freshwater microbial communities from Lake Fryxell liftoff mats and glacier meltwater in Antarctica - MAT-03 (spades assembly) (version 2) ... | reverse complement strand
GGAGAGATGCAGACGGCGGTTGAAACCGCGCCTACACAAACAAAGTCCGCCTCCGCGGACTGAAGAAGTACCTCAGAAACCCGGTTTCTGCGTATATTTCTCGTCACTCAAGCCAAATTTTACCGATCGACGAGAGATGCAGACGGCGGTTGAAACCGCGCCTACACAAACAAAGTCCGCCTCCGCGGACTGAAGAAGTACCTCAGAAACCCGGTTTCTGCCGATATTTCTCGTGACTAAACCCAAAACTCGTAGAAACCGGGTTTCTCGCCCCATGCGTGACTCTCAGAAACTAATGACTAATGACCAATGACTACTGACTAATGACCAATTCCTTGATGTTTTCCGTCGCCGACGCTGATAGTTTCTGGCAAATGGGAATCTCGATGACAAACTCTGCACCTTCTCCGGGCGCGGAAATACACTGCAATTGGCCTCGGTGTTTTTCGACGACAATTTGATAGCTGATTGACAATCCTAACCCGGTGCCTTTTCCGACTGGTTTAGTCGTAAAAAATGGATCGAATAAATTACGAATTACTTCTTGATTGATTCCCATCCCGTTGTCGGCTATCCGAATTGTTGCTGTGTCTGAATTCGCACTGGTGCTAATCTGAATTCTGCTGGGGCTAGAATATATTTCTTGGGCAGAACGCTTGCTGTTGTATTCTTCGAGGGCGTCGATCGCATTTGCGAGCAGATTCATAAATACCTGATTTAGCTGACCTGCATAGCACTCGATATTGGGAAAGTCGCCGTATTCTTTGATAACTTCAATCGCTGGACGAGATGGCGTAGCTTTCAGCCGATGCTGCAAAATCAGCAAAGTGCTCTCGATTCCTTCGTGAATATCTACTCGTTTCATCTGCGATTCGTCGAGCCTGGAAAAGTTGCGTAAGGATACAACTAAGTCGCGGATGCGATCGGCTCCTACTTTCATTGATTCCAAAATCTTCGGAAAGTCTGCGATTAAGTAATCGACTTCAATATCTTCGGCTGCTTCGCTAATTTCTGGGAGGGGATTTGGATATTTTTCCTGGTAAAGGTGGAGCAAATCGAGTAAGTCTCGCGCGTATTGGCTGGCGTGGGTGATGTTGCCGTAAATGAAGTTAATCGGGTTATTAATTTCGTGGGCGACTCCGGCGACTAGCTGTCCGAGGGAGGAGATTTTTTCGGTTTGAATTAGTTGAGTTTGAGTGTCGTGCAAGTCGCGGAATGCTTTTTCGAGTTGGGCTGCTTGCTTGCGATATTGCCCTGCTGATTGCTTGAGTGCTTCCAAAACTTGGACTCGATCGCTAATATCTGTGTGAGTGCCCACCCATTCGCGAATGCTGCCGTCTGCTGCTAAAACTGGCACTGCACGCACCCAGAAGTGGCTGTAGCTGCCGTCGGCGGCTCGCAAGCGGTGCTCGACTTCATAAAGGTTTTTGGCTTCTACTGCGCGCATCCAAGCTTGCGCCGTCAACTCGCGATCGTCTGGGTGAATTGCCGAAACCGAGTTTTCTGTAGCTTCTTCCAAAGTTTGACCTGTATATTCCATCCAGTCGATCAGTGCGATCGGCTTTCCCTCGGCGTCTGTTATCCATACCAGTTGAGCGGTAGCGGCGATCAGCGATCGGTAACGTTCCTCGCTCAGACGCAGCGCTAGCGAGGCTTGTTGGCGATCGCTGATGTCGCGGGCGATCGTGGAAATGTATTCAGGTTTGCCATCGGTTGCTCCGTGGGAAATGATCACTTGGCTGACAGGAATTTCGATGCCGGATACTGACACGAGAGCTGTTTCTCCACTCCAAACACCCTCGGAAACTGCGGTGGCGATCGCCAGTTGCAGAGTGCTGCGGGCTGACGCTGACGAGAATTCTGCAACTTGTCGGTGGGATATATCTTCATTTTCATCGATACCCAGCATTTTTCTGCCTGCTTTGTTCATGTAAACAGCGCGTCCTTCGAGGTCGCAGATACCTACAAAATCAGGGGTTGCTTCCAGAATTGCGGCCAGACTTCTGTTGGCGATTTCAGCTTGTTTGCGTTGCGTAGCTGCCGCCACGGCATCGGTAATATCCCGCGCGATGCTAACTATACCGCTGATCTTTCCTTGCCCGTCCCGGTAAGCGTTTTTTGTCGAAAGAAATGTCCGCAATTTTCCTTCGACTGGCAGTTCTTCTTCCATGACTTGCGTTTTGCCCGCTGTCATGATTTGGCGATCGCTTTTCCTAATATTGTCGGCAATTTCCAGCGGAAATAACTCGCTGTCATCTCTGCCGATAATCTCCTCAAAAGACTTGCCAATGATGCTAGCTCCCGCAGCGTTGAGCATCATGTAACAGCCCTGAATATCTTTGACAAATAGGGCTGTCGGCGTACTGTTGATGACTGTCAGCAACAGGTTATAGTTTTTTTGGAGCACCTGCTCTGTTACTTGAGAGTCGAAAATTTGCTGCTGCAATTGCTCGTTGACGAGTTGCAGTTGAAGAGTGCGTTTTTCAACTTTAGTTTCTAAGTCTGATTTCGCTTTTATGAGTTCCAGTTGGGCTCGATAGCGCTTCCGGTCTGCGGTGCAGAGAGTTTTTGCATTCTGCCAAATCAGAAATGTAAAAATAATTACGTTTGATACAGTTAATAGCGATATTCCTACCTCCGGCTCGTAGGCTTGTAACCGCTCTCCCGACATGATGAAATAACCTGCTAAAGGCGGGATAATGATCGCCGATGGCAACAAACGCCTCGCCATGATACCGCCCGCGCGATCGCTCGCAATTACTGCTATCAATCCTCGCTCTGGATTGGCAAATAAAATCCCAAAGCTCAGCAACATAAATGCTGCGGAAGTGTGTAAAGCCATTCCTGTATGAGGGCCGATTTTGTAAAACAAAGCTTTACCGTAGATGTAGCCGATCAAACCCAGAAATGCAATTAAAAATGCACAACAGCTTAAGATTTGAACCCGCAGGTATTTGGGGCGGCGTACCGACAGCAGCAGCAAGGCTGAACCCAGCAATAAAAAAGCAGCAGCCGTATTCGGTGCCATGCGTCCCGGTACTGAGGGGCCAGTCAAGGTGGAACTTTCTTTAAATAGCAATTGGTCGATGCCTAAGTCTAAATTAAAGCTATATTGAACTAGGGTGAGGAGGCTAATTAATATAATTAAAAATGAACAGCTATAAATTAATAAATTATCGTCGATTTTTTGATGCTTGATTGTTGTTAATTGGGCGCGCCGACGCTGTTGGAGGAACAGAGAAAAGCCGCCTAAAATAAAGCATACCGCAGTATTGGCTTTCATACTCACGAGTCCGGGCAGAATGCTTTTTAAGAGTTGCAGGTCGAATATCCAACCCAAAATGACTGTACAGCCGATCGCGATTACTGCAATTCCAGCTTTGATAGAAAAAGACCGGAGTGCAGCAATTGGGGTTGAGGGCGGTTGTACTTGTTGTGCTCGTTCAAAAAGTTCCAATTTCTCGCTCCCTCAAATTATGTGGGTTTCTTAGTATCGAAGGTAACAATAAAAATTGTATTTATTTTGTTGCGAGCTATACAAAGCTGCTTAAGATTTTGTTAAAAATGTCTAGCATTAAATACTAATCATGTTATCTAACTTGAAAGAGAGCGTCAACTGAAAGTCGCAGGCTCTTATCTAGAAAGCATTCATCAGAATTCAAGAAGTTTTCTTGATTGTTAGTTAAAACAAAAAATTCCTTCAGCCTTCAGTTTTCAGCCTTTTCCCTTCGATGTCAAAAATTAGCGATCGCCCGATTAATTCACCCAGCCGAGTGTTTGCACTCAGTCGTTCGAGGGGCAATCGTAGCGGATTGTGCGATCGACTTGACTGGCGTAGACTCCGCAGGGACGGGCTGCGCTAACGGCAAGAAGATCACTAGGATGGTAAACTGGCTGTGGCGAATGCGGGAAGGCGGTTGAAACCGCTCCTTGTCAAACGAAGTCCGCCTTCGCGGACTCAAGAGGGAGTATTAAAGCCGGATTTGATAAGTAGGTGGGTACAAATAAACATTAGATGGGGAGTACAAATAAACATTAGATGGGGAGTACAAATAAACATTAGATGGGGAGGGCGGGTTTTGCCTTGATAAACTGGCTGGTATCTCCGTGATTATTAGCTAAACCCGCCCCTACCAGATACTATTGTTTTTTCGCAATCACCTACTTACGAAAAACCTTGATACCAGAAATAAGTCACCATCGGAATCACTGTCGCCAACAGCAACAGCACAACCACAATAACTGTGGCATTACCTTGGTCTGTTTCTTCAGCTTTTTTAAATGTGCCTTCAACTTGAATGTTATCAACAACTTCAGGCGCGCCCGGATCGGGTTCGCCCGACATCACAGTCGCAATCCGCGAACCGGCTGCGGTAAATGCCTCGTTGTATTTATTGCCTTCCCGCAGCGGCACTTGCACGGTTTCCCCTGCTACACTCTGGGCAATTTCATCGGGTAGCAGGGATTTCACCCCTTCTCCGGTGCGAATTGTGGCGCTGTTGGTAACAGTGTCGAGAACGAGTAAAATTTGATTGGTCTGGTCTTCTCTGGCGGGAAACCACTGTTCAAACAGTTTGTCGGTGAATGTGGCAGTCGTTTCGCCGTAGTCTAAGCGGTGGATGGTGACAAACCGGACTTGTTTTCCTGTTTGCTGTTCCAGGTTGTCGAGTTCGGTGGTGATGCTGCTTTCGCTGCTGCGGCTGAGCACGTCGCCTTTGTCAAACACCCAAGTTCGATCGCCCGCCGACAACAGGGGAAACTCGTACACGCCAGTCGCCAATGCTGGCAATACCGCCATCTGGGACGCGATCAGAACGATCGCGATCGCCGCCGCCGCTTGTTGGAGATATTTTCTCCAGTTAAATAATTGCTTTAGGAGGAGTCTAGTCATGAGGTTAACCGTAAAACTGACTTTTCCCCAAAAATACTATAGAAACCAGCGTAAAATTCAATTTATGTAGGGCAATATTTAAAATTAGGTCGCCAGTCGAACTTCTCGCCCGATAATTTTAGGATTTTAACTATGGAACCAGCAGACAGTTATAAAGGTTGGATTATGCAATCCCAGAAAGTATTCTACGTCGAAGTTTGGGATAGCCGCGGCAACCGCCACGTCGCCGTCCAAAATGCCAAGACTGAGGAGGAAGCTTTGGAATTGGCCAAAAAGTGGATTGACAAGTATGAGTCAAAACCCGGAAGAATGCCGATCGACGTACCGCATCCTTTCGGAGATATGATCGATATGCCTTTTTGAAGTCATTAGTCATTAGTCATTAGTCATTAGTCATTAGTCATTAGTCATTAGTCATTAGTCATTAGTCATTAGTCATTAGTCATTAGTCATTAGTCATTAGTCATTAGTCATTAGTCATTAGTTACAAATTCCCAATTCCCAATTCCCAGCCTTCTACTAAGAAATTCCTCGCAATTTGCAGGTATTTTCTACCAAACTTTTCGCAAATTCATCGAACCTTTTAGATAGTTTTTCATCCAACAATTTGCCATCAGGACTAAAAGATTTCCAAGCTTGTCCGATCGCAATTTGTTCGGGAATTACCCAAGCGTGCACCCATCTCAAAATCACCCGTAAATCGTTAAGCGCGTTGCTGTTGACTTGCCCTCCCAAAACGCTAATCGCACCCGCAACTTTACCGTCCAAATGCTCGAAACTCATCAAATCCAGGGCATTCTTGAGAGCACCGCTGACGCTACCGTGATACTCCGGCGTTGCTAAAATCAAAGCGTCGGCTTGTTTAACCGCATTCCGCAGCTTTTCCACATCGGGGTAATCGGAATAATCATTCTCACCGTCGCAGAAGGGCAGATTGATCGATCGCAAATCTAATATTTCAACTTCCGCGCCCAGGGCTTGCGCCCGTTCTGCTGCCACCTTCAACGCTAACTGGCTGTAAGATCCAGCCCGCAAACTTCCACCAATGCCGACAATCTTCACCATAAAACTTAAAAACAATAACTGCTTGGCTAAGACGTACTCATTACGACTATGATTAATGTAGCAAGTTCGATCGGCAAATGTCAATCGATTTGAGATTTACGGAAGGGCCGAGAAACCGGGTTTTTGCCAAAATCCTGGGTTAGATCCCACAGATTCTGTAAAAAACCCGGTTTCTGAGTCGCATTGCGTAAGTTCAGTGAAGGGGCCGAGAAACCGGGTTTTTGCCAAAATCCTGGGTTAGATCCCACAGATTTGGGGGAAAACCCGGTTTCTGAATCGCAGCGGATTCAACAACCCGCCATATCGATCGGGATCTTTGAGATGCAGGCGAGAGATAAACCCATTCAACACCCGCCCTGTTGTTAAAATAAACAAACATAGCAAACCAAAAGCGGTCAATCTTGGCAGTCTTCCACCTCGGGCAAAAAAGCAATATGAAAAATTCTTGGAAACACGCATGGCTGGGACATCTAGCTGTAAACAAAGACAAATCGAGCCAGCAGAATACTCAAAAATTAATTCCAGGACGGAATCTTTGGCGCATCCTGGGCAGTTTGGTGATTTTTCAAGGAATATTGCTCTCGACTCCGGTTTTTGCCGACAGCGCGCCAAATAACACCATGAGTTATAGCAAACTCATCGAAAACATAGAAAAAGGGCAAGTCAGTAAAGTCGAAATAGACGAAGTTCAAAGAACTGCCAGAGTTAAGCTAAAAGATCAAAAAACCGATCAAGCTCAAATTGTTACCCTGTTCGACTACAACAACCGAGAACTTTACTCGCAAATCCGCGCCAAAAAGATCGACTTTGAAGTCAAACAAACAGCCGACAACACCGCAGCAGTCAGTTTAGTCGTAAACTTACTGGTAATTTTCCTAGTGCTAGCAGCGCTGATGGCAATCCTGCGCCGATCGACCCAATCGCAAGGAAATGCCATGAACTTCGGCAAATCCCGAGCCCGTTTCCAAATGGAAGCCAAAACCGGCGTGATGTTCGACGACGTAGCAGGAATCGAAGAAGCGAAAGAAGAACTGCAAGAAGTCGTCACCTTCCTGAAAAAACCCGAACGCTTCAACGCCATCGGCGCCAAAATTCCCAGAGGAGTTTTGTTAATCGGGCCTCCTGGAACCGGTAAAACAATGTTGGCAAAAGCCATCGCAGGCGAAGCAGGCGTTCCCTTCTTCAGCATCTCCGGTTCGGAATTTGTCGAAATGTTCGTCGGAGTCGGCGCATCCCGCGTCCGCGACTTGTTCAAAAAAGCTAAAGAAAATTCCCCCTGCATCGTCTTCATCGATGAAATAGACGCGGTAGGCAGGCAGCGCGGCGCTGGGATCGGTGGCGGCAATGACGAACGCGAACAAACCCTCAACCAGTTGCTGACAGAAATGGACGGCTTTGAGGGTAACAGTGGCGTGATTGTGATTGCGGCGACTAACCGCCCTGATGTGCTCGATAGTGCCTTGCTGCGGCCAGGTAGGTTCGATCGACAAGTAACGGTAGATTTGCCCAGCTACAAAGGGCGTTTGGGGATTTTGGAAGTGCACGCGCGCAACAAAAAACTCGACGACGAAGTTGCCCTAGACACGATCGCCCGTCGCACTCCTGGCTTTTCTGGCGCTGACTTGGCAAACTTGCTCAACGAAGCTGCAATTCTGACTGCGAGGCGGCGCAAAGACACGATTAGTAACTTAGAAGTTAACGACGCGATCGACCGGATCACGATCGGACTGACGTTGAACCCGCTACTCGACAGCAAGAAAAAGTGGATGACAGCATACCACGAAATCGGGCACGCCCTAGTCGCGACCATGCTCAAAAATGCCGATCCCGTTGAAAAAGTAACGATTATTCCACGATCGGGCGGCATCGAAGGCTTTACTAGCTTTACCCTCGACGACGAAATGATCGACAGCGAAGGTTTGAGGAGTCGGGCTTTGTTGTTAAACCGAATTACCGTAGCTTTGGGGGGACGGGCGGCGGAGGCAGAAATTTATGGCGATGCTGAAATTGACACCGGTGCCGGTAGCGATCTCAAAAAAGTTGGCAGTCTCGCTAGGGAGATGGTAACGCTTTACGGAATGTCGGATTTGGGGCCTGTGGCTTTTGAAAGTCCGAACAATGAGGTGTTTTTGGGGCAGAGTTGGAATTCGCGAAATGAGTATTCCGAAGAAATGGCAACCAAGATCGATCGGCAAGTCCGAGAAATCGCCTTTCAATGCTACGAAGAAGCCCGCCGGATTATCCGCGAAAACCGCTATTTGGCAGACAAACTTGTCGAAGCGCTGTTGGAGGAAGAAACCATCGACGGTGACGAATTTCGCCAAATTGTCGATCGGTATATCAAGTTGACTAAAAAAGAGTTGGCACAGCCGGTAAATTAGAAGACCCGGCGGTTGAAACCGCGTCTATAGAGACAAAACCCGCCTCCGCGGGTTGAAGACAAAGGCGGTTTCAACCGCCGTGTGCTCTCTTTGTCCGCGGAGGCGGACATTGTTTGTGTAGACGCGGTTTCAACCGCCGTGTGCTCTGAACTCGGACATTGTTTGTGTAGATGCGGTTTCAACCGCCGTCTAATCTAATTAAGACTGATTAGAATACATTTCCCGTAGTACCAAAGCCGGATCTACCCAACGGCCACTGTACTTCAATCCCCAGTGCAAGTGAGGGCCAGACGTGCGGCCAGTCATCCCAACTCTGGCAATTCTCGCACCAGCCGGCACTGTTTGACCTTGCCAAATTTGTAAAGTACCTTCGCGATCGGTATAATAACGCCCGCCGTTAGCCGTGAGTACCCGGCCCCTGAGATGACAGTAGATGTGTTCCCAATTTCCCGATCGCACCACCATACCAGTGCCGCACCTGCCATCTTCCCAAACTTCCACAATTTGCCCGCCCCACCAATTGCGAATATAACTGCCTTCGGGCGCCGCCAGATCCAAACCGTAATGAAAATCCCCACCACGGGGGCCGAAGGGGGAAGTGTATGTTTCAAAATTTTCGACTGGAAAAGAAGCTTCTTGCCACAAATTGCCCGTAGCGACTTTGCTTGGTAAAGCTGACTGAGCCATGACCAACTGCTGCTGCAAATAAGGGCCGATCAAAACAATGCCGATCGAAAGTGCCAGCAGCAGCATCTGTCTGAGACGAAAAAAGCGTTTTGCCGTCAGCGGGCCTCTAGAGTCTTGCAGGATTTTTTTCACGGCTCAAATGTTGAATGTGTGTGTATGCGTTGAGGAGTGCCAATTCGCTGCAAGATGTCGTGTGAGCTCTACCCGCGATCGCGAATCAGTTAATCAACAACGTGTATCTTACTCCATCCAAAACCCGTGTCAAGGCTTCAGGACACTTAGGATCGCAAATTAAATAACTTACAATTTTAATTATTATTGTGGAACAGGCATCCTGCCTGTTCAAGACGGGCGGGACGCCCATCCCACAAACTTGTGGAAGTTATTTAATTCTCATTCCTTACTGGGGGTGAGGCAAAAAAAATTAGCCATAGAATTTCGGCTGCGGTTGAATTCGATCGAGCTTTTGTTTGACGCTATAGTTTAGTACGGGATTTTGGATGCAATCTGAAATCTCAAATTCATAACACACATCAAGCAATGCTTACTGAAATTTTCCCCTTTAGTTTTGCCATAGACGCAACTGCGATCGCCGGTGCGTCATTGTGGTCTTTAGCCCTGTACTGGGGCCTGTCGCCCATCACAGAATGGGTAATCCTGCAACTCAACCGCTGGATGAATTTTGCCGAAAGATCCCTCTACACCTCGGAAGCGGAGTTTGAGAAGACTCGCCAAGCTAGAGAAGCTCAAAATGCCTTTTACGCTTCGCTGTTGAGCATTCTGCCCTTTTTGATTGTGGGCGGACTGTGTAATTGGGGCGTAGAATTCTCTCTGGGCACCAGTTGGGCGGTATCTATGGGTACGATCGCCTGTATTGGCGGCGGCGTCTACGAGCTCGGCCGCCGAGACGGTGAAGAGTCTTAGGGAATTTTAGATTTGGGATTTGGGATTACTCAAGAGAGATTTGGAGATTTGCCAGCCTATAGAATAGAATTATTCCACTCTCTCTTCTCTTTCTCTGCGTTCTCTGTGTTCTCTGCGGTTAAATCAATCCGATACAAATGGAATTGAGATGAAACAAAGAATCTCAAAACATTGCAACACTGTCGAAAGTACATCCAGAAGTTATTGTAGGGTGCGTCAGTCATACAATCTTTGCTAAACACAGCTCAGACTTTTGCTGACGCACCCTACGGACTCAGGTATAATTGACACGTCTGATTTGGGAATAAACCAAATGAAATACCAACCAGAACCAACATCATTAAATCAAGCCCGCGCCACATTCAAAGAAATTTGGGGATACGATGACTTTCGGCCGCCCCAAGCAGAAATTGTCAGCAGTTTATTAGCCGGAAAAGACACCCTGATAATTATGCCGACTGGTGGCGGCAAATCAATCTGCTTTCAACTGCCAGCTTTGTTACAAACAGGTTTAACTATCGTAGTTTCACCGTTAGTCGCGCTGATGGAAAATCAAGTGCAAGAATTGCGCGATCGCAATTTACCTGCTTCTCTACTTCACAGTCAATTACCAACACCGCAGCGCCGCCAAACTATGCAATCGCTGCTACAGAATAAATTGAGATTACTCTATTTATCTCCCGAAACTTTGCTTAGCAAACCTGTCTGGGAAATCATCATTCAGCCGCACATCCAAATCAATGGTTTAATATTAGATGAAGCTCACTGTTTAGTCCAGTGGGGTGATACATTTCGGCCAGCTTATCGGCGTTTGGGTGCGGTGCGATCGGCTTTGTTGAAATCTAAGCCGGAAGGAACTAAAATTGCGATCGCCGCTTTCACCGCTACCGCCAACCCAGAAGCACAGCAGACAATCAAAAAAGTCTTGCAACTGCAAAAGCCGGAAGCCTTTCTGCAAAGTCCCTATCGTTCTAACTTACATCTACAAGTGCAAACTGTTTGGACGCCGAGGGGACGCAAACAGCAATTATTAAATTTTATTAAAGCTCGACCAAAACAACCAGGATTAGTGTATGTTCGGACTCGAAAAGATAGCGAAAAATTGGCAGATTTGCTGGAAGAATCAGGTTATAAAACAGCAGCATATCACGCAGGCTTAAGTGCAGAAGAACGGCGACAAATAGAAAAAGCTTGGTTGAACAATCAGCTTAAATTTGTAGTTTGTACCTCAGCCTTCGGTATGGGAATCAATAAGCCCGATGTTAGGTGGGTTGTTCACTATCAAGCACCTTTGCTATTATCAGAATACATTCAAGAAATTGGTAGAGGCGGACGCGACGGCAAATCGGCGATCGCCCTGACGTTGATTAGCGAACCGACGGGCTTGCTATACCCGGAAGATAAACAAAGAAAGGAGTTTTTTCAAGATAAACTGCGATCGCAATATCGATCAGCGCAGCAGTTAGCTAAAAACCTACCAGTGAAAGGTAATATAGATGCAGTTTCGCAGGAGTTTCCCGAAAGTGCGATCGCCCTTTCGATTCTCCACAGCAGCGGACAATTAAAATGGATCGATCCTTTCAATTATGTTATCAATAAATCTGCACAGCAAAAAGTCGAAAAACCCAATTTTACCGCCGCTGAGGAAATGGCAAAATATCTCAAACATCGCCAGTGTAGATGGCAATTTTTGCTGCAAGCTTTTGGCTTTACCAAGGAAGCTAAATCTATGGGCTGCGGGCACTGCGATAATTGTCGATAGAATTGACAATTTTACTTAAAGATGTTAGGATAAAAGAGAAGACGGCGGTTGAAACCGCGCCTACACAAACGATGTCCGCCTCCGCGGACTAAGAGAGGATAACGTAATTTTAATTGCCTTTGTCTTCAACCCGCGGAGGCGGGTTTTGTTCGTATAGACGCGGTTTCAACCGCCCTGTCTTCTTTTTACGCAATTCCTGCTTAATAAAGGCAAAAAACAGTAAAAATTAAATGATAGAAACAGAGAC
>Ga0335394_10007956_pt1 | contig 11959 bp, 13 predicted proteins | sample MAT03_FD_205741 | JGI IMG/M metagenome (GOLD analysis project Ga0335394, IMG submission 205741) | Freshwater microbial communities from Lake Fryxell liftoff mats and glacier meltwater in Antarctica - MAT-03 (spades assembly) (version 2) ... | reverse complement strand
AGTTTTGGCTACATGCTGGAGGCAAGCTCGCGGTTGGCAAACGGCTTGCCGATCCGACGTTGCTTTCCTGGAGCGCAAACCGCGGGTGGGCTTTTCGTCATTGGCTTATGCGTTTTCGTTAGCTGGCTGCCGGTTTGGTACTTAGCCGACATGGCGTATAGCGCCGAGCTCATCGAGGCAGGTGGGGCGATCGCTAGGCGACTGCGTCTGCTGGCTCGTGTCGTTTCGCTGGTTTGGATCGCATGGGTTTCGTGGGCGGTCTTTCGCGGTGGCAAGGTTCGGCATTTCCTTTGGCCCGCTCCTGTTCTAGCAGTGAAGAGCCTGTTCCACACCCGAGTTTGGTCCGAAGCGGAAGATCGGCTGTGGAACTTTGTGATCTCGTTGCAATTGCCCAAGTTGCTTTGGCTCGGACTGATGGCATCGATCGGGGCATTGATCTGGCTCGTATTGCCGAGCAGTTTGATCGTGATCGGTCTTTCTAGCCGCGGCCCAGGGGTGGCGTTCTTGGGGCTGCTCGGTGCCCTACTGATGTGGTGGGTTTTGCTGCATCTTCCGTTCTTGCAGATTCAAATGGCGAGAGATGGCAAGTTCCTTTCCGTGTTGGATATTGGGGCTGCTCGTCGATCGTTTCGACGCGTACCGTGGTCCTTTTGCTTGGCATCGTTGGGGACGTTTCTATTGGCAGTACCCTTGTATCTCCTGCGAATTGAGCCGATCCCCAACCAGCTAGGATGGATTCTTTCGTTCTTTTTCGTCATGTTCATGTTTCCTGCCAAGCTGGGAGTGGGCTGGGCCCTCCAACGGAGCATGCGGGCCGAACAACTCGCTCCGAACAAAATCATGCACTGGTGTTGGCGATACAGTGCTTGGGTACCGCAAGCGGCGGTCGTGCTGACTTATTTAGGGATCTTGTACATCGCGAAGTTTGCATTGTGGGAAGGAGCCGCAAGCATCTACCTACAACACGCCTTCTTGCCGCCGGTCCCTTTCTTTGTGCGCTAATGGGTTTCGTCTAGCCCTAAGGAGAATTGCAAGAAGGTGTTTGGCAATCGAACGAGATGAACTGTTTTGGACTTCGCTTGACATGTCCGACAGTTTCGATAACCTGGGTAGTGTGCAGTTGATGGTGTGCCACTTCGATCGCTAGATCGATGGCAAACAGGGAATCTGGTGCAAACCCAGAACGGTCCAGCCGCTGTAAGTCGTGTGGGAATCCATGGATTTCCAATGCCAATCTCCTTCTTAAACGTTGTGCCATTGTGGACCGCTCGGTCCGCGAGAAGGCTTTGAGGGTGGTAAGGCGACGAGTCAGAAGACCTACCATCAGCCGATACGGAATGCATCCTCTTGGATTGGGAAGCCCGTAGCACTAGGCCCAGCGTGGTTGTGTTTCGACCGGATGCTCGCGTTTCTTTTCAGTCACGCGGGCTGGTGTCTCCATCGCCGCTTGGGAATCGATCGCCTTTCCATCCCCAATTTTTTGGAGTTTCGTCGCATGCGCGCGTTGAGTGTAGCTGTGTCCCTTGTCGTTCTTTTGATGACTCAAGTTTCTCTTCATGGGGGGGTTATTACGTTCGATGAATTACCCTTGGGAGCCAATAGCTTTTACAATGGGGGGCCGTCGACCAACACGGCTGGCTGGAGCAGCGGCGGAGCGTTTTTTAACAATTCCTACGATTCAAGGTTCGGTGGTTTTTGGAACGGGTGGAGCTACTCCAATTCCAGCAACAACACGACGCCAGGCTTCGGCAATCAGTATTCGGCCTACACGGGCTCGGGTTTTGGAGGAAGTGGCAACTATGCGATCGCGTACCCATCGTCCTACATCGATTTGCCAACGAATAGCGTTGTCAACTCGGCCCGCTTTACGAACACGACTTATGCGGCCCTTTCTATGGTCAATGGCGACTCGTTTGCCAAAAAGTTCGGAGGAACGACGGGCAACGATGCTGATTTCTTCAGACTGACAATCGATGGAAAGTCTTCGCTGGGCGGGCTAGGAAGCACGACCGGCTCGGTAGATTTTTTCCTGGCTGATTACCGATTCTCCAACAATTCACTGGATTACATCGTTAACGATTGGCGTCTCGTGGATCTTTCGGCGCTCGGCGGAGCGCGGTCGCTGAGCTTCTCACTGTCCAGTTCCGACGTGGGCCAATTCGGAATGAATACGCCTAGCTATTTCGCCATAGACAACTTGACCTTTACTGCGGTTCCCGAGCCGAGCAGTCTGGCTTTCTTGGGATGTTGTACAGCGTTGGCTTACGTCTATCGAAGCAGAGGAGTCCGCTCGCTTAAGCGGCATTCTTAGAGCGTCTATCGCCCGACTTCATGCTTTGCTGAACGTCAACGCAATGAGCTATCAAGCGTCGACTGCACTCCTCCCAGGTGGTTGGACGGCGAGTAGGAAGCTGAATGCAATCGCTGTCGGCCATACGTTCCCATTTCCCGATTTCGGCGACGAGAGTTTCAGGGTCAGCCAGATCAAAGTAGGCGCAGTCATTGCCGCCGACTTCGCGATGGATGGGCGTATCGCTCGCGAATGTTTTCTTGCCAAACCACAGCGATTCCACGATGGGCAATCCGAATCCTTCCACAATCGATGGAAAGATCACACCTCGGCAGGATTGGTAGCAATGTTGCAACTCGGAGTCCTTCATGTCGTGGTATGCGATTAATCGTTTTCCAAACTCTGGATGACTATGAATTCGCTGCACTACGTCTTCGCACAAGGAGCCGACCCGCCCCACCAGACACAAACGCAAGTCTAGGTTTCGTTGCCAAATCAAGTCAAAGGCATCGAGTAGGTAGTGGTGGTTCTTTCTGGGATCAAAGGTTGCAACCATCAGATAGGGATTGCTTCCAGAGGATGCCTGCGGTGAAGCCGAGAATAGTTCCTGAACGCTGCGCCGAACTTCGCCATCGACTAGTTTCAATTCCGCACCGAGGGTTAGATGCCTAATTTCGGACGGGACCGATCTGAATTCGAGGCGATTCTTGGCAATGTACTGGCGAATCTCGATTTCAACCGTTTGAGAAATGGAGACGAGCAAATCGGAATTTTCGATTGCATGGTGCAGGTATCTGCGAAATCCCTCGGTCCTTTTCTGACCAACATACTGAGGATGGGTTAAGGGGATAAGATCGTAAATGATGGTTGCGACCATCGCCCCAGAACTTCTCGCGGCCGCCGCCGCGCGCCACACACCCCGTTTGGTCCAGTAGGCATCGGGCAAAATGAACAGATCGTTTTCATTAGGGGTGATAGCCAACGCTCGCGTGGGCAGCCCGCGACGGATGGAGCTTGCGTAGGCCGAATGAACGAGCTTGAAAGCTCCAAGATGTCCAGGCTGAGGGGCAAACCACCTTCGCAGTCGTTGAGATCGCGAGTGTTTCCTGAGCCATGTGGCGAGCGTGCCATACCATTTGGGCAAAACGTGATAAATGTTGGACTCCAAGGCAGCTAATCGTGAAAACTGCGTAGCAACGCCTGAGTCGATTTGCCGAAATTGATCGTCGAGATGCGTCACCATTTGCGGACTAGGCAGCCCTTCGCCCCCGCACCAACGACCACATTCGGACAGAATGTTGCGAACAACCCGCTCGATACCTGAATTCTTTCCCGACGAAGCCGTATGCGATGCATCTACGAACAGGCGGTGTGGCCCGTTGCTGAATGCATGCATTTCGTGCGGAGTGGGATTCATCGGTCTGCAGTAGCATGAGTTGAAGTTGGCGGAACTGAGCTCGGCGAAGATTCGGACTCCCCGATTTTGGTTGGTATCAGAAGCTACCTCAGCATGTCAAGGGAATATTGGACTTCCATCGAAAGTCGCTTGTTGGAGATCGCCTATCGATGCGGCTAAAGTAAAAGCAAAAGCCAAGCAGCTAACCGGCCAACTCTAGTCCCGTTCAAGCCGATTCCATTGTTTTGTAAAGAACCATGCGAAAGCCAATGTCATAGCAGCGACTGCCTAGCCGTCTAGCTCGCACAACTTTCGCCGTTGCGGTCGCGATGGGCAAATGAAGTAACGCCACTTGCTCTGGAAACCACTGCCGATCCACCAGGACGGAGAAGCCCGTTCGCGATACATTTCTAATAATGGCTAGAGTTGTGGGCAATCGGAGAGGCAGCCCTGGAGGAGACTCGATCCACTCGAGAACGATGGGGCCATTGCAACGGAATCGGGAGGCGACTCGAACATCTTCGTCACACGTTCCTACAATTCCTCGTTCCGAGAGTTCCCTTTGGATACTGGGGGGCAAGACAATCGTCTGCGAATAGTCGCCGATTAGTTTGCCATGGAATGGACGATCTTGCTGATCAAGCATCGTACTACCTCCGAATCCAAGTGCGTGCGTTTTTCAGATTCCAAAATGCGAAGGGCTGCCGTGCGCGTCAAGGCGCGACGATGCGGCCGATCGCTTGTCAGTCCATCCATGCGATTGGCAACACAGCAAATTCGACTAGCTTCGTGAATCTCATCACCAAGCAGTCCGACCGGGAAACCTTTGCCGTCCGGTTGTTCATGATGTTGGTAACACATGAGCAATTGCGATTCAGCAATTCCTGGCTCTCGACACAGATGCTTGAAACCTTCCGTCGGATGAGCTTGGTTTTTGCGGTCCGACCAATCTTCCGAGGTGCCGGTATCTCCAACCGCGTTGCTCTCGGACGCGAAGCCTCCGAGTTTGCCAATATCGTGAAGCATCGCTCCAACACAAAACTCCGTGGTGCTTTCGACGGAGTAGCCTTGCGCGTCGGCGATTAGGAATACATAAAAGGCTGTGTTCACGGCATGGGTCGCCATACTGCAGTCGTGTCGCAACGCGCGATGAAAGTTCCGCCCATTTCGCCGTATTTGATCTTTAGTCGAACACAATAGCTCACTGCATTCGCGAGCGCTTTCGACCAATCCTCGCACAGTGTTTTGGCTGAGCGCCTGAGCGAACCGGCTTCGGATGGCTTCTGCAACGATCGTCGTTTTGAGCACTGTAGGGATGCGAGGATCCGCCATCCAAGTGTTTAAGTGCTCAAACAAATAGGATTCGTAAGACGCATACGAAGTGTCATCTATGTAAACCTTTTGGCTCGCATTGGAAAGCAATTGGCTGCAAGCACTTTCCGTAACGACTTGATCGCACGATAAAAACTTGACCGTCGCTTCTTGTTGCTCATTCCATAGGTATACATTTGTGCCGACGCAAAAGTTTGGCACCAGTGTTAGAGGATGGATAGGTGTGAGACCGGTGGTGAGCATGGACTGAATCGTGCCCTGAAATAAACTGTGAGAGCGATCTCATCGCAGCAAAGGATTCCTGCCTCGGAATGACCACAGGCTGGAAGCCTACGCCATTTGTTTCTCCTCACGTAGCGAGACTGTTGAAGCATACAACTCAAACCCGCGACTTCGACTCTGTGCGGAACAGGATTATCCGAAAAAGATCAACGCTCATCCGTTACAATCGGCCAGAACGCCAATGCTGGGCAGATCTCCGCATCCCATTCATTTGCCTTCTCGGATTGAATTGTCGCGATAGCTCTGATGACAAGTAACACACTTCGCGGATAGGCGGTTCAAAGAGACGGAGATAACCTCTGGCATACTTCCGTGCGATCCCGACTGCGATCCCGACTCCTTCCAGTTCCGAAGTGCCAACTCCAATGCGATGCAGTCGGTTTCCGATTCCTTCAGCAAGGTGCGGAATTCGGCTGGATGGTCGCTGGCTGAATCCGTGCGCAATAGCTCGGTAAAATGTTCGGCCAGCAGCAATGCCGCCTGGATAGGATCGACGTCATCGTGTACTAGCAAGCTCTTGTCATCTGCCCCGGCAAGTTGCTTGAGACGATCATGCAAGCGGTCCACGGCGACCATCGACTCCGTCATGGGGGGCAGCTGTGCGATCTCCGGGAACTCAGAACGGACTGCGTCGAGCCTCGCGTCCTCCATCCGCCGGGCGGATCCAGCAGCTTGAAACAAACCTCGATAGTTCGGATTCGTCCCAGCGATATCCAGAACTTTCAATGCACCCGCGGGCGCGAGCATGCCCGTCGAAACGCAAGCAACGACTGCGGCAGCGGGGCTTCGGTGTTTGCCGTGATGGCAGTGAATGTAGATGGGGCCTTCGAAGTCTCGCACGGCCTTGGCAAGTGCCTCGATCCGTTCGGGCGAGATGCCGTCGTAGCCATGAGGAAGATGGATCGTACTCATACCAAACTTCGTTGCGAGTTCTACGGCCGGTCGCACTCCATCTACACTGATAATGGTTTTGACTCCCAATCGTTTTAATTCGATGAATGCATTCTCCCCTTCGGGTTGCCCGCCCGAAATTACCTTGCGATGAACCAAAATAGCGTTAGGTAAATATCGTGTCACTATTCTGGATGGCGGTCCAAGCTCTGTTGCTTCCTGCGCTCGAACCACCGAGGTAATCCAGGTCGTAGACCAGGCTGGACCCAACTCAAACCCTATTGCGGTCATCGCTATCGCGATTGTCCAATCCAGAAAACTCTGCTTCCCGTGAGCCTTCCGCACTTGGAAGAAAAGGAAATGGAACATTGGCTAAAACCGTCGCAATCTCGTTCGAAAGGGGGGACAGTGCGCAGAAGGCTCCTGTTGGGTTTTCGCGAACCTGCCCGTGACGACGACTCGATCGGGACTGGCCGAAAGAGCCCAGCCCTATAATACTAACCCATAGTTGATTCTACTGTACATGGCCTTCCCAAGTTTCTGCTCGCTGCCTTCTCAAGTTTCTGCTAACTTCAAACTGCAATGACTAGACCAAAACACGAAACGGCTGCCAACGCATTGCGATTGATACCAGCAAAATGGGCAGTCGCGGTAGTGGCGATTCTCATCGGCTACGTGCTGTTACAACCCCGATTGAACCAATGGTTCGGTTGGAGCTTGCCCAGTCTGGCTAGCTTGGTTGGGGACGAGAAACCTGCGGCAAAAAAAGAGACCGTAAGCAAAACGGTCGCTCCCGAAATCACCAAAGACTTTTCGGAGCCGGCATCGAAAACTAGGGAAAAAGTTTCGAATGATGCTGACGACGACTACCCACTGTATGGATTTTTATCCGAGGTTGGTCGCAATCGGTACGAGTCACCCGCTGGCCTCATTTACGGCTCCGGGTCCGAGGAGGGGCATCGACTGAAACACATCGCTCGGCACCTCGAGGACCAACCAGATCGACCTGGTTCTCACGGTGTCTTCCAGGGAACGATGAAGGAGTTTCTGGTTGCCATTGATGATGGATTTACCCGCGCAAAAAAGGGTGGCAAGGGGACGAAGAAAGAGGAGAACGGTGACTCGACTGTTTACGAAGCCACCTTTGACAAAACCATTGGCTTTCAAGGTGGGCAATCCGGCGGGCGGAAAAAGAAGCCTCCCTCCAAAAAAATACGCATTGTGGTTCGTGGCGAATCTTTGATCACTGCCTTTCCGTTCTGAGAATCTAAACCGCATGGGCACCCCATTTCTATACGTCGAGTCGTGTCCAATTTGCGGAGATGGACTTTGTCGCATCCGAGTTTGCGTTCAAGATCAGAAGATAGCAGGTTGTATCTTATGCGATGAATGCGAAGCCGTTTGGACCGATCCATCCCTCAAAGATCGGATTGCACAAAGACCCGGAGCAGAAGGACCGGAGTGCCCAACCTTTGGGCTTTCCCTTTGGAGCAGAAGCTCACATTGGGCCAACGTCGGTGAAGCCTGTTTGTTGGGTTGGTTTGATCGAGTTCATTTGTCGATCGCTTCGGAATAGTAATTGGTTATTCGTCCAAGAAAAGATTCTGCAAGTAGTTTACTTGCATCAAGCACAGTCCGCGGGCGGGCGCCGTCAAATCGGTTTGGCGGCGTTCTCTCGACTCCAAAGCGGAGTGAATCCAGCGTGGACCGAATCGGTCCGCCCCCACATCGCGAAGGGCGCCTACAATGTTGCGGACCATGTTGTACAGGAAGCCATCCGCTTCGACCTCGATGCAAATGTCCAATCCGTCCATGGTTGGGACTGATTTTACGTCGAGCGCATAGACGGTCCGCGTAGTCGTTTTCCTGGGCGACCCAGGCGTTTCGAAGGCTTTGAAATCGTGCATCCCCGTCAGGAATACCGCTCCCTCTCGCATCGCATCGTGGTCGAGCAAACGCGGAATCCACCAGTGAAAGCGATGGCTCATCACATCTGGCATCGACGCATTGCGGATGGCATACCGATAGCGCTTGCTGCGCGCGTCGCGAATGGGATCGAAAGCCAGGACCATTTCGCGGCACTGCCGAATAACGATATCATGGGGCAAGAAACGATTGATGGCATGCACCAAACGTTCGGCCGGGTGCTTCCAGTTCTTCAGCACGAAGGCTCCTACCTGGCCGATCGCGTGAACACCTGAGTCGGTTCGGCCGCTCCCCTGAATGTGAATCCGTTCCGTCGTGGCTTTCTCGATCGCCTCGATCAATCGCTGTTGGATCGTAATCGCATTGATTTGAAGCTGCCAGCCCCCGTAGTCGGTTCCATCGTACGCGATCGTAATCGCAAATTTCCGCGCCATGTTTTCGAAAAATAAGGTTATGTTTCTAGCGAACGGGATCCGGCTTTCCGGTCCAGCTCTCGTCGCGTCCCATGAACATAAGATGTTGCCAGGGAAGCCGCTCGTATTCTCGGGCAACCTTGTATCCATTGGCTTTGTACTCCTTGAGGATCTGCACCTTGGTCATCTTATGCTCGGCACGAATCAAAACAGTCGGGTCCTCGGCCCGAAACTCCACCAACGCGATCACCCCGTTCGGCTTGAGCGATTTGCGGATAGCCGCCAGCATTTGGACAGGGTGTGAGAATTCATGATAAACGTCCACCATCAATACCAAATCGACTGAGTTCTCCTCCAGCTTCGGATCCCAGATCTGCCCAAGAATGGTCTCTACGTTTTCGATCTTACTCTCCGCCAAACGGCGAGATAGTTCCTGCAACATTTGAGGTTGGATATCGACTGCGATCACCTTGCCTTTGGGGCCGACGCGTGGCGCCATTTGCAACGTGTGGTACCCATCCCCGGCCCCCAGGTCACAAACCACCAAACCATCCTTCAAGCCGAGTTGTTCCAACATCTCTTGGGGGTTTTCTTCTTGAATGCGCTCCGGGCGACTCAACCAATTCATATGCATGTAACCCATGGGGGAGGCCACGCGGCGGCCCATGTATTTGGTAACCCCTGGGGGCGCTTCTTGGGCAGCACCGCTCTTCGATTCGGGCTTGTCCTGTGCAAGCGATGGCTCCGTCGCAAAGCAAAAAGATATTGATCCCAAGATCAGTAACTGCATTGCGAGAAAAAAGCGAAACCGTGCACAACCTCGGCGCAGAAGCATGTTCGCTTTCTGGCCCGTCGCGAATTGTTCCGCGATGATTTCATTGAATTTCATCTGAATCAATCCTCAAGCGGCATAGGTAGGAAGGAAGGTAACTTGGCGGATTCCAAATAGGTTTCCAGGATCAACAATGCAGCAATCTTGTCGACCTGCTGCTTGCGTTTTTTGTGGCTCAGCTCGGCGTCGCGAAGCAGACGGTTGGCCAAGGCGGTCGTGTAGCGTTCATCCACGAAGCGAACAGGGCGGTCGGTGCAATGGTAAAGCCATGAGGCAAAGTCGCGAGCTTCGGTGGACTTCTGGCTTTCGCGACCATCGCAGTGGATAGGCAATCCGACGACCCAACCCTCGATTTGGTTTTCTTTCGCGAGCGTTTCGAAATGTTTCTGGTCCAAAACGGCGTTGCGGCGGGTGTAGGTTTCGAGCGGGCTCGTCCAAGTCCGACTGGGGTCGCAGATGGCTACGCCAACGCGAACGGTACCATAGTCCACTCCTGCTAACCGCCCAGCCTGAGGCCAGGAAAATTGTCTTGAATCGGGATTGCCCAAAACCCACAGCCTTCCAGGTTTGCCTTGAAATCAATTCGTTTACGACGGTATTGTTCCCAGATTGTGGCAGCTTGACCAGAGCCAGCCTACAGAACGTGAACAATTTGAACCTTTCTTGAACAAGGACTTTGCCAAAACATGTCCCAAATCCACCCTATTCCGCACCGCCTTTTCGGCCTTTTCGCCTTGTCTTTCGCAATCCTGTCAGCGACATCAGCTCCGGCTCAAGACGGCCTCGATTTCAATGAGGCGGAGAGGATGATGTCGTTCAATACAATTGAACTAAAGGACCAACTCTATTTTGGGCTACGGACTTTTCTGCCCGAGCAACAAGCGTTCCTGGACGATCTTGTTTCGAGGGTAGACAATGGCCAGCTACCGCGTTCGATGGTCAACGTCGTTTTCGTCTGGGCAAAGAAACGCAAGCCGACCCGCCCTTTTCCCTACTTCGAAGTGGCCATGCGACTCCTAGCCGAACGCCGAGGAGTCGTCCTTCCATAAAAGCCGCTCTGAGTCTTCGACGGCGTTGCTAAGCATCTTTTTTGGTTTCTCGCTGCTTCGCCTTCGAAGACGACGACCGAAGGGCGGAAAAAATCTGGTAGCTAACTGGAAAGAATCTGGTGCAGATGAAAGTGATGCTTGCCCAACTTGCCACCGTAGTTGCCGCCGGTGATCATTCGCACACCACAAGACGGCCCAACTTCGCAAGCGGCTTCGATTCCGACACGCATCGCTTGACCGACCACTTCGGGAGACAATCCGTCGATCACTAACTCCAGCGCTGCGCTCGTTTGGTTGAGAACGTGCGATTTCGTCTGTTCCCGCAGTGTCGGGCAAAAGGCATCGTTGGTCGAAGCTTTTAGCATTTTGTATTTGGAGCCAACTTTGGAGCCGCTCCGTGCTACGCCTCCCGGAAAGGGGACGATGCAATCTCGCATTCGGCGTATGGCCGCCACCGCGTAATCGCATGCGTGCAAAGCGCCGTGAATGGTGTCAGCCAAAACGAGGAAATTCCCACCGCCAACAGCGCTCTGACGGCCTACCGTATCCTGACACACAAACTCCCCATCCATCACCGGAATACGCCAATACCTCTCCTGGCCAATTTTTTTCGAGATTTGATGTCCGTCTCCAAAATACCGCAGTCGCGACCCCATCGCTATCCGCTTCTCGCTTTGAAGGCCAGCGAACACGGCGGTGCTTGGGCAAGTCAACACGCACTGGCCGACACGCGAGACCAGTTGTTTCTCCAGTTCGCTTCCTGAAACGCTAAAAAGCAATACGGCTACACCAGGTCGGCCATCCGGTGTTTCGTCGGATTCAAGAAACCGTTCGATGCCTGCTTCGACCCCGCAACCGATCACACTGGTTGCAAAACCGGTCATTGCCTCAGCTGCTCGACGCGCCCAGGCCGGCTCGGCAGCTGTTATGATGATCCGAGTGCCAGTCATGTCAAAGGCTTCGGCGAACGTGTCCTCCACTTCAATTCCGTTTATTTGCATCCTGTTCCCAAGTTGAAGTTCCAGCAGTTTCACGTAAAAACAAAGACACACCGTCTGGCAAATTCCGTTGCCAATCGACCATAATGTAGCCTAGCTTACCAGTTCTCAACATCCACACCGAAGGCGACATCCATGGGACGCATTGAAATTGGCTTTCAATATCCGTGGTTCCTTTTGCTTTTGACGCTCATCCCGCTCGTCTGGTGGCTCGGTTTAAAGTCACTGGCCGGGTTGGGACCGTGGCGTAGGCTGATTGCATTGGTGCTGCGCTCAGCGGTAATGCTGCTGATTATCTTTGCGATCGCTGGAATTCAATGGATCTGGTCCAGCGAAAAGCTCACCGTCATCTATTTGCTGGACCAAAGCGACTCGATTCCGATCGCTAAACGGCAGTTGATGTTCGATTACGCCATCCAGAGCGTCAAAGCGCATCGTCGACCAGATCGACAAGACCGAGCTGGATTGATCGTCTTTGGTCGCGAAGCTTCTATCGAAATCCCCCCCTTCGATGAAAACCTTCCCAACATTTCGCGCCCCGAATCCAACT
>Ga0335394_10007955_pt1 | contig 11961 bp, 10 predicted proteins | sample MAT03_FD_205741 | JGI IMG/M metagenome (GOLD analysis project Ga0335394, IMG submission 205741) | Freshwater microbial communities from Lake Fryxell liftoff mats and glacier meltwater in Antarctica - MAT-03 (spades assembly) (version 2) ... | reverse complement strand
CACGGGTACTGAACGGATATTATGTCTCGATTTACGTATTATGTCTCGATTTACGTATTATGTCTCGATTTACGTATTATGTCTCGATTTACGTATTATGTCTCGATTTACGTATTATGTCCCGATATATATATTACGTCGACAGACGTAGTCAATGGATAATTATGTTTCAATATATATATTATCTCGATGAATATATTATCTCAACGAATATAATATATATCATACATAACGCTCAATATATATATATATATTGAACGTCTCAGTGAATATAATATATCATACATAATGCTCAATGAATATATTATATCAATGAATATATATATATATCAATGAATATATATACTATCTTGATGAATATATATTATTCTCAATGAATATACTCTTGATGAATATATATCCCGATGAATATATTACTCTCGATGAATATATTACTCTCGATGAATATATTACTCTCGATGAATATATATTACTCTCGATGAATATATTACTTTCGATGAATATATATCTTCTGATGTTAAAATTTCATTATACATAGCATTCAATGTATAATTATTCTAATATATATATATATACTAATGTTTCAATCGATATATTAGTATATAGTCTGAGTTAAGTTTTATTATACATATTATTCGATGTATAATTATTTTAGTATATACTCTGAGTAAATTCTATTATACATATTATTCAATGTATAATTATTTTTGATATATCTGTTGTGATATATCGATCACATCAACTAAATATAGTCATGTTCTATAGCTTATATTATGGGAAAGTACATAATAAAATAAATAACAAAGGATTAAATAAAACGTGACTAATCATCACCCATCCGTATTAAACAGAATATATGGATATTACATTCGATTTGACAACTTCATTAGCTAACGATATTGCAGGCCAGAGACGTACTGGGAAATCCAAACAATTTGTATTTATTAATGGTGATTATGTTTACAAAGGACCGTATCAACAAGGGCGATTAGTTAATGTTGTTACTCGTTCTCAGGTGTTTGCAGCTTGGAATACTCCCTGTGTAGTAAAATCAACCGATTATTTCAATACTAAAGATGGTATTTTTGTGCGATTTCCTAATGTTATGGCAGGATATCAACTCGAATCAGAGTTATACAATGAAACATTTTCAGGACTTCAGTATAAAGTCCTCAAGAATGCCCCCGTTGTTGATGTTCGTCATGCGTTGGATAATAATGCATGGATACCATCACAAGTAGAAGATCTTCTTCTAGGCCTTTGTCATTGTAATATATTAGGAATAGGTGATATGAATTTGAGGAATGCATTGGTCGATGTCGGTAAACGCTTGTTCTTTATTATTGATTTTGATGATAATCTAGCGATGGATCGTGATGATGAAATGTTCTATTTCAATAAAGCCCCCGCGAAGAAGTTATTTTGGTATGAACAAGTTGCTATTCATTACAATAAGGTTGCCTCCAGACTAATTCCGTTGCTCACTGATCCCGTTGTTGCCGCAAATAATTTACTTCCTCGTGTTCAGAGAGCGATTACTTTGCTTCAACGATATCATCGGGATGCAGTTATACTTCCAAACAAGAAATCATCTCCCGCTATGTTACAAATAGGTGCACAAGGACCCATGTTAATGTCTCTCAGTATTAATAAACCGAAAACACCGAAAGTTTCTCCTATGTTTGATATTCTTGGTCCCGCTAAACAAGTTCAAGTATCTCCTGTACAGATTGTTAAGAAGGTTGGACCTTTAGGTCGAATGGTGTGGAAAGGATTGAGGGGAGGGGCAAGTAAGACATATAGTGGAGTAGAGTTTGATGTTGCTAAATCAGCTGTACAGAAATATATTCGTAGAAATATGCCGCAAAAGGCAATTTTGGCAGCTGTTGAATTACATCGTTTGGGTGAAGTTGGGGGAGATCCTGGAGTAACCAATCTTTACAATAGAATATCGATTATTGCTAGTGAAGATGTGGGACCGCCCGCCCTTCCACTTGTATTAGAAATTATTCGTATTATAGAAAAGGGAACACGTGATATTCATTACTTATTAGCTATGGTACAATTATTAGCTGAAAGTCCCAAAACGCGTATGATGAGTCATGCTTGGCGCTCTTATTCGAATCCTGAAGGAAGAAGCGTTTCTATCAGAGAAGGACTCCCTGTGGATACTGCGTTTACGGAGTCTGATTGGAAATATATAGATGAGAATAAGAATTCAGATCTTTTTATGGTTAGTGATCCAGAAAATTTACGTCCGTATACATTAGTCTTTTTGAAGCGATTGTACGAAAAAGATTTCAACGCTTTTAGTTGGGCCCATTTCTTTCTTGAATCATCTAAAGATATTAAGATTGCCAAACGAAAGAAATTTGTTAATGGTAATGTACGTAGTACAACCGGAAAGGTCGATATACTTTTGTGGAAAGCGTTAAGTAAGATATTACCGGCTGAAACACATGATATTTTAGTTGAAGCGTATTATAATCATGGTGAAAATCGTCCTTTCTTACAAAATGCTATACTTATAGCTTTGTACGGATTACCATATACTAAGTTCGATATTGAACCGTTTGTTACTTTGTGGAAACAACAAGAAGTCGTTCAACAAATGCTGAATGGTGAGTTCATATTAGAAATAGATGCCTTTGTTATCGATAAACATACTAGTAAGGGTCGTTCAATCGGTATGACTATTACGGAATTTGTTGATGATGGAGCCGCTGTGACCCCACAAGATCCATTGTATTATAACGAAACACTTGAACGTATATACAAGACACGTTAATTAAAAAAAACTATTTAACATTGTATTAAAATAAATACCAGTTTACTGGTATTTATCTTTCTGATTGTCTTTGAGTGCTCACACAAATTTATCAGAACATATAGAAGATTAAATAGTGTTTTGTAAAGAATCTCGGTAAAATTAATAATGACATAAATCTATTTCTAAATTGTTGATATGTAATTTATTACACAACCGATCGACCAATAATTTGTGATATATGTATCTTATACATATATTATTATTCGAAAATATTAACAATGAATGTTCTATCCTTTTCTTTAATGTACTCAGCTGGACATATCATCATTCCCCGTACGAGCCCGCTAATATGTACTCTACTTTCATCAACTTCTAATTGTTTTGTTATTTCTTCGAAGAAATAATCATGTCTTACTCCCCATTCATAATCTTTAGGAACAGATATCTTGATAATCTTATTACCGTCTGATTTCAGTACAATGAAACTAAATACAGTGAGGGGACGACATGATTTACAATATATTATAGATCCATATCTGGATCTGTATACTCGATCACCAAACCCATTGGGTCCACCAATAAATAAATGTGACATTATGACATCACACTCACAAAGTATACATCTAGTAATTTTTCCTTCCTTAAAACAATCTTCACATACTTTCATCTCATTTCTTAATGTTATCTGTTTCTTAATTTCATATGCTTGTCTACATGAAGTACAAAAGAATTGATGACTCTTCATCACCACTCCTCCACCACATACATGTTGTTTTAATTCTGTACACCGATGGGATTCAAAATATTGCCCAGAATCTTGACATTCATGTAAGGCACGTTCACGAATATCTCGCTTTAATGTGTCAACATAATCATCAGAAGATGATTCACTATCAGATAAACTTTCAACTGATAGTGAATCATCAGAAGATGATTCACTATCAGATAAACTTTCAACTGATATACTAGGGCAATCATCGGGTGATTCAGCTTCCGATAGTTCATCTGGCATTTGATCTATTTTAGAATCCCCTGAAGAAATAGATAATTTGTCCATCGAACAGACAGGTTCGATATTGATCTGTTGGTCTATCGTTACAAAATTAATCGATGATTTATCGTCAGAATTAGATGACATCGTTTATACATATTTCTATGTAGTTTTATACATAGTTACGTGATATCACGTAACTATATGATGATTTATGAAAAACAACGATTCATAGATCGTCGAGTTTTTCCGCACACGACAAAGAATGTTGGTGTATTATCATCTTCTCCTATTCTATACACTCTCTTATTAATAAGACGTTTCTGTAATGCACCACAAAAACAATGTCCAAGCTCCCGAGTAGTCTTACGTTTAATTACCGGTGTTATAATTTGTGGATGATAAAATCTACATCCTTTGTTCGACCGACATTTCCCTTGTTTAACATATCTTCGACATAATGGTTTACTAGGATCATTACATGGGTAATAAGGTTCTATCACATCTATTTTCTCTATGTCATTATTTATAGTTTCATCAGATGTTATAGATTCTGACATTTAATGACAACATAGGTATTAATATAATTAATTCATTTTAAATCTTGATATAATTTATGTTCATTCCATAATATTCCATAATTAGCATACCCTGTTATCCTATGTAAGAATGATTGATCGTGTGTCTCCGGTGTATGTCTTGTTCTGATTAGCACGGGTTCACCATCAACACCAATACGACCCCCTCCATCTGTATGATGAAATGAATATACCTGCATTATACCATAGGATGTGGTAGTTTTTCCACATGGAAGATGTTTGATATCCATATCATGATAACCTAGACTTGAAAGTATAGATGATCCCATAGCGATAGGTCCGGTAGGATATAATGGAGAGATACCATAGTAATCAGATTCAATGTTGGAGACGACTTTCATAATAACATTATAAATTAATGGATTACGAGGTATACTTGCAAAGAAAGCATTATATATAGCATCATCTGGTTCATCATTCACAAAAACCATATCCGTATCTGTGTCTATTATTTTATTTAATGGAACCAATGCACCCATCTTAATATCCACATATACTCCTCCTTCTATATAAATAACACAATATCTCCATAGATCAGCCTTATATGCTCTTGGAATTAAACGATCATAAGCTGCTAATATTCTAGCATCGAAATGTATATTAATAAATTTTCTACGATCTCCCTCATCGTAATATTTGTATTCATATTCAGGGTTTCGATTAAGCCATGAATCGATTGCAGCTGATAATCGAGACGGAAGAACCCTAGTTTCAAAGGTTTGATGGATTATTTTGGGAATATTAGTTTTATTTATAGATTTGTTTCTAGATTCGATATATGGTGATACAGTGGAGATATTATTAAAATGAAGAGCTACATTATGTAAAATATTATCAAGATATTTACGATGTAAGATAATACCACGTTTAGTTCTATATGGAAATCCATCTTCTAACATTGATTTAATAGCATCATGTGAAATGCTAGAATCTTCATTAATTGCCTTACTAATATCATCAAAGTTTTGAATGGTTTTATTACAGGTAATAAAACTGATAGAATCATCGAATGCTATATATTCAGAAATACCAGACATATTAATGATATGTCCTAGATGACGATCAAGATTAATATTAGTAACAACATCATTAAGGTATAGAAGATATGTGGCTGAATGATTATTAAGTGTATATCCCCAGCTTTCTACATACCGTTCTATATCTGGATTAACGTGGTTAGTAATTATGGATATAGAATTAGTGGGCATATATACTAAGTCAGAAGGTGTTGTTGGTTTATATGTTGATAATGGATGTAATACTACTGACATTATAACTAATAATAACAGAAAGGCGATCAGAGTAGTAAGTAGTAGAAGGAACATATAATTTACATACTCATTATATATATATACATATATATATGATATTAATTTATCTTTCATCTATATATATCTTTCTGCCCCCACAATAATCTATAATGTAAGTATCCTGTTATCTTTTGTAAGTATTTCTCTTCCCCCGGAGGTCTACTATGTCTAGTTCTAATAAGATCCGTGCCAGTCATATCAGTGATAGTGGTCCAACTATCACGAGTAATATGAGAATATACTTTAATTATACCTTTATCACTAACATGTTTACCATCTGGTATGTGATTTACATATCCATATAATGATAAAATGCTATATCCCATAGCCATAGGACCAGTCGGATAGAACATATGTTCTCCATATTCTCCATTTAATACACGTTCTATTACAGTATCTATAGTTTTACCGATGGCAGGATGACGTGGAACAGCTGCGAAGAAAGCATTATATATAGTTCCATTATGAGTATCATTAACTATAACCAGATCAGCATCAGCATCTATTATTTTACTTAGTGGAACTAATGCACCCATCTTAATATCCACATATACTCCTCCTTCTATATAAATAACACAATAGCGCCATAGATCAGCTTTATACGCACCAGGTATCAACCGGTCATATGCTTGAACAACTTTACTATCAAAATTGTTAAGGATAAATTCACGTTGATCATGATCATCATAGTAATGATACTTATATTCAGGATTTTTATCTATTAGTGTATATGCGGCTGTAGCGATGTATTCGGGTAACATACGGGTTTGAAATGTTTGATGTATAAATTTTGGAATTTTATTCGAAATAGGATCTATTTCATCAACATCTACGGTCCCACGATATCTACGGGGAATCGAACTAGGCATGATGACATGAGTATAATTATGATAAGAAGTATGTCTAAATATATTGTCAATATACGATCTATGGAGAATTAAACCATGAGGAGTTAAATATGGAAATCCTTCAGATAAGACAGTTTTAAATGTTGAAACTGGAAGATTAATATTTTTAATTTCTTCTTGAATATCATGATTAGTTAATTTACAACGACTATTGATGATATAGTCATCACAATTATCAAATGCTATATATTCTGTATTACTACCAAGATTCATAAACATCGATAGTGATTGGTTAATATTAATATTTGTAACTGGTTCATATAAAAAAAGAGTATAACCGTCTGTGGGCACTTTGTCAAACTCTGTTGAATATATATAACCCCAAGATCCACAGTATTCAACTATAAGATGGGATTGATTCAATCCGCGACAATCTTTTAAGATTTTCTCTTTTGGGGTTAGTTGATCGTCATTGATGGGAAGTTTATTTAAATGTTGGTTACAAAGATTTGGACTAATATTATCTATTATTACAAATGGATAGGATTCATTAAGGGATTGTGATATATTGCTAGAGTTGGCATTTATTCTGTTGATAAAAGCCATAACAGTAATCCATAATAATATTAGAATTATGACTAGTATAATGAACTCCATATATTTTAATTCGGAATAAATAATAGATTCCATGATATCGTGTCCTAAGTAAGATATGTTATTCAATGACATATTTTGTAATATGAAAATAATAAGAAAAAGTTAATCGAGCGACCATAAATACCATGGTATTCACCGTTGACTCTATTATTAACACTGTTCGTAATTATCACAATGATATTACTATGCATCCCACATCAGTGGCATATATGAAGATGCTGATACAACCTCTGATACAGAAGATAACACCTGTGAATAGTATCGATGCACTCAAATTGTGGATTACAAGCAATATTCCCCAATATATCGGTATACGTTTCATGCGTGATATCGACAAAAATACGAGAGGAAATGATCCTGAGGCAGCTGTTCCTGTATTGAAAGAATCATTTATTCAATATATAGCATCTGAGATTATTGCTCTTTCAGGTAATTATGCTAGAGATTCACATGATGACACAATATTACCGTGGGATATTGTAATTGTCATTGGTTTGGATCAAGAGTTGGCAGAGATTTTTAATATATCACATGATATGGACTATATGCATGCTGGTGCTAATATCGAATTGCCGGTAGATGTAATAGTGGATGGTAAACCATATCAACATTCGCTATCTAGAGATTTCACCATTGGTCTATTAGTATTCTCAGCTGCAAGTGGGTATAATTTTTACGTGAGCATGTTTGGAGCACCATTTTCAACAGATTATGTAACTCCTACTACAACTCAAAGAAGACGTTTCGTCAAAGCTAGACAAAATGGCTTTACTGTTGATATTAATAATATTAAATACCAGTTTAGAGATGCACGATTTATGCAGGGATTTTCTACAGGGGCACAATGGGCCGGTGTCGATCATCATCAATATTGGAAGAATCTCAGAGATTACAATGATGTACCAGTAACATTCTAAAAAACATATCATACTGATGACATGTTTATAAACAGGAGGGATCTTTGATTTTAACTATGTTTGTAATAGGTAATTTATGTTTATAAATGGATTATATGATGGAATGGAAATTACTGTGTACTTAGATTTTATATAATATAAAATAACATGATGTCTATTAACGTAACTCCCACTGTAACTAATTCTATTCCCGGTCCACTCAATGACTTATTAGTTAAATTAAAGATTTTGAGTATGGTTGAACGAGGCAAGAAAATAAACATGGGATCTATGAGTTTTGTAGATTCTAATTCATGGTGGGGATCATTCCATAGAAGTGTATCGGGAGAAGGTCGTAAAAGTTTAATGGCACATTTAAATCAAATAGTACAGCAAGCAATAACATCAATCAGTGAATATAAGGATACTGAATTCTGTAAAATAGTTGTAAATAATTTGGCGGATGCTAGGGTAGGTATACAAAATTTAGTCACTACATATCAGAATGATCCCAGTATAGTTGCCCAAATCAATGTATGTGTATCTAATATCGATCTCCAATTAGAAAAGAATAGAAATTTATTGGATGGACATCAATCTGTAAGTGTGCCAAATACCAAATAGAATTTTGAGTCTATAGATATATACATGCTAATGATTCATGTATATATTGGAAATCTATTTATTCATGTATGTAATTCACCAATGATATATACTGTGTGCTACTAATAACATATATTGTAGTTATGTTCGATCAAAGATCGAACATAACTGAGATAAACCAAACTTAGATTTCAAAGAAATCTGCTGTGGTGATTTTATATGTACGCTAGTTTTCAACAAAGTTGAAAACTGAGATAACCCAAACTTTGTTTGGGTTATTGTAGATTCTCAAAGAGAATCTGAGATAAATCTGTTGGAAACCCTTCAGGTTTCCAACAGATTTATTGTAGCGTACATCTCGTAGTTCGTTTGGTTTATTGTGTACTAATAATATATGTAATTCACCAATAATATATATATATTGACGTGTATATTCACCAATGATATACTGTGTACTAATATATATTGATGTGTATATATTCACCAATGATATACTGTGTACTAATATATTCTGTACTAATATATATTGATGTGTATATATTCACCAATGATATACTGTGTACTAATATATTCTGTACTAATATATTAGTGCATTGTATATATTATTGATGAGAGTTTATTAATTAATAATAGATATGTATATTTATTGATGGATAAGATGTGACAAAGTTGTTATATGTATGTTTATGTAATATACATATATATCATCATGAGTAGTCTGTGATATTTTTTTAGTACAATTCTAAATAACATGGGGCAGGTTGTCGCAAAATTATATACAGTCGTTATCGGTGCACATAGCGATCCCTCCCAACATATTTTTGGATCCATTCAGGATGCCATTGACTCAGTTGAACCTGGATCTACTATTATTTTATCCGCCGGTGATCATATCGGTTCTAACTATGAGATAGACCGCGGTAGAATCAAAGATCCGAATTACGGATGTATTCGTATGAAATCAAGCTTAAAATTTATTGGACTCCAAGGGGCCAGAATTATTTCATCTATAATTGGTGAAGTTTCAGATGTAGTGTTTGATAATGTTATTTTCAAGAATTCAGACAATAAATCTATTGAATTCAAAGATGGAAAGGGATATCTTTTCCGTAATTGTGAATTTCAGATAAATATTAAGGGCGTTAAAAATAGTAATATTGGTGATATTAGATTTGGATTCCGACTTGTAGGTGGATCTGCTCTTCTACAAAATTGCATATTTTGCGTTAGTGCTGAAGATCTTGAAATTTTTATTGTTATTGGAGCGGATGGTGGATCTAGTTATTTAAGTTTACAGTCACCAATTATCAGAGTTCAATATAAGGATGTATGTAAATTAGAAACTTACTTCTTCCGAGGTGTGAAAAATAGTGCCACTATTCCTTATTTTGAAGCATTTTCAAGTTCTATTCATTATCGAACCGAAGTTTTTCGAGAAACTAATTATGATGGTCACTGTTGTCTTAGGGAAAAGGATAGAAGAAGATGTGGAAAGAGACACTGTGGTCAATGTACTAATGATTCACCTCGTCGCTGTAAACAATCTCACACATGTTGTGATGATAAATGTAAACGTGGTAAATTTGAACCTATTAATGCTCGTATATTTAGAGGCTTAGATTGTGTTAATGCTAGTTTAAATAGCACTAAGATCTATTTTATTGAAGGTAAGGGGGCCTTAAATATTGCCGCAGGAGATGCTCCTATCTATATGAATGCTCTTACGGCATCTGCTAATGTAGGTAATGACTGGGAAGTTGGTGATTTCTGTAATATTTTATTGACATCTTTTCAATCTAATCTTAAATGTGCATGTGAGATAAAAGAATGTCATTGTATTACAGATTGTCCCAAAGAGAAGGATTGTGATCATTCGTCTTCAGAATCATCAAGTGATGACGATCATAATTGTAAGCACAACAAACCATGTGCTTGTCCACAACAACCATTTCCGTGCCCACAACAACCATGTGTTATGAATATTTGTCCTCCCTGTCCTCTTCCTCCCATTCCAGAACCTCTACCGATTCCAACTCCATGTGGAGCTAATCCTTGTCCTCCATGTCCACCAATACCAATTCCACCAAATTGTCCTCCTAAATGGATAAGATGTAGAGATGATTGTAAATCAAAACACAAATCTAAATCCAAACAGCATGATAGTTCAATTTACGATGATTCGGCCCGTGACTATTAATATAATATATAAATAGTAAAATATATGCGATAATATCGTATATATTTCATCCTTAAATAAGATATTCTTATTTAAGGATAGTATCGATCATGAAGCCTTAGAATGTATAACTTTCCGCTTATTATATAATAATGAATAATATACTATCGATTAAGACAGATACCAAAAGTAATCATGGCTAATAAAATCGATTTTAAGAATATGTCCATCCCAGAACGAGAATTGGTCCTCAGTGAAATAGATACTTGTTTGAAAATAGCGGGTCAATATAATGGGAGTGTATTTGGTGGATATATCAGAGATGTCATCGCTCCTCGTCAAGTTGATCCAACATGTGATGTGAAATTTAAGGATGTTGATATTTGGTTTCTTACATGGGATGATGCGGATAGATTTGTAGAGAAAATGGGTAAATCTTTCGTATTACAACCTTCGTTCAACATATCCGCTGGTACATGTCAATTGTACATGTTTGGATATAGGCAATATCATCTCTATAAGCATGGCCTGTGTCTTGCATGGGTTGATATTGTAGTTTGTGACTCTCTTCCTGTGAATGATTTTTCTGTTAATTTATTATCGGCATATTATGAAACCAATACAGGACAAATGGCATTTAGATCGTGGAACGGACCAGGTCAGTCCAAGCCAGTTTCTGATATTATGCATGATATCAGAAATAAGCAGACCGAGATTTTGCCATATTATGTAAACTTGGCTCTTAAGAGCGATGTACATTTACAACGTATCATTCGTAATTATTTGAATAAGGGATGGACAGTTACATATCAGGGTCAATCAATCGGAGGGATATCCCCATATCTCGGATACGGTCTTCGTCCATGGCTATTACAGCTAATTTCTTCATCAAAACCTAAGGTGGAACACCCAGATGTACAAGATAAGAAACAATTATTAGAAACATTCAATACTTCAATTGAAGTAATCAGAGCGATGTTCATGAAGTTGCTTGATTCAAAGTAAATAGAAATCATCAAAATATAATAACTAAATATAGTTATTATAATGTCATTATCCTAAGATGTAGAGACGATTGTAAATATAAACGGCATGATATTTCAATCTAGAA
>Ga0335394_10007947_pt1 | contig 11968 bp, 8 predicted proteins | sample MAT03_FD_205741 | JGI IMG/M metagenome (GOLD analysis project Ga0335394, IMG submission 205741) | Freshwater microbial communities from Lake Fryxell liftoff mats and glacier meltwater in Antarctica - MAT-03 (spades assembly) (version 2) ... | reverse complement strand
CGCTACGTGCGCACCGATGTCGCGGACGATGGGAGCGCGATGGCGGCCGTCGCAGCGGCCGTGCAGGCGTTCGGCGGGCTCGCGGGCCTCGTCAACTGCGCGGGCATCGTGCACGGCGAGAAGGTGGTGGGGAAGGATGGTCCGCACGCGTTGTCCGGGTTTGCGCGCGCGATCACGATCAACCTGGTCGGCACGTTCAACATGATCCGCGTGGCGGCGCACGCGATGAGCACCGGCACGCCCAACGCGGGCGGCGAGCGCGGCGTGATTGTCAACACCGCGTCGGTGGCGGCGTTCGACGGGCAGATCGGGCAGGCGGCTTACGCGGCGTCGAAAGGCGGCATCATCGCGATGACGCTGCCCATTGCCCGCGAGCTGGCGCGCTTCGGCATCCGCGTGATGACGATTGCGCCCGGCATCTTCCGCACGCCGATGATGGACAGCCTGCCGGTGGACGTGCAACTGGCGCTCGGCAAGATGGTGCCGTTTCCCTCGCGGCTCGGAGAAGCGCCCGAGTTCGCGTCGCTGGTCGCGGAGGTCGTCCGCAACCCGATGCTGAACGGGGAGGTGATCCGGCTGGACGGCGCGATCAGGATGGCGCCGAAGTAAAAAAATGTAGGGTCAGAGACGACACTTTCGAAAATGCATCGGCAATCGCGCCAGTCGTCGCGAAAAGTGTCGTCTCTGACCCTACACTTTTCTAGTCGCGGCGGATCAGCGCGATCGCGTAGATCGTCACCGCGATGAAGAACACCAGCGTCCATCCGGCAATCGACAGGCCCAGGAACACCCACGCCTTGTCGGCACACTCGCCGCTGCCGGCGAACACCCTGGTGATCACGTCGAGGAACGGCATCGTGTCTATCATGTACGAGATGCCCATGCCGCATGCCGGCACCTGGTCCTTCGGCAGCGATTGCAGCCACACCTGGCGCGACGCCAGCGCGGCGCCGGTGCCTGCGGCAAGCAGGATCAGGCCTGCATAGACGGCGGCACCGAAGCGCAGTGGATTGTGGATCAGCGCCACGAGAAACACGACGCCGATCACGCTCACCGCCACGCGCTGGAACATGCACAGCGGGCAGGGCTCGAGGCCCTCGCCGTACTGCAGCCAGAACGCCCACCCCATCAGGCCCGCGCACAGCAGGAAGCCGAGCAGGTAACCGATGCGACGCTTCGGCATGAGGATGATGGCCAGCGACGTGACGCCGATCGCCATCACGGCGACGCGATAGAGCGAGGGGGCGAGCGAAGTATCGGTCCCCCACGCACGGAACAGCACCTCCTGGCCCAGCAGCGCCAGCGTGAGGATGAGGCCGGCCCAGGGCAACGGCAGGGATTGGGTAGGCATCAGGCAAGTGCTTTCGTGAGTGCCTGGTCGATGTCCCACAGGATATCGTCCAGCGATTCGAGGCCGACGGAGAGCCGGATCATTTCGGGTAGCACGCCGGCGGCGCGCTGCTCGTCTTCGGAGAGCTGGCGGTGCGTGGTCGACGCCGGATGGATGACGAGCGACTTGGCATCGCCGACGTTGGCGAGATGCGACAGGAACTGCACGGCTTCGATGAAGCGCACGCCCGCCGGCGCGCCCCCCTCGACGCCGAAGGTGAGGATGCCGCCCGCGCCTTCCGGGAGGTAGCGCGATGACAGCGCGTGATAGGGATCACCCGGCAACCCCGGGTAGCGCACCCACGCCACCGCCGGGTGCGCCTGCAGGTGTTGCGCCACCGCCAGCGCGGAACTGCAATGCCGCGGCATGCGCAGGTGCAGGGTCTCGATGCCCTGCATCAGCAGGAACGCGGAATGTGGCGCCAGCGTGGGGCCGAGCGTACGCATCGTCTCCATCCGGGCCTTCATCGTGAAGCCGAAGTCGCCGAAGGTTTCGAAGAAGCGCACGCCATGATAGCCGCGCGAGGGCTCCGTCATCTGCGGAAACTTGCCGTTGTCCCAGGGGAAGCGCCCCGACTCGACGACGATACCGCCCATCGTGGTGCCGTGCCCGCCCAGGTACTTGGTGACCGAATGCACGACGATGTCGGCGCCATGTTCGAAGGGGCGGCAAAGGAACGGCGAGGCCAGCGTGTTGTCGACGACCAGCGGCACGCCCGCAGCGTGGGCGATTTCGGCGATGGCGGCGAGGTCGGCAACATTCAATTGGGGATTGCCGAGGGTCTCGGCGTAAATGGCTTTGGTATTGGTCCGCAGCGCGGCACGAAAGTTCGCCGCATCGTCGCCATCGACGAACGTGGCGTCGATGCCGAACTGCGCGAAGGTGACGGCCAGCTGCGAATAGGTGCCGCCGTAGAGCGTGCGCGCGGCGACGATGTGGTCGCCGGCACGGCACAGCGTAAGCAGCGCGACAGTTTGTGCGGCCATGCCGGTGGCCGTGGCCAGCGCGGCACGGCCGCCTTCGAGCGCCGCCACGCGTTCCTCCAGTGCCGCCACCGTGGGATTGGAAATCCGCGAGTAGACGTTGCCGAAGGTCTGCAGGTTGAAGAGGCTGGCCGCGTGGTCGGCGCTGTCGAACACGAACGACGTCGTCTGATAGATGGGCAGCGCGCGCGCGCCGGTGGCGGCGTCCGGGATCTGTCCCGCATGCAGGCACAGCGTATCGAAGCCGTAGTGGCGGTCAGCCATGAATGTAGTCGCCGTCAGCCCGCGCGCCGCGCGGAAACGATGCCGGTGTTCACGCCGGCGAAATTGAGGCCGCCCAGGATGCGCGCATGTTCGATCTTCACGCAGCGATCCATCACGACGTCGAGCCCGGCGTCGAGCGCAACTTTGGCGGCGGCATCATTGCGGATCCCCAGCTGCATCCACAGCACGTGCGCGCCCTTGGCCACCGCCGCAGTGGCGATGGGCGGGATGTCGGCGGCCTTGCGAAAGCAATCGACCATGTCGACCGGACCGGGAATCGAAGCCAGGTCGGGATAGCAGCGTTGTCCCAGCACTTCCTGGTAGGCGGGATTCACCGGAATGATCGTGTAGCCGTGATCCTGCATGTACTTTGCGGCGAAATAACTCGGGCGGAACCACTGCGCGGAAAGTCCGACCACGGCGATGATGCGCGAGCGCGCCAGCACGCAGCGCAGCCCCGCGATGTCGTCAACGATGGGCATGGCGCAACTGCAGGTGGAGACCCGTCCGCACCCGCGCTGTGTGTGGTGTCATGCGGACCATCACCAATTGGGAGGACGGTTGTACGGATAGTCGTTGGAGATCTTGCGCGCCGACGAGATCGAGTTCGAGAGACCGTACGGCAGCGTGGCGTAGTCGCCCGGGCCCAGCGTGCGGCATTGCCCTCCGAAATTGGCATCGGTGCAGATCATCCAGTAGCCCTGTTCGACGCGCAATGATGACGCGCGATCATTGAAGCCGCTGCCACTGAAGTTGGGCAGGATGTCCTGGCTGACCATATACGAGCGACCGGAAAAATTGGGACCTTCGTACATGACGATGCGCGGTCCGCCTTGCCAGCCGCCACTGCCACTGCCACTGCCGCCCCAGCCGAGGCCGCCACCGCCACCCCCACCGCCGTCGATCGGGCGCGCCGAACTGGCGCGGCCGGTGACGCCGCCGATACTGTCGTAGCGTCCGGGCCGGAACGTCTCGCAGTTACTGCTGAAATTTGCATCGGTGCAGATCTGCCACGTGCCGCGCGCGACGATGGCGGAGCTGGCGCGATCATTGAAGCGGAGGTCGTCGAAGTTGGCGACCGGGCCGCCCAGCGTCACCGACCGTCCCGTCAAACCCTGGCTGTCGAACAGCGTGATCGACGGACCGCCGCCATTCCCTCCGCCGCCGCCCCCACCACCGCCGATTCCGCCACTGCCGCGGCTCCAGCCCACTTCGCGCAGCGACGACACGGCATTGTTGAGGCCCATGGCGCCGAGATTGCTGTAGTTGCCAGGCTGCAGCGTCACGCATTGCCCGCGGAAGTAATCGTCGGAACAAAGCTGCCATGTCCCGGCCCTGATCGTGATCGACGACGCCCGGTCATTGAAGCCGACGTTGGCCAGGTTCGTCACCGAACTCGTCGCGGAAAAATTGGGCCCGTTGAAATTCGGGTTCTGGAAGATCGTGATCTCCTGCGCCGACAGCGTCGATGCGGCCAGCAGCAGTGCAGCGGCGGGCAGGAGCGTACGTTCGAACTTCATCTGCAACCCCTCCTTCTTGAAAACGCCGTACCGGTGGCCGTGCGTTGCCCTGTGCGTCAGTTGGTCACGCCGCTGCGCTTGATCGCTGCGACGAGGATCGGCGGCGTGAGCAGCGTGGTCATGATAACGACGACAATAATCATGGAGAAGACATCATCCGGGATCACGCCCAAAGTCTTTCCGGCCACGGCGAAGATCAATCCGACTTCGCCCCGGGGCACCATGCCCCAGCCCACCACCCACTTGCGCACCTTGCCTGCCACCATGCCCGAGGCGAGCTTGCCCAGGAACGCGGCGAGCGTGATCACGGCACCCACCATCAGGATATGCCAGTCGAACAGCGTGGCCAGCTTCACCTGCATGCCGGTGAAGATGAAAAAGAGGGGCACCAGCAGATGGCCGACTGGCTCCATCAGGTGCTGCAGGCTGTGCTGGCCGTGCTTCCGCAAGGCGACTTCGACCTCGTTGCGCGTATCCGCGGGTGCCGTGGCAACGGCCTGGCGCACATCGCTTACCAGCCCGGGTTCCACGAAGCCGCGGAATTGAACTTCGTCCAGGATCAGGCCGGCGGCAAAAGCACCCACGATGGGTGCCAAGCCGATCGCATGGGCGGCCCATGCAAACGTGAGGCAGGTGGCGATCAGCACCGCGACCTTCATGCCGGTACCTGTCTGGATGCGCGAAAACGCGCGCGAGAACTGCGGCGCGGCGAACCGTCCCATGACGAGTGCAGCGGCAAGGAAGGCGACGGCCTTCGCGGTGATGATGAGCACGCCCCAGATATCGACCGTCCCGGCCGTCACGATGGCGGAGACGATGGCGAGGATGATCAGCCCGATCACGTCATCGATCACCGCAGCGCCGAGCACGATCTGCGCTTCGCGTGAACGCAAGACGTTGAGATCCTGGAAGACGCGGCCGGTGATCCCGACGGAGGTGGCGGTGAGCGTTGCGCCGAGGAACAGGTGGCCGTTGAACGAAAGTTCAGGCAGCAGCCACGGCCCGAGGATGTAGGTGCCGAGCACGAAGGGAAGCACGACCCCGACGCAGGCGACGAGGAAGGCCGGCACGCCCACTTTCCGCATCGTCGAGATGTCCGACTCGAGCCCGATCTGAAACAGCAGGATCACGACGCCGAATTCCGCGAGGAAGCGCAGGATTTCGTTGTTGACCAGGCCATCGGTGACGGCGGTCAGCCCTGACGGCAATCCCAGCAGCGCAAGATTGCCGAGCAGGACCCCCATCAGCAGTTCGCCCAGAACGGGGGGCTGCCCGATCTTTTCGACCAGCCCCGCAGCCTTGGCCAGCAACAGCAGGATGCCGATCCAGAGGAACGTGGTGGCCACATGCGCGCCGCCGTCGGTTGAAGCGATGGCAGGGAGCGAGACGGCCATCAGCGTGGCGACGGCACCGATCACGGTCAGACGACGCCACGGGCGGGGCGAGCGAAGCGAATTCTGGAAGGGCAGTTGCATGAATTTGGGGGTGTCGACGGGATGGGCCTCGACCCGGCACGTACCGGGTGCCGCCGGGGGTTGGGGGGTGACGCGGATTGTAACCGCGCCCGGTGATCGGTTGACCGGGTGCCCCATGGCATCTCCGGCGCGATTGTTGCTTCAGGTATCCCGATTCAAGCTTTTCCGGTGATTTTCGGGGCCGGGAGGTGGCGGTGCTGAGGGTGGGCATCGCCGTTCGCCATGCCCGGACCCGGTCGATAACCACAACGGCACATCCATGGCCCTGACGCGATCCGCTAATCGCATCGATCTCCCGGCGCACACCGTCGGCGAGCCGGTCGAGCGCGGGTCGTTGCTGGCGTTGTCGCGGCGCAAGCTCGATGCGCTCGGCCTGCCGATCGCCTACATCGACCGCAACCAGCGCTACCGCTTCGTCAACAAGGCCTATCTCGACTGGGTGGGCAAGCCCGAAGTCCAGATAATCGGCCGCGAGGCCATCGAGGTGCTGGGCCGCGAGGTCTTTCAGCTCTATCGCGCGTACATCGAGGCTGCGCTGTCCGGCGAGCGCACCACCTACGAGCGGCAGCTGATCACGGCGGGCCGCCCGGCGTTGTGGATCCGCGTCGACTACTACCCCGACCGCAATCCGCAGGGCCAGGTACGCGGCTTTATCGTCACGTACAGCGACGTCGATCACCTGAAGCGCCTCGAGCTTGAGGCAGGCCAACGCGAACACCGGCTGCGGCTCGTCACCGACAGCGTCGGCGTCCCCATCCTGTACTTCGACCGGCAACTGAAGGTCCGGTTTGCCAACAAGCCCTTTGGCGCGCGCATCGGCGCGCCGGCCGAGGACGTACCCGGTCACAGCCTGAAGGAAGTGCTGCCGCCCGACGCCTTTGCCGAGATGCAGGGATATGTCGAGCGCGCCTTTGCTGGCGCCACGGTGAGCTACGAGCGGCGCGAGAAGCAGCTTGACGGCGATAGCCGCTGGACGCGCATCACGCTGTTCCCTGATCGCGAAGTGGGCGGCCGCGTGGGCGGCGCCTTCGCGGTGATGACCGACATCGATGACGACATCCGCATCCGCGACCAGTTGAAGTCGCAGGAAGCGCAGATGCGGCTCTTCGCGGACAACATCCCGGGCCCCATCGCGTACATCGACCGCAACCTCAAGTACACATTCGTCAACCAGGCCTTCGCCAACGCGGTGTTGAAGCCGCAGGACGAGATCTACGGCAAGACGCCCTTCGAGGTGATGACATCGGACGTCGCGTCGTTCCTGCGGCCCATCCTGAAGCGCGCGCAGGCCGGCGAGCAGGTCGAGTACGAGCGTGTGGGCAACACAGCGCAGGGGCAGCGCCGCTGGCTCCACGGGCGCATCGTCCCGGACCTCGACGTGGCCGGTAATGTGCGTGGCCTCTACTGCACCGAATACGACATCCACGACCTCAAGGCGACCGAGCAGGCACTGGCCGCGCGCGAGGAGCAATTGCGACTCTTCAACGACAACATCCCGGAGCCCATCGTCTACGTGGGCGAGGACGGCCGCTACGAGTTCGTCAACGAATCGTTCCTGCGGCTCGTCGGCCTGACGCGCGAGCAGGTGGTGGGCAAGACCACCGACGAGGTGCTGGGCTCCGAACTTGCCGCCGCGCTCACGCCGCGGCGCGACCGCGCCGACAGCAACGTGCCGGTGATCTACGAACGCTCGCTGATCGACGCTTCGGGGCGCGAACGCTGGATCCGCGTGCGTTGCGTGCCGGATCTCCGCTTCGACGGCAGGGCCAAGGGCGAGTACGTCGTCGGCCACGACATCACCGACCTGAAGCAGGCGCAGGATGAGCTGGCGGCGCGCAGCGGCACGTTGCGCGCGATCATGGATGGCGTGCCCGCGCCGGTGGCGTACATCGATCGCGACGAGCGGTGCCTGTATGTCAACCGCACATTCCTGCAGTTCTTCGGCCTGACGCAGGAGCAGTCGAGCCAGATGCGGCTGCGCGACGTGGTGGGCCATGCCATCTACCAGAGCGCGCAGGCGATGCTGACGCGCGCGCTGGAAGGCGAGTCCACGGCCTTCGACCGGCTGGTGCAGGGCACCAACGGCGTGCGCCGCTGGATGACGATCCGCGTGGTGCCGGACGCCGCGCAATCAGGCGAGGTGCATGGCGCCTTCGTGCTGATGAACGACATCCACGGCCTGAAGCAGGCGCAGGAAGCATTGCGCGATTCGGAAGCTGAACTCCGCCTTATCATGGATAACGTGCCGGCGCGCGTGTCGTCGATCGATCGCGATTACAAGTACCGTGTGGTCAATCGCCATAACGAGGAGTGGCTCGGCGAATCGCGCAACGCGATCACCGGGCGCCACATCGCCGAAGTGATGGGCAACGAGCGCGCCAACCAGCTGGGGCCGCTGCTCGATCGCGTGCTGCAGGGCGAGACGGTCATCACCGAACGCGAGCTGATCCAACCCGACGGCGAGCTGCGCTGGGAGTCGCTGCATTTCGCGCCGAAGGTGGACGGCGAGGGTGTCGTCACCGGCATCTATGCCGTGCACACGGACATCCACGACCAGAAGCGCAACGAAGAGGAGTTAAAGCGCGTCAACTGGATGCTGTCGTCGCACATCAACAACACGCCGCTTGCGGTGCTGGAGTGGGACCGCGACTTCAAGCTGGTGCGCTGGTCGCCGCAGGCCGAGAACATCTTCGGCTGGAAGTCCGAGGAAATCCTGGGCGTGCCACTCGACAACAGTCCGCTGCTGCACGAGGATGACCGTGCCGGCTTTGCCGGCCTGGTCGGTCGCTTGATGAGCGGCGAGGAGCCGCGCGCCACGGGCCTCACCCGCAATCATCGCCGCGACGGCGAAACGATCTGGTGCGAGTGGTATCACTCGGCACTCCTGGACGAGGAAGGCCGGATCGTCTCGATCCTCTCGTTCGTCCAGGATGTGTCGTCGCGGATCCAGGCCGAAGAGCGATTGCAGTATCTCGCCACGCGCGATGCGCTGACGGGCCTGCCCAACCGGCTGTTGCTGCACGAGCGCCTGAACCAGGCCATCGCGCTGGCCAAGCGCGGCGGTCGCCGCGTGGGCGTGCTGTTCATCGACCTCGATCGCTTCAAGAACGTCAACGATACGCTGGGCCACCGGATCGGCGACGAGTTGCTGAAAAGCGTGACGGCGGCGCTGTCAGGCGCGCTGCGCGAGACGGACCTGCTGGCGCGTTTGGGTGGTGACGAATTCATGGTGATCGTCGAGGACTTCGACGATCGCGCGGTGCTGGGGCGCGTTGCGCAGAAGCTGCTGGACGCGATCGCCCAGCCGTTCGAGATCGAGTCGCACGCTATCTTCGTCACCTCTTCCATCGGCATCGCCGTCTATCCGGACGATACCGATGACCCCGGAGAGCTTCTGAAGTACGCGGACGTCGCAATGTACCGGTCGAAGGATCTCGGCCGCAACACCTATCAGTTCCTCGATGCGAACCTGGCCGAGCACCGGGTGCGCCAGCACACGATCGAGACATCGCTGCGCACGGCGCTTACCGACAACGCGCTGCACCTGCATTACCAGCCGGTGTTGCGCGTCCACGACCGGACGATCGTCGGGGCCGAGGCGCTACTGCGCTGGAACGACCCCGAGCACGGCAACGTGCCGCCGCAGGTGTTCATCCCGCTGGCGGAAGAATCCGGATTGATCCACGCGGTGGGTGAATGGGTATTACGCAACGCCGCGCGGCAATGCGTGGCGTGGCGCGAGGCGGGAATGCCGCTGTCGGTGTCAGTCAACATGTCGGCGCGGCAGTTCTACCGCGAGGACGTCGCGCAGCGCGTATCCGAGATCGTGAAGTCGGAAAAATGCGATCCGTCATGGATCGAGCTCGAGGTCACCGAGACCAGCCTGCTGCACGACCTCGATGTGATCCGCAAGGTGCTGCACCAGTTACGCGACGAGGGCTTCACGGTGGCGATCGACGACTTCGGCACCGGCTATTCCTCGTTGACGCACCTGAAGCATTTTCCGATCGACACGCTCAAGATCGACATCTCCTTCATCGCCGACCTCGAGTCCGACCCGCAGGATGCGGCGATCACGGAGGCCATCATCGGCCTCGCGCGCGGCCTGGGACTGAAGGTCGTCGCCGAGGGCGTGGGCACGCGCGAACAACTGGAGTTCCTCGACCAGCGTGGCTGCGACTGCTTCCAGGGCTTCTGGGCCAGCAAGCCGTTGCCGGCCGACGAGTTCTTCGAGTACGTGCGGAAGAAATCGGTGGCCGTGCCGGCGGCATGACGCGCTTTTCGCGCTAGTCGACCGTCGCCACCCAATCCGCCAGCGCCTGCGCGGCCGTCTGCCACGCCGGATCGAGCATCAGCATGTGCGCCATGCCCGGAAGGATCGTCGCCGTCGTGTGATGGTGCGCGGCCGTGGCCCGCGTGTCCTCGGGGGTGGAGATCCGGTCACCCTGCGCGCCCAGCACGAACACCGGCGTGGCACCCGGCTTGCCGCGCGGCCCCGCCATGCCCCAATGCAGCCGCAGCGACAGGTCGTACAGCACGCGGGGTGACTCGCCGTGCAGATGGCGCAGCGCCTCGGCCAGCAGGCGGGGTTCGACGGCACTGCTGAAATAGAACGGGCGCAGCGTGGTCATCATGTCGACCGACATCCGGCTGGGGTCGAGCTGCGCCATGTGCGGCAGATAGTCAGGGTTGGAAGTGGCGAGCCGCGCGGCGACAGGCATCAGGCCCGCCGGCGGCACGGGCGCCACCAGCGCGGCGCCCCGCAGCGGCCGCGTGGCCAGCATGCGCTCGCAGATGGCCGCGCCGATCGAGTGGCCGATCAGGATCGGTGGCGCGCCGAGCGTGGACGCGACATGCTCGACATCGGCCACGTAGTCGTCAAGGCTGGCGATGAACAGCATTTCCTTCCCGCCGCTCTCGCCGTGCCCGCGCAGCGAGAGTGCGTGCGCCGGGTACCCGCGAGCCGCGAACCACGGCAGGAAAAAGGGCTCCCAGCACCAGGCATCGCAGTAGCCGCCGTGGATGAAGAGCAGTGGGGGTTTGCGCGTGGCACGGGCCGGGAGGCGCGTGCGCACTTCGAGGTGATACTCCGGAGCGGCCATGGATATCCGTTGAAGGTGCGACTGCTGGTAGGATGCGCACGCTCCATGCGCATCGCCCACGACATCCCGATTGTGCCAGACGCCACACTGGCGGCGCCGTCCTATGACGAGAACTGCCGCCGCTGCGACCGTCTCGCGGCGTTTCTCGACACCGTCCATGACGCCCACCCGGATTACTGGTGCCGGCCGGTGCCGCCCTTCGGGGCGGCCACCGCCGCGCTGGTGATCGTCGGTCTGGCGCCCGGCATGCATGGCGCCAATGCGTCGGGCCGTCCGTTCACCGGCGACCACGCCGGCATCCTGCTCTACCGGACGCTGTTCGACTACGGGTATGCGAGCCAGCCCGCCGTGGCGGGCCGCCACGACGGCATGCAGTTGACCGGCGTGCGCATTACCAACGCCGTGAAGTGCCTGCCGCCCGACAACAAGCCCACACCCGCCGAGATGCGTACGTGCAACGCGTTCCTCGTCGCCGACCTGAAGGCGCTGCCGGCCGGCGGGGCCATCCTGGCGCTGGGGCGCATCGCGCATGATGCGACGCTGCGGGCGCTTGGAATGCGCGCGACCGCGCTGACCTTCGCCCATGGCGCGCAGCATCGCCTCGACGGCGGACGCATGCTGATCGACAGCTATCACTGCAGCCGCTACAACACCAACACGCGCCGGTTGACGACGCCGATGTTCCGCGCCGTGTTCGACGCGATCGCCGATCACCTCCGCCGTGCGCGCGCCGGTGGCGAGCGCGCGTAGGGATCACGCGCATGGACGAGGAACCGCTGCCGCGACCGCCGGCGTTCGACGCGCCGGAACTGCTGCGCACGCTGCCGCATCGGCCGGGCGTCTACCGGATGTTGAATGCCGCGGGCGAGACGCTATACGTCGGCAAGGCGCGCGACCTCAAGAAGCGCGTCTCGAACTACTTCCAGAAGACCGGCCACGAGCTGCGCATCGCGGCGATGGTGGCGCAGGTGGCGCGCGTTGAGATCACCGTCACGCGCTCCGAAGGCGAGGCGCTGCTGCTCGAGAACAACTTCATCAAATCGCTCGAGCCGCGCTACAACATCCTCTTCCGCGACGACAAGAGCTATCCGTACGTCTCTATCAGCGGTGATCCGTTTGCCCAGCTGCGCTTCCATCGGGGCGCGCTGGACCGGCGTCACCGCTACTTCGGGCCGTTCCCCAGCGCGGGCGCGGTGCGCGAGGGTATTGCGCTGCTGCAGAAGGTGTTCCTGCT
>Ga0335394_10007943_pt1 | contig 11973 bp, 10 predicted proteins | sample MAT03_FD_205741 | JGI IMG/M metagenome (GOLD analysis project Ga0335394, IMG submission 205741) | Freshwater microbial communities from Lake Fryxell liftoff mats and glacier meltwater in Antarctica - MAT-03 (spades assembly) (version 2) ... | reverse complement strand
CCTTCTCCCAAGCGGGGAGAAGGGGAGCAAGAGTGGCTCAAAGTCCCTCTCCGCTCTGGGAGAGGGCTTAAAGCCTTCGGCATACATGAAAAGGGTGAGGGGGTTCAGGAAAGTTGCACATCGCGTATTAGGTTTTATTTTGTACGCAATCCTAGACGTTTGGCATAGACAGTTTTTTGAGGTTCTGGGCATGATTTTTCTCATTAAGTTTTCTCAATAAAATTAAGGAGAAGTCATGACTAGTTCAGTAGCCAGACAGCTAGGAATTGAGCCATATGTGGGAACTGTTCCTACAGAACTGCGGACAAATTGGACGGAAGGGGATGTTCAAGCTGTCATTCATGCTGCCTATCGGCAGGTGTTTGGCAATGATCACTTGATGCAGAGCGAGCGCTTAACCAGCGCCGAATCGCTGCTACGTCAGGGTAATATTACCGTTCGAGAATTTATCAGATTTCTGGCACAGTCAGAGTTATACCGACAAAAGTTTTTTTACTCAACGCCTCAAGTTCGTTTTATTGAGTTGAATTACAAGCACTTGTTGGGTCGTGCGCCCTATGATGAATCAGAGATTACCTACCATGTCGATCTCTACGTTCAACAAGGGTACGAGGCAGAAGTCAACTCCTATCTAGATTCACTGGAATATCAAACCAATTTTGGAGAAGCAATTGTTCCCTATTATCGGGGCTTTGCTACGCAGCAGGGACAAAAAACAGTTGGCTTCAGCCGCATGTTTCAGCTCTATCGGGGCTATGCCAATAGCGATCGCGCTCAGGGCAAAAACAAGTCTGCTTGGTTAACCCAAGATTTGGCGCGTAATCTAGCAACACCAATCCAAACAGCGTCGTTTGGTCGGAGTTTGTCGGGTGTAGCAGGTGGCGATCGCGGTCAAATGTACCGGGTTCGTATTACCCAAGCGAATCGGGGACGCACACCTCAAATTCGCCGCAGTACGAGCGAGTATCTGGTAACCTACGATCAGCTCTCACCTACTCTGCAACGGTTGAATCAGCGTGGAAGTCGGGTTGTGAGTATTTCTCCTGCTTAAACGATTCAGTTTTAGGCGTTGCTGATTTTTAGGGATAATTTTTTGGATGAGAGGGGCGCTGCGCCCTTCTCATCCAAAAAAATTATTCCCCGATTATGCAATGCCCCGTTTTATCAACAGGACTTACACAACGTCAATGTTGCTGATTGTAACTATGCACTTTATTTTAAAGGGCGCGCTGAGCGTGTCCCTTAAAATAAGGTGCAAGCGAAATCAAGCAGCGTTGCAAAGTCTTCACCAGTAGGGTGGGCACTGCCCACCCTACTGAATTATCTAGAGTATAACGGAGAGTTATTCATGCCAATTACAACCGCAGCTTCTCGTTTGGGAACAACTGCTTTTAGCGAAGCGCGCCCACTTGAATTGCGTGCAAACTGGACTTCGGAAGAAGCCAAGACTGTGGTTCAGGCCGTCTATCGGCAGGTGTTGGGTAACGACTACTTGATGCAGTCGGAACGGTTGACTGGCCTAGAGTCCCTGCTGATGAACGGTCAACTGACAGTTCGAGAGTTTGTTAGAGGGATCGCAAAATCGGATCTTTACAAAACAAAGTTTCTTTATCCGCATTTTCAAACGCGGGTGATTGAATTGAACTTTAAACATCTGTTGGGACGTGCTCCCTACGCCGAATCTGAAGTGACCGAGCATCTCGATCTCTACCAGAATAAAGGCTTTGAAGCAGACATCGATTCTTACATCGATTCTGAAGAATATGATGCCTATTTTGGTGATGCGATCGTGCCTTACTACCGAGATCTAGTGACCACAGGCGTGGGACAAAGAACGGTAGGCTTTACTCGCATGTTCCGCCTATATCGGGGCTATGCTAACAGCGATCGCGCCCAATTAGCGGGTAGCAGTTCTCGGCTGGCGGCAGATCTGGCTAGAAATGGTGCGTCTTCGATTGTCCCTCCGTCTGGTAATGGTGAAGGCTGGGTTTACCAAGCATCAAAGCAGGGCACTGCACCCAATCTTGCCTTTGGCAGATCATCCCAAGGAGCAACCTCCCGCCTCTATCGGATTGAAGTCGCAGGTATCAATCTACCTCGATATCCCAAAGTTCGTCGCAGCAATAAAGAGTTCATTGTCCCTTACGAACAGCTATCTAATACGCTCCAGCAGATTAACAAGCTGGGTGGCAAGGTCGCCAGCATTACCATCGCGCAATAGGAGAGCTAAACACTATGTTGGGACAGTCCAGCTTGATGAGAACCTCGGTTTCAAGTGCAGAGAATCGCATGTTCGTCTACGAAGTAGAAGGATTGCGACAAAACGAACAAACAGAGAGCCAGAGTTATCCGGTTCGTAACAGCAGTACCATTCTGGTTCAGGTTCCCTATAGTCGGATGAATGCCGAGATGCGCCGCATTGCTCGCTTAGGGGGCAAGATTGTGGCTATCCGTCCCCTAGATTCACAAGAATCTCCATCAGAGGGCTAAATTGAGCATCCAATTAACGGGTGTGGGAACTTGTATTTCCCGCACCCGTTAATTGTTGGGCGTTGCTTAATCCGGATATGAAATTTTTTTGAGAGGGGCGCTGAGCGCCCCTCTCAAAAAAATTTCATACTTCAAATCAGCAACTTCAATTGTTGAAGTGCCCTAGTCAACGCAATAGACCTCTTGCGGTTATGTAGGTTGGGTTACGTAGGTTGGGTTACACAGAGGAGGAAGCCGTGGCTGACGTGCCAACGGGTGGTCAAATGCTCTGGAAACTAGAAGGAGGCGATCGCGTCTTGCACTTGCGGCACAGCGATTCAGATCCGTGGTGCCCCTATGAAGAGTTTCCCCAATATGTTTTGCCCGATCCTGAAGGGTTTACTAAGGGAATTACCACCTTTTTAGCGCTGCTAAAACAGGGCTGGACAGCAATCAAATCTTAAGCCAAATCTTAAGCCAAATCTTAAGCAAAGCAAGCAGATCTCTTGCCACTCTGCTTTTTGGAATAATTTCTCTCTAGTAGAATAGACCTCCCGCACGAATGCCTTTTTGGGTAGTCCTAAATTGGTAATGATGTATTGAAGCGTGGGCAAAGCCCGCGCTTCAATACATCATTACATCAATACCACTACCCCTCTTTGAGGGCGTGAATCGTTTCCCGGCGAAGGCGGGAAACGATTCACGCAGGAGGTCTAATAGAATTTGGAGCTTATGAAATTGAATCGCGTCTCGGACACCTAGCACCCCAACCATCATTCAATTTTTCAAATTCTGATTAGGATGTTTGTAAGTCCTAAAGTGTTGGGATTGCATCACACTTACATACCCTTGTCATTTGTCCTAGGCCATTATGACTGTTTCTCCTATTTCTACCTCTCCTGTATCTACGCCTGATCTTACCGACTTAGCTCGACGCACACGGGAAGCAGCGCGATCGCTTGCAGTTTTGCCGACGGCAGCCCGTAATCGAGCAATCGCCTGCATAGCACAGGCATTAGAGGCAGCAGCTCCACAGATTTTGGCGGCCAATGCAATAGATTGTGAGACGGCGATCGCATCGGGGTTAGCAAAGCCGCTTTACGAACGGTTGAAATTGGATGCCACGAAGCTGGCTGCGGTGATTGCTGGGGTACGAGATGTGGAGCGTCTGCCTGATCCGGTCGGAACAGTGCAAATTCATCGGGAGTTGGATCAGGGGTTAGTACTGACGCGCCTCACCTGTCCCCTGGGCGTACTGGGAGTGATTTTTGAGTCGCGTCCCGATGCCCTGGTGCAAATTGCATCGCTGGCTGTGAAGTCGGGCAACGGAGTCATTTTGAAGGGCGGGCGCGAAGCAGTGCGATCGTGTGAGGCGCTAACGCAAGCAATTCACCAAGGACTAGAAGCAGCAGGGATTGACCCAGTTGTGGTGCAACTGCTAACCACGCGTGAAGAGACAGTGGCACTGCTACAACTCGATCAGTACGTGGATTTGATTATTCCCCGTGGCTCAAACTCCTTTGTGCGATTCGTGCAGCAAAGTACCACCATTCCTGTGCTGGGGCACGCCGATGGCATTTGTCATCTTTATATCGATCAGGCAGCGGCGATTGAGCAGGCCGTGGCGATCGCTGTGGATGCCAAGACCAACTATCCCTCAGCCTGTAATGCAATCGAAACGCTGCTGGTGCATAATGCGATCGCCCCTCAGTTTTTGCAACAGGCAATTCCTGCACTACAGGCGCAGCGCGTAGAATTGCGCGGTGATGCCCGCACCTGTGCGATCGCCGCAGCCCAGGGAGTTACGCTTGCGGCGGCAACTGATGCGGATTGGGGCACGGAGTACAGCGATCTGATTTTGGCCGTAAAAGTGGTGGACTCGTTAGCAGAGGCGATCGCCCACATCAACACCTACGGCTCTCGCCATACCGAAGCGATCGTTACCGAAGACTCGCAAACAGCCAAAACTTTCATGGCGCAGGTGGATGCTGCCGGAGTCTTTCACAATTGTTCGACGCGCTTTGCTGACGGGTTTCGCTATGGCTTTGGGGCAGAGGTGGGAATCAGCACCCAAAAAATGCCGCCGCGCGGCCCTGTTGGTTTAGAAGGTTTAGTCACCTATCAATATCAAGTGGTAGGTCAGGGTCACATTGCGGCTACCTATTCGGGAGATCAGGCCAAGTCATTTACTCATCAAGATTTGTAGTCCAATTTGGCCATTCCCCGTTTATAAGTAGATAGGCACAATTAAATTTAGTATTTCCATTTAGCCTCTGATGCCCCTTCCCAATGAAACACCTGCGTGGCAGGCCAAAGTCAGCGATACCTATGTCACGCTCCACCATCACGATACGGTCGTGGGAGTGCTTAGACCCGACATCGCCACCCGTTTAGCAAATCTGCTGAACGACGAAGACCGATTGCGAAAGGCGCTAAAGTTGGCCTGCTATGACCTGGTGAGTCGCTCAGGCGGCAGTACGAGTGATATCGATAGTCTCTGTGCTAAGTACCTCAACCAGGCCAGTCGTCCAACTTCGGGGACGGGGGCGATCGCCCTCTGGCTAAAGCAGCGCCAGATCGAATTAGATATTACCGATCAAGAATTCGAGCGATTTTGCGATTCATACCGCTTGGTTCCTGTCAAATTGCAAGGTATTTACGAAGGACGCGAGATTGACGGCTCAATGCTGACTCCGCTGGCGCGAGTGTTGGGTTGCTCGATCGAGGACGTTCTGCAAGTTTTAGAAGGTTAGTCAGAATGACCGATCGGACTCAAGCCAGTTTTATCCCTAGCGACTGCATTCATCTGGAGGGCATCCGAGCCTACGGCTATACAGGCTTTTTTGTGGAAGAGCAAAAATTGGGACAGTGGTACGAGCTAGAACTGAAGCTCTGGCTCGATGTATCAAAACCAGCCCAAACCGACTGTCTCGACGATACCTATGACTACTCTGCCGACATCCAGGTGATTATGAACCTGATTCGGACGGCAAAGTTTAGACTAATTGAACGATTGGCAGCGGCGATCGCCGACATTATCCTCACATCTGGCAAAGTGGAGCAGGTATACGTTCGACTCACCAAAGTGAACCCGCCGATTCCAAACTTTACTGGCACCGTCTCCATCGAAATTACCCGAACCGTGCGTTAATGTCCGGGATAGTATAGCCGTAGCCATGATCAATAGGACGCCTCCCTGTCGTTCCCGCGCAGGCGGGAATCCATCTGCTCGACAGGTGCGGGGGTGGATTCCCGTTTCCACGGGAATGACGCTGGCATGTCCTAACCTTCGTGGCAATGGCTATAGTTGCTATCAAAATGGCATCCATTTGTCCTAACCGCGCTGCCTACAGCTATAATGCAAAACCCTGTGGATGCACGACGTGCATTCACAGGGTTTCTATGGTTCCTCATAGCACTCAGCAACAGTCTGCACCAGAGAAACCTTATGTATGGAAGGGCAAAGCATTCGGTCGATACGCTTAGTATTATGACCAATCAGCATAGGCCGAATGCTTCGCCCCCTACCGCTTAGGCGCTTTGTGCACTAATGGTTGCGGGTTTATATACCCGTTCGCGGGCAGCCACCATCCCCTCAACCAGTAGATCCATCTCCTCACGGGTATGCAGCGCGTTGACTGTAATCCGCATTCGAGGTTTGGCGATAAACCAGATGGGCGACACCCACAGACCGTAGTCATTCATTAGCGTTCTGGCATACTCCTTAGGATTTAACTCTTCCGGCAACATGACTGGAATCACGTTGGTCTCCCCGATCGGGTCAAAATTGCTTTCCAGGAGACGGGCGCGCAGATAGCGAGTGTTTTCGTGTAACCGCTGCACCAATTCAGGATTTTGACGAACTAAGCGCACACTGGCCAGCGCCGCTGCTGTTAGCGGGGGAGCCAGTGAACACGTGCCAATGGATGTAGGCGATACATTCAACAGCGGCTTTAGTTCAGATACGTGGGTACTAATGGCCGCGCCTACCGACGCGCCAAATTTAGAGAATGTGGTCATGATCAGTGGCACCACGCCCCGTTCAATGGCGTGTTGAGGCAGCATATTAAAATGCTCATAGATGCCACGACCTGTTGCACCCAACGCACCACTGGCATGGGCTTCGTCCATCACCAGCACGCTACCTTCATAGTTCTGCATGATGTCGATCATGTCAGGCAGGGGAGCAATATCGCCGTCCATCGAAAACACAGCATCGGAGATCACCATAATGCGATCGCCCGGTTTTGCGTAGCGCTTGAACCGCCGCTCTAAATCCTCCATATCGCAATGACGATAGGCTCGCACCCGCACCCGCGGACTATTGCCAAACAGCTTACCGGAGCGAGTACCTGCATTGGCGATCGCCGACACGATACAGCCGTGGTTCAGCACATCCGTCAAAATCAGCGTCTCACGAGTATTTTGAAACCCTGGCACCGGAATGGCCAAATGACAGAAGGCATCCATTAACGCCTGCATTGCCATCCAAGCATTCAAAAACAGTTGAGTATGAGGCAAGTGCTTAAATGCAGACACTTCATCCTCTAGCTGGCGGTGCAAATCAATCCGACCACTCAACACCGAGCAAGAACTATTAGACGTGCCGTACTGCAAAATGGCATCAACGGCAGCTTGCTTAACGGCTGGATGTTGCACCAAGCCCAATACATCATTTGTACAAAACGTCAGAGCCGTGTACCGCCGACCGGTTTCGGCATCCTCTAGCTCAACCAAATTGCCCTGTTTGCCGTGGCAAATGTACTCGTCGGGGTCAAGCCCGCTCTCGTACCAGCGCTGAACATATTCCTTTACAACTTGCACAATAAACTCCCCTCACCTTAACTTTTAGGTAGCATATCGCTTCTAACTCAAAAGCAGAACGCCCTGTTGGGTACCCTGCTTAGCCTCACTCCACATCTAGGTGGGAAGCGCCATGTCGCGTCACATTCGATAATTGTGACATCCAACCCGATCGCTCAATCTATTGTCAGCATGAGTAAAAGGTTTTCCCACCAATGTCTCAGAAATGGCACATTCCATCCATCGGGGTTGTTCCAGTTCCTGTTATCCTCTCGAAGTGTCCACAGGGTTAGCCCTAGTATCACCGATGGCCATTCCGAGGAAAGTAGATACTCCATCCTCTTTCAGCGGTAGTGCATGAATGGAGGATTGAACAGCCGGATGAGGGAATGGACTGGTTTGTGAACCGGATTGTTGCGTAAATTGTTCATACTGCCGAACGATCAGCCGCTGGAGTGCAATAATTGCTGGGTTAATCTCGACGTAGCGCCGTTTGGTGTTTCCCCGGTAAGTGTGCTGTTCGCTTTCCATCATTTCGACATCCTGCCGCAAAAAGGGCATAAAGACGTAATGACGAATCAACCGCATGAGGGGTTGGCGTAGAGCTTGAGGAATTAAGCGGCAAAACGGTAACTTGAGGAACAAAATTGAGAACGAGCGGGTTTCTTGTGGCCCCATCGGCAATCGCATTAGGTAAAGCGACGAGATGCCTTCTAGCGAACTGTGGTAATGGGGATAGTGGTAATGCACAGAGACAATGCGGGTGGTCACACTGCTGCCATTTTCGCTAAGACCTAGCACCTTTGTCATCCAGCCTTCATAGTTGACTCGGTAGTCTGCCAGCACAGAATCGCTCGTTTCCCGTAGCTTTAGCAGTACTGGATCAAACCAGCCCTGAAGATTTTTGTGCAGGTGGCCGTGGAACACATCCATTGTATTCTCATTGCAAATGGAGAAGTGAGCCTGGAAGTGTCCGGTAATGGGCACTGCAAAAAAGTTGGGGTCGTCATACTCTGGAATGTCCATCAACGTTCGATCGGGGGCGATCGCCGGGTCGCCTGGAAACACCCAAACGATGCCGTACTGCTCTTGAGTAGGATAGCTGCGCGCTTCGGCACAGGGCAACTTCTGCTCCTTGGGCAAGTAGGGAATGTTGACACACTGACCGACTGAATCGAATTCCCACCCGTGATAGGGACAGGCAAGGCGATCGCCCATCACTTGCCCCTTGTGGAGCTGCACGCCCTTGTGGGGGCAAGCATCTTCTAGGGCGTGGACGTGGCCATCAGTATCACGGTAGAGGGCGATCGCCTGCTGCCACACGACAACGGGGATAACCTGTCCCGGTTTCAGCGTTTCTGTCCAAGCTACGGGATACCAGTGGTTGGGGTTAATCCCCACGTCCCGCACAATGTTCTGAACTGTTTGCCCCTTTAATGTTGTTACCAATTCCATGCAGTCGCTTACCGATCCTCACTCGATACAAAGTTCAAACTTGTGCTGGGTGACACATCGAGATAGCCCAATGGCAGCACCTTCTACTTCATCCTTAGATCTTCGTTACTAGCCGTTGATTGTGTCTAAATAAACAGCACGGCTAGCTAGAATGTGGTTTGGTCGTTTAACTGCATCCAACGTTCCTTTCTAGACTAACTAGTCTAGCGAATAAGGCTGATGGTTCAGCTTAACCAAAAATTATTCTTCTGCTAACAGGCATATAGCCTAAATTAATCAGACATTCATAAAAACTGCATACAGCAAAGGTTCTAGCATCTAGGTTCATGGCTCTCCAGATTTTATAGCGGTAGCCATGATCAATAGGATGCTTCCCTGTCATTCCCGCGCAGGCGGGAATCCATCTGCTCGATAGGGGCGGGGGTGGATTCCCGCCTGCGCGGGAATGACGCTGGCATGTCCTAAGAGGATGTTTGAAAAGGATGTTTGAAAAGTGATTGGCTGTGATTTTGGGCACTAAGTGATCCCCCCTTAGCCCCCCTACCCTTCGGGAAGCCGATTCGCGTCTATAAAAAGGGAGGAACTGGATTTAAAGTCCCCCTTTTTTCTAGCGCAGCGGCGCGCCAGCGCGGGGATTTAGGGGGATCGATACCGTTTTTATACCAGCGACAGGACTTTTAAAACATCCTCTTAAAGTGGAGTCTCAAACGTAGAGTCCCAAGCTAAAGTCTACTTAACCCAACGCATGTTCTAAATCTGCTGTCAGATCTGCAACATGCTCCAGACCAATAGAAAGACGCAGCAGATTTTGGGGGGTTCCGCTGGTAGAGCCTTCGATCGAGGCACGGTGTTCGATCAGGCTTTCTACACCACCTAAGCTGGTAGCCCGTTTGAACAACCTGACCTTGGCAGCGACGGCAAAGGCGGCATCGCGTCCATTGCGAATTTGGAGCGAGAGCATACCCCCAAAGGCACTCATCTGTTGGGTAGCGATCGCCCCACCTTTATGACCAGGCAATCCGGGATAGTACACGGCTTTTACTTGAGGGTGTTGGCTCAGCCACTGCGCCAGTTGCAGCGCCGTGTCACTATGAACCCGCATTCGACAGGGTAGGGTTTGAATGCCACGATGAACCAGCCAGCAGTCGAACGGGGAGGGGACACCACCGCCAATTTTTTGGATGGCGCGAATTTTTTGGAAGAGGTCAGATGCTTCACGGGTAATCACGGCTCCGCCTAACACATCGCTGTGGCCACCCAGGTATTTGGTAGTAGAGTGAACCACCAGATCTGCTCCGTGGCAAAACGGCTGCTGAAGCAGAGGTGTAGCCCAGGTATTGTCGCAGACACAGACCGCGCCAATACTGTGGGCGAGGGCGCTGATTTTGCTGATGTCGGTAATTTCAAGCAGTGGATTGGAGGGTGTTTCAATCCAAATTAGACGGGTATTGGGGCGTAGCGATCGCTCTACGGCGGCCACGTCAGTCATGTCTACAAAGGTGACAGCTAATCCCCACGGCTCCAAAATGGTTCGCAAAATCGCTGGTGTGCCTGTGTACACGTCCAAGGGTGCTATGACATGGTCACCAGGGGCTAAGGCCTGAAACACGCTCAGAGTTGCTGCCGAGCCAGAGGCAAAAGCTGCCGCGTCTACACCCCCTTCTAGTGCTGTTAAACACTCTTCCAGTCTGGCTCGGTTGGGGTTTTCTAGGCGAGTGTAAAGGTAGCCGTTGGGGTAGCTGCCATCGGGTTCGCGCTCAAACGTCGTGGAGAGGTAGAGGGGTTGGGCGATCGCCCCAGTGGTAGGGTCGATGGTTCGTCCGGCGTGAACGGCAATGGTTTCAAGGTTCATGGCCATGGGGATGTAAATCGGGATGTAGTTTGCTTCCCGCAGGGTGGGTAGTTTGGATTGTATAGCAATCGCCAGTTCTACTCAGGCAAAAAGGAATGGGCGCGGGCTTAGCCCACACCCATTCCTTTGACAATTACACAACAGAGTTGGCATCACACAAAAGCTGCCCTGGTTGACTGACAAAAGTCTATAGCCCTCACCCCCAACCCCTCTCCCAGAGGGCGAGGGGAGCTGATCCACCCTTCCGGTTCCCTCTCCCGAGGCTATCCATTACGCAAAACGTGCCACAACCTTTACTGCATAAGGGTTTTAGCGGATCGTTGCTCTTTAGGGCATCAATCCAGTCACAGCAAGGTTTCTGGGGGCTTGTGTGAAAAGGGTATCTCCTGTGTCCTTTACCAATATTGGGTTTCACGCAATGAAAAGCTGAACTCCTTTCCTAGTAAGACTTTGAGAGACTTGTGCGTAATGGATAGCCCAAAGGGCGAGGGGAACCGGAAAAGCTTTCAAAGTCCCTCTCCCTGGGGAGAGGGCTTAAAGCCTTCGGCATATATGAAAAGGGTGAGGGAAAACTCTGGGTTTCAAGTTAGACGAGGTTTAGCAATTTTTTCTGGTGTTGATCAATAGCTCTATTTAGGGTCACTGGCGCTCAGAAAAACGTACAGCTATAGCAATCCCAAATGAGTTGTGAGAGGTAGATTAGGTTTGTGTAGGACTACCGAGAAATTCTATGGGACTAATGATTACGCAGGTTGATGCCTTTACAGATAGGCCGTTTGGCGGGAACCCAGCGGCGGTCTGTGTATTGTCTGACGCCTGTAGTGACGAGTGGATGCAGGCCGTTGCAAATGAAATGAATCTATCTGAGACGGCGTTTTTGCTGAAACAGGAAGATGGGTTTAGCCTACGTTGGTTTACGCCTGCGGTGGAGGTTGATTTGTGCGGTCATGCAACCCTGGCCAGTGCCCATGTGCTGTGGTCGCAAGGCTATTTACCAGAGTCGAAGAGCGCTCAATTTTACACTCGCAGCGGTGTGCTGACAGCAGCTAAACAGGGCGATTGGATTGAACTCAATTTTCCAGCTATTGAATCGACGACGGCACGGGTTAGGCCAGAACTGGTCAGTGCATTAGGGGTGGCGATCGCCAATGTATGTCAAAACTCGCTGGGGTATTTGGTAGAAGTAGATTCGGCTGAGGCGGTACGGAAACTGACTCCAGATTTTGCGCGGATCAAAGCCTTGGGAGTGCATGGGGTGATGGTGACGAGCATTGGGCAAGGAGACTATGATTTTGTCTCTCGGTTTTTTGCGCCTGCGATGGGCATTGACGAAGATCCTGTGACTGGTTCAGCCCACTGCTGCCTGGGACCCTATTGGCGCGATCGCCTGCAAA
>Ga0335394_10007935_pt1 | contig 11977 bp, 7 predicted proteins | sample MAT03_FD_205741 | JGI IMG/M metagenome (GOLD analysis project Ga0335394, IMG submission 205741) | Freshwater microbial communities from Lake Fryxell liftoff mats and glacier meltwater in Antarctica - MAT-03 (spades assembly) (version 2) ... | reverse complement strand
CCTGTTTCACTGTTAGCGCCATAAATGTCATAGCGCGTCGTGTTCGTCGTTTGATCGATAAAATCAAAAGCAATGATGTAGGGTGAGTTCTTCGAGAAAGCAGGGTCAGCGATGCTGGTGTTTTCAGGGATGCCCGTGAACAATTTGGAAATAAAGGCCGTGTTGGCTGGCGCAAATTGTCCGTTTTTCCAAAACTCCAGGAAGCCAATATCCCAGTAGCTCAGGTCTTGGCCCTGGGTGTTAATGAGGTCGTTATAGGCATCGTACATCAGGTTTTTGCCGGAGTAGTCAAACTCCAGGACATCGGCATATCCAACGTCACCTGTTATCTGCCCCGTCGAATAGGTCGGGTTGTAAAGCTTGAATTTTTGCTGCGTATTACCCGTAAAATCGAAAATGAAAATATAAGGCTCCTGAGTATTGCTCAGTGCAGCCACATAACGCCCATCTTTTGAAATAGCCGCCTGGCGCCATTCCGGCAAGGTACTCAGTTCAAATTCGGTAACCAGTGCAGGATTGGGGCTATAACTTAGTCCCTGATAAATAATATGACCAGCGTTGTTGACAAACACAATCTCCTGTCCATTGTCGGTAATACTTGGGCGACTTTGAAGGCCTTGGTTGTATAAATTGCCTAAAATAGCCCCTGAGCCGTTCGCCAGGTCAAGCTTTTGCAGGTCGTTGGAAACACAAAGCACATAATCGGTACCAGGATTCGGGGTGAGCTGCCCAAGGTAGTTGCCACTTGGTACGCTGCCGCCGATGCCAACGGTAGAAAATGCACTCGCTGCGGCATTGGCCACCGTTGCTCCATACAAATCCGTCGCCGCCTGAATCACCGCGATGCGGCAATCCACAAATTTGCTGGATTTGGTGAGGTAATCGCGCAAAGCCTTGTAATAAACTTGTTCGGCTTTGACTTTACCCACCGCAGCATTGGTGGTAAACAGGTAAAACGCGTAGTTCGGGATGCCGCTGTTGATGTGCACCCCGCCATTATTTTGGGTGCCGGTATATTTTTCGTTGACGTGGTTGGGCTGCCACCAGGGACTGTTGGAAGAAACACCATTGTGTGGGTTCGATAAATCGCGCAGCGAAGCGGGCAAACCAGCACCAACCTGCATGACATCTTCCCCAATTTTCCAATCCGTATCGTTCTCTATCAACACGCCGAACACATCAGCAAAAGATTCGTTGAGGGCACCGCTTTCGTTTTGATACACCAGGTTGGCTGTTTTTTCCACCACACCATGGGTCATTTCGTGGCCGCCAACGTCGAGGCCGCGGGCCAGTGGTTTAAAGGTGCTGCCACCATTGCCATACCACATCGCTGCACCATTCCAGAACGCATTTTCCATGGAACTGCCATCACTCTCCGTGATGTTTATAAAAGACAATATGTTGCCACCGCCGCCATCAATGGAGTTGCGGTTGAATTTTGATTTAAAATAAGCGAAACTGAGACCTGCGTTGTAATGGCCACTAATAGCCGCTTTTTGGTTGGTAAAAGTGCTCGAATTGGAAGTCACCAGCGTGTAATCAAAGTTGTTGTTTTCTGGCGATTTGTTCAATCCATCCAACGTCACAATAACGCCTACCGGATCGCTCGGCATGTTAGAGCCGGTCGGGTTGAACATGGATGTGTTGGAATTTTCCAAATAGTAGGTGGAGCCAACCTGCCAGCCGCCGAGGGTAAAGGAGCGGTTGGTATTGAAAAGGTCCTGGCCTTGCACGGTCGCTGCAGAACCGGACAGGGCGTTGGATTGCGGAATTCGGAATTCGGAGTGCGGAATACCCGTTGCAACCTTACTTACTTCTGCGCTGCTGTGGCGATGACCGGAGAAGTTGCAAGTATTGTCGTAGGTGTCGAGGATTTCACCGGTGGTGGCATCCACGAAGTAAACCATACGGCTCAGCAGGTTTGGGTGGGCGATGATATGGTAGGCAAGGCGCTCGTTGTTGAGTGCGCCATTGCGGTGAAAAATCAATAATTCGGCTGAAAATGGTGCACCATCAATCAATTTCAGGTCTTCCGGGCTCCAGGTGGTTTTTATTTTTTCGAGGCCAATGCTGGTTTTTACCACGTTTAAAGCTGCCGTTTTATCCAGTGTTGGTATGGTGGAAGCGAGTTTTGGCGTAGGAAAATAGCGGCCGTTGACGCGTTCAAAAGCGCCGTTTTTGGTGTGGGCAATGAGTTCGCCGCCCCAAACGGGAATCCCCTGAAACACTTGCTCCATGCGGATATGGTTGTTGCCTTGCTCGTCGGTCTGTACCGTTTTGACGACAAACTCCTCGGAAGGCGCCGTCAGGCTCATAGGCTGTAGGCTGGCGAGATAATCCAGCGCGCGCTCGGCCATTGGCTTGCTATCAGCAGCGTTGCCGGAAGCGGCGGTTTTGCCTTCCAGCATGATGGGCAGGCCGTTTTCGCCCATGGTGGGTTGCACATCGCTGTTGGTGGCACGTGGTGCCAGGGAAGTTATGGGTATCCTGACAGGGGTTTCCAGGTTGAAAGGGTTTTCAGCAACGGGCACGTTCATTTTGTTCTGCCAGTTCAGTTGCATCGATTCTGGCGCTTGGGTGCCCTTGAAATTCGGTGCTACTTTACCTTTTTGCGCAAATGATGCGCTGGCGCAAGCAAGTATAAGAAGGAGGGGGAGTATTCTGTTCATGTTGAAATCAGTTTTGGTGATAAATCGAATTGTGTAAGGCAAAGATAATACTTCCATTGCCGGGTTTATTGGAAATTCAACCCAAAGGTACTGGCGTGGGCGGACTCGGGGCGTTTCATTGGACATGAACGGCAAAAAGGGGGGCTTTAGTTGCGCTTTACTTTACTTAATTGACAAACAAAAACAGCTTCACGTTCCACCATCCCTTTTCAATAATCGCGTCATTCTTTTCATAAAACTTGATCGCTGGCTCATTCCAGTCCAGCACTTGCCATTTCACCAATCGGCATTCCCGGCGGCGGCCTTCTGCCACAAACGTATCGAAGAGCTTTTGCCCCACGCCATAACGGCGGTGCGATTCCTTCACCACAAAATCGTCGAGGTACAACATGCGGCCTTTCCAGGTGGAATAGGCTTCGTAGAACAACACCATGCCGACCACTTCGCCGTCCATTTCAGCGACAAAGCTCTCAAAGCGCCCGGCTTGGAAGTCGCGCAGGTACTCTTCCGGGGTGGTGAACACGGCATCGGGTTCTTTTTCGTACACGGCGAGTTCGTAGACGAGGGCGTGGATGGCGGGGATGTCGGTAGGGGTGGCGGGACGGATGTGCATTTTAGTGATGAGAGATGCGTTATAAGTTATGAGTTATAAGTGATGCGTAAGATGCTTTTTAAGTTTCTCTTATTATCTGCAAGGTAGATGTATTGTGCCTTTTGAGCGCATTTTTGGGGATATGCGTACGAAACAAATGGGGGGGAATTACATCCTGGTGCAGGTCACTGTTGCACCCGTACAAAATACGTCCTTTCTTTTGCATTTCGTTCGCTGTTGAACTTCCCGAAAGTTGGAAACTTTCGGGAAGTCGCGCGGCATTCACTGGATGCGGCACTAGATACCGATTCGCAAAAAAACAAGATTAACAAGACAAATTTAAAAATAAAATTTAAATTTGCCGGGTAAATGAAACTTTATCCACGACATATTCAACAAAGCCTGCTTCAGCGGCTAACGGTTTTCCCCATCGTGGCCATTACTGGGCCAAGGCAGGCAGGAAAAACCACCTTGGCAAAATCAATAGCGCAAGGCTTGAACAAAGATACCCTATATCTTGATTTGGAGCTGCCTTCCGATCTTAGTCGCCTTCAAAACGCAGAGCTTTATTTCAAGGAAAATGAGGGAAAGTTGGTGATTATTGATGAGGTGCAGCGAAAACCAGAGCTTTTTCCACTGTTGCGCGCTTTGGTGGATCAGCGACGTCACCCAGCCAGATTTCTTATTCTAGGTTCCGCCTCACCGGAAATGCTTCGGCAAAGTTCAGAAACCCTTGCCGGGCGTATTTCCTATTTGGAACTGACCCCGTTCCACTTTCGAGAGTTACCAGACATATCGTTCAAGCAGCATTGGTTGCGAGGAGGATTCCCGCCCGCACTTTTTGCAGAAAGGGACGCGACGGCTTTTCAGTGGTTGACCGACTTTACCACGACCTTTATTGAGCGAGACTTACCACAATTTGGGCTGAGCGCGCCAGCTCAAACCCTCCGCACCCTGATTCAAATGTTGACTGGTGTGCATGGGAATATGCTCAACCAAAGCAATCTGGCAAATTCTTTGGGCTTGACCATGCCCACGATCACGCGTTATTTGTCTTATTTTGAAAGGTCATATTTCATCCGCTACTTACTTCCTTGGCACGTCAATATTGGCAAGCGACTGGTCAAAACGCCAAAACTGTTTTTCCAGGACAGTGGAGTGCTCCACCATTTGGCAGGCATTGAAGACATGAGCCAGTTGTTGGGCAATCAAATTGCTGGCGCTTCGTGGGAAGGGTATGTGGTGCAACAGATAATTGCCAATCTGCCACAAAATGTGTTCCCTTATTATTACCGCACTAAAGATGGCTCAGAACTGGATATTGTTTTGATAAAAGGAAACCAGGCCGTATTAGCCATAGAGGCTAAGATGTCAGCATCTCCAATGCTGAGCAGGGGCAACAGAAACGCAATTGACGATATCGGAAACCCTCCTTTACTTGTAATTACGCCTTCTGATGGCGACTATCCTTTGGATAAGGATATCAGGGTGTGTGGTTTGGGGGATTGTTGGAAGTATTTGCCTGGGTGATAAATTAAGGGAAACCTCACTTCCATCTTACTCTTGTACCCGTACAAAATACGTCCTTTCTTCTGCATTCGCTGTTGAACTTCCCGAAAGTTGGAAACTTTCGGGAAGTCACGCTTGGCACTCGTGCACAGCGCAAGGACGAATATTTTTTCAAACCTGAAACCCTTTTGACCAAAAGCAACGCGAACCTGAAACCTGAAACCTTGAAACCTGAAACCCTTTTGACCAAGCGCAGCGCCAACCAGAAACCAGAAACCTTGAAACCATTTAACCATGAAACCCTGAAACCAATTTTTGAATCAATTCCGCCGCCGCCTTCGCCACCACCGTCCCCGGCCCAAAAATCGCAGCAGCACCCGCTTCCCGCAGAAATTCATAGTCCTGCTGCGGTATCACGCCGCCCACTACCACGAGAATATCCTCACGGCCCAGGGCTTTTAGCTCGGCCAGGGTTTGCGGCACCAGCGTTTTATGGCCTGCTGCCAGACTGGAAATGCCCAAAATGTGCACGTCGTTTTCCGCTGCTTGTCGGGCTGCTTCGGCGGGCGTTTGAAACAAGGGGCCAATGTCCACGTCGAAGCCGAGGTCGGCGAAGGCGGTGGCGATGATTTTGGCACCGCGGTCGTGGCCGTCCTGCCCCAGTTTGGCCACCATGATGCGGGGGCGGCGACCCTCCTGCTCGGCGAAAGCATCGGCCAGGCGGCGGGCATTGTCGAAATCTTCGTTATTCGTCATGTTGGCGGCGTATACTCCTGAAATGGTTTTGGTTGTGGCGGCATAGCGTCCGAAGGATTTTTCCATTGCGGAGGATATTTCGCCGAGGGTGGCGCGGGCGCGGGCGGCGGAGATGGCACATTCAAGCAGGTTGCCTTCGCCTGTTTCGGCAGCGCGTTCCAAAGCAGTAAGTGCTGATTGGGTCTTGGCTTCGTCGCGGGTTTCTTTCACATGTTTCAATCGCGCTACCTGGCTTTCCCGCACTGCCGTATTGTCCACATCCAGGATGTCAAATTTTTCATTGTCTTCTACTTGAAAAACGTTGACCCCTATGATTTTCTCTTGCCCAGAGTCTATGCGCGCTTGCTTGCGGGCAGCGGCTTCTTCAATGCGAAGCTTGGGTAGGCCCTGCTCAATGGCTTTGGCCATGCCGCCCAATGCTTCCACCTCTTGCATGAGTGCCCAGGCTTTTTCCACCAGTTCCATGGTCAGGTTCTCCACGTAATAGGAACCTGCCCAGGGGTCGATGGCGCGGGTGATGTCTGTTTCTTTTTGGATGTACAGCTGGGTGTCGCGGGCAATTTTCGCCGAAAAATCAGTGGGCAGCGCCATGGCTTCGTCGAAGGAGTTGGTGTGCAGGCTCTGTGTTCCACCCAGCACGGCCGACAAGGCTTCGATGGTGGTGCGCGCCACATTGTTGAACGGGTCTTGTTCCGTAAGGCTCCAGCCGGAGGTTTGGCAATGGGTGCGCAGCATCAGCGATTTGTCGCCCTTGGGTTCGAATTGTTTCACCAGTTTTGCCCAAAGCATGCGCCCGGCCCGCAGTTTCGCGATTTCGGTGAAATGGTTCATGCCGATACCCCAGAAAAATGAAAGCCTGGGCGCGAAGTCGTCGATGTCCAAGCCCGCTGCAATGCCAGTACGGATGTATTCCAAGCCATCGGCCAAGGTGTACGCCAATTCGATTTCCGCCGGCGCGCCCGCCTCGTGCATGTGATAGCCAGATATGGAAATGAAGTTGAACTTGGGCATGTTCCCGGCGCAATAGGCGAAAATATCGCTGATGATGCGCATGCTTGGCCCTGGCGGATAGATGTAGGTATTGCGCACCATGAACTCCTTGAGGATGTCGTTCTGTATGGTGCCGGATAACTTTTCTGGCGAAACACCCTGCTCTTCGGCGGCGACAATGTAAAATGCCATGATCGGAACCACCGCCCCATTCATGGTCATGGAAACCGACATCTCGCCCATGGGAATCTGATCGAACAGGATTTTCATGTCTTCCACCGTGTCAATGGCGACGCCAGCCTTGCCTACGTCGCCCAGCACCCGCGGGTGATCGGAATCGTAGCCCCGATGCGTGGCAAGGTCAAAAGCCACCGACAGTCCCTTTTGGCCTGCCGCCAGGTTTCGGCGGTAAAAGGCATTGCTTTCTTCCGCCGTGGAAAAGCCTGCGTACTGGCGGATCGTCCAGGGCTGGGAAAGGTACATGGTGGAGTAGGGGCCGCCGAGGTAGGGAGGAAGACCGGCTACGAATGCGGATTTCGGAATGCGGATTTCGGAATTCTCGATTGCGGAATTCTCGAGTGCGGATTTCGGAATGCGGATTTCGGAATTCTCGAGTGCGGATTTCTCGAGTGCGGATTTCGGAATGCGGATTTCGGAATGGGCATTCGATGCTGGTCGAAGGTTTGCGTCGAATTTTAAAGTCGAAAAATCTGGTGTGGGCATAGGCGATATATTTCTGGTGTAAATATCGGGCAAATGCGCCATTAACCAGACCCATTCAAAAAAAATGAGCCTTCCCGAATATTCGGAAAGGCTCATTTTTGATATCTATTGCGTCAAACGATTAATCGTAGCGACGCTTTTCCTTTTTCTTCTTCGACTTAAAGTAGTTGCCATCTTTGTTGCCGTTTCCCATTACAGCACCTTTACGCACCATGGCGCAGCGGAAGCCCACCGTTTTGCTGGATTTGCTTTCCTGCAAGAAACGGCGTGTACCTGGAGCAAGCCAAAAAGCGCGATCGGCCCATGAACCACCCTTGATTACACGGGTGCTATCGTTGATGAGTGTGCTTTTGCCGTAGAAATACTCCACCAAAGACTCTTTGTCACCGTCAAGGTAGTTGTATACCTCTGGACGCTTGTAGTTGTCACGGAGGGCAGTGGATGTGGTATCCATCAGCTCATATTTCAAGTGACCAAGGCTGTCTTTTACTTCAGGAGCGCCCGTTTCTGGGTCAATCTTCTTGGTCATGAATACGTTACCACGGTAAGAGTTCAAGTCTTCGTTGCCTGTATCTTCCAAGTCAGCGGAAGTCATGGGACGGTACAGGTCGGATGTCCATTCGTTGACGTTGCCGGCCATGTTGTACAGGCCGTAATCGTTTGGCCAACCGGAAACAACATCAGCAGTATAGAATGCTCTGTCGTTCAAAGCGCCAGCCATACCACCGTAGTCACCACCACTCCGCTTGAAGTTGGCAAGGATCTTACCTTGATTTTTATTGCGCTTTTGGTAGCGTACAGTGTTGCCATTCCAAGGATAGATGCGGCGATCTGTGATCAGCTCATCTTTTGTCGTGGCTTGGTTGCCCAACAGGCCCAAAGCAGCGTACTCCCACTCTGCCTCAGTTGGCAGGCGGTATGCAGGCAGCAGGATACCATCTTCGAGGCGTACACGACGCTCACCGCCAGTGCGCTGATCTGGCAGGTTTTTGCGAACACTTGGCTCATACTGACCCACGAGGTAAGCTTCTGAATCGAAGTTGTTCTCGTTTTTCTGGTCTGGGTTCGGGTCGATGATGCCCCGTTTGATAAGGATCATCTCGTTTACCCGGTTTGTACGCCATTTGCAGTAGTCGTTGGCTTGGTGCCAGCTGATACCGACTACAGGGTACTGGTAATAGTCAGGTGAACGGAAGTAATTTTCTACCATCGGCTCGTTGTAGGCGAGCTCTTCGCGCCACACCAAAGTGTCGGGAAGTGCGCGCCTCCAAACTTCTGGATAGGTTTCACCGTAAACACGGGAAGTCCAGTAGAGGTATTCTTGGTAGTCGATGTTGCGTACTTCAGTTTCGTCCATGTAGAATGACGAAACGGTAACGCGGCGAGCAACGTTGTTCCATTCGTAGGTTACGTCCTGGTCTGTAAGACCCATGGTGAAGGTACCGCCTTCGATGAGTACAAGGTTAGGACCAGTGGCTTGGCCTTCGTAGTCAGATTTCTCAAAGCCTCCCCATTTTTGGTCGTTGTATTTCCAACCAGTAGATGTCGAGCTTTCTGATTTCTTCCCGCAACTTGCCAGCATAAAGGCTAGCAAGGCAAAACACAATCCGAGATTGATAGTTTTCTTCATTGTATTGAACTACAGGTTTTGAAAAATTAAGTGGCAAATGTAGAAAAAGAAACCTTAAACAGGGTTAGAGTTTCTAAAATTTTAACGCATTTATTGGAACATTCGGGTGCAATCGTTGATATCAAGGCGTTTGTCTTGGTTAAAAAGCAGCCCCAATGTCAGTTCATAGGTACCTCCTGCGCGTCCCGCCAGCCCTGAAACAGTGAGATCGTAACTAATTCCGATCTTCATGATACCTTCCCGGAAACCAGCCAGTAAAATAACAGCATCGGCATTGCTAAAAGTGTGCCGAAACCACGCTCCAGTGTAAATAGAGCCTAAGCTGGCATACGCTCCGATGTTGAGTTGCTTGTATGGGCCTTGCGAAACAAACAAGAAGTTAGGGGAGATAAACGAGGCTGGTCGGGCTTTATTGCCCGCTTTAACAACCCACTCGGTGCCGCCATGCAGGGTGTAGCGGATGGGCAAGCCACGAAAAAGATTGTCGTTGGCGAGCAAAATGCTCTCGTTTGGAGTATTTAAGTGGTTTAGAGCAAAGCCGACATAAAATTTTTCACTCAACAGCAGCATACCCGTTGAAATATCGAGCGAAATGCTGTTAGTTGCATCGGGTGTTATTTCCTCTGTGCTATAGGTAAAACCGTTGACCGGGTCGATTTGATCGGGGAACGTGAGCTTGAGCCAATCCAGTTTTGCCTGGCGAAGTCCAGCCTCAACACCGAGTTTTAAGGCCACGTTGTCGTTTATTTGCAAACGATAGGCGTAGGTGGTTGCAAACTTGGAAGTTTTGAAAATCCCATTGCCAGCATTGTCGCCTTCGGCATAAAAGCCAACGCCGCTGTTGAGGCGTTCGAAACTTTGTTCGTAAAATGCGGCATAAGTACGGTAAGCATTGTCGAAGCCCGTCCACTGGTTTCGATAGGCTATGCCTGCGCGCGGTGCCCGGGCGCTGCCCGCAAAACCCGGATTGAGTTGCAGGGGCATGGCATAAAACTGCGAAAAAATGGGATCCTGTGCGGATGCCATGGTAGCATAAAGCAGCAAAGCGAAAAAGAGCAGTCGTTTCATGGCGTTAAGTTCTGTCTTCATTGGTGATATAACAAAGTCAAACGTTGCCTGTTGCGCGGAATTGCCTTAATTGGACAATATTTGAGCCTAAATATGACCAAATTCTTTCTGTTGAAACAGAAAACTGCCAGCTTTTTAATTCTAGCAGCAGGAACTGAGCGCTTTTACGAACCCGAACAGCTCTTTTCAGTCCAGGTTTTTCATGGTCGGGCCATAGCAATCACGCCTTCGCCAGAAAAATTTTGCGGCGAACCGTCTTCGTTATACAGTACGCAATTAAAGCGCACCTTTAGCTTTTGTACACGGTCGCCTTGCTCGTTTGCCTCGTAGGGCTCAGCAGAGGTTACCTCAAACAGGCTGTTTTGATTGTTTTGTTTCCCACGGTCGGAGCGCCAAACGCGGCCTGTGGGATCAACCCATTGAATGGCCACCGTCCCAGCTTGCAAAGGGTTGTTAAATTGTGTAGCCTGGAAAGATACCTGAGCGTTTCTGATGTCGGAAGCAAGCGGATATGGCAATTTACCGAGGTTGGCACTGGCGGTTTTGCCCTGGTTGTCGGTCACGGTTACCGAGTAAAACGGGCCGACTGATGTGCTGTCTCGTGTAATCATGGCGATGGTATCGCCCGTGCTCCATTCGTAGGTTTTGACGGCGGAGGCGGAAAAGTCCTGAAAAGCAGTCAATGTGGTGCCATTTCCTACGGGCGATGCTTTTATACTCACCCCCGGGTAAGCCATTGGGTTGCCAGGCTGGAATTTTCGATATATAGTGCCATATAGTTCATTGTTGCCAAAGCCAGTCAAATAAACGACAATGGGGTCGTTGTTAGGAAGGATCAGCGAGGCACTTTGAACAGGAGAATTATAGAATGTAGTGTCCTGGGCGCCCAGTAGTAACGTTTGTTGCGGTAACACGTTGAAAATATCACCCCAAGCAATGGATCCCTGGTAACCCCCGGAGATTGCAGCCAATGAATCGGGAAGGGTGTAGTCGTAAACGCCAGCAAAAAAGGCAGAGTCAATTTGGATATGTTCGCGAAACTCAAAACTCAAACTGCCCGGGCAGTCGCCAGTCGGACACGTTGCATCAGCGAAAGTGTTGGTACTGTGAAATACACCGTTTTGGAGCGTGTATTTTGTAAAAAGGTATACACCATTCAGTCCAGCTGTGATGGTTGTTAAGGTCGTATCTTGGTAGGTGACCATAAAGACCGGGTCGTTGAAGCCCGATGGAGCTTGCGTTTTACTACAAGCGGTGATGATGAGGCATGCTGCCAATGCGGAGAGAAGTAGTTTTTGCATAAAAAACGTTTAATTTGATAATTTGATAATGTGATAATAGGGCGCGGTGCGCAGCACATTGGATTCTTCAAGAGGCCACCAGTGCCACGTTCACCAAATAAAGCTTTAAATGTGCCGGATACTTAAATACCAAACGTCCACTTCAACCCCAGTTCCAGGTTGGAGCCTCCTTTTATGCTGGGGTCTTCTAGCGCAGCCTTTAAGATGGCACCGAAGCGATAATTACCGCGTAAATTGATGCTGGCATTTTGTATGAACTTCCATTCCAGCCCGGCGAATGCGTTGGCGTAGTATTGATGGTAAATGTTGGTTTCGCCTCTTTCCAGTCGATTTAGGGTGGTTTTAAGAGCATTTAGGGACGATTCTGAGGTTTCTTCATACCGTTCTAGCGCAACCAACAATCGGCCAGGCGCAATGCCTGCTTCTGCGGCGAATGCACCGCGATGCCAAGCGGCGGCAATTGGAATTTCCAGCGATAGCAGTCCCAAGGCGCGCCGTTGGGTTTTTAAGGACTCAAAGCCAAAGCTGTATCGGAGGCTTTCAGTTTGAAGATTGCCCGCAGTATCCAGCCAATGACCAGGCTGGTAGCGCAGGCCAAGTCCAATGGAGGCCGACCAGCTTTCAGACAGCTTGTAGGATCCGAAAAAGCCTCCTGAAAAGCCCAGCCATCGTTTGTCGGGAGCGGGTTGGTAGGCTGCCGTTGCAGCGGCAAAACCCAATGTATAGCGGCTGTCGCGGA
>Ga0335394_10007934_pt1 | contig 11977 bp, 9 predicted proteins | sample MAT03_FD_205741 | JGI IMG/M metagenome (GOLD analysis project Ga0335394, IMG submission 205741) | Freshwater microbial communities from Lake Fryxell liftoff mats and glacier meltwater in Antarctica - MAT-03 (spades assembly) (version 2) ... | reverse complement strand
GATCACCCGGTCGACGGTTCCGTCCGGCTTCAGCAGGATCTTTCGCTCGGGCAGGTCGAGTTCGAGCGGATGGCGCGCTGAGCGGCCGCGCTTGAGCACCGCATAGGCGTCCCAGAGCGGCTTCAGCACGGTTTCCAGGATCGGCCCGGCGAGATCGTCCGGCTTGCCGTCGATCGCAGCCTGAGCCTGCGGGTAGGCGAGCTTGGCGGCCGACCTCATCATGACGCGGTGGAAGCTGTGCCTGATCTTGTGGCCGTCCGCCGAAAAGACCATGCGGACGGCGAGAGCCGGCCGGTCGACGTCCTGGCGCAGCGAGCAGAGGTCGTTGGAGATCCGCTCTGGCAGCATCGGCACGACCCGATCCGGAAAATAGACGGAATTGCCGCGCTTCAGCGCTTCGCGGTCGAGCGCCGAGCCCGGCCGGACGTAGCCTGCCACGTCGGCGATCGCCACGGTAACGATGACGCCGCCAGGGTTCTTCTCGTCGGCGTCGGGCCGGGCATGCACCGCATCGTCATGATCCTTCGCATCGGCCGGATCGATGGTGATGAGCGGCAGGTCGCGGAAATCCTCGCGGCCGGCCATCGTAGCGTGCTTTACCGCTTCTGCCTCGGCCAGCACTTCGGGCGGCAAGATGTGCGGGATGTCGTGCGCATGGATGGCGATCATCGAGACCGCCTTCTCGTTCGTCAGCGAGCCGAGTACCTGGATCACGCGTCCCCGGGGCAGGCCGTAGCGAGCCGAGGAAGCCTGTTCGACCTCCACGAGGTCGCCCACCTCGGCGCCGTTGAGGTCGTCGCGTGTGACCATCATCTCGGGCTGGCGGCGCTCGACGGGTTCGATGCGGAACGTTGCGTCGTCCGCCTTGCGCAGCACGCCGAGCACGGCCTCGCCGCGGCGCTCGAAAACCTTCATCACGCGGCCCGTATATGCAGGGCCTTCGTTGGCATCCGTTGCAAAGGTCTTTGCCAGAACGCGGTCGCCAACGCCCGGGGCAGGGCCACTCGCTCCGCGCTGAGGCCGCAGCGACACGACCGGCGGCTCGCCGAAACGCTGGTCCCACTCGCTCGGCCGCGCCAGAAGTCCGCCATCGGCATCGCGCGAGTAGATTTCAAGCACACTGACATGCTGCAGCGCCCCGACGCGGGCGAGCCGCTTGCGCTCGTTGGTCAGCAGGCCCTCGTCCTGCAGGTCGCGCAGCAGGTCCTTCAGCCAGACGCGGTCGTCGCCCTTGAGCGAAAAGGCCTTGGCGATCTCCCGCTTTCCCGCGCGATCGGGATTCTCGGCGATGTATTTGAGGATGTCTTCCTTCGTCGGCCGGAAGTCGGCCTTAGCCGGCGCGCCTTTGCCCGCGCCCTTGCCCTTTACCGGAATCCGCCGCGCCAACTATGAAGCCTTTTTCCTGGGCGCCGCCTTTTTGGCCGCGGGCTTCTTGGCGCCCGAGCTCTTGGCTGCCCCCGACTTGGATGGCGCCTTGCGGGCGGACTTCTTGGCTCCGCCACCCTTGGCGGCGCGCTCGGCGATCAGCGTCAACGCCTCTTCGAGTGTCACCGACATCGGGTCCTTGCCCTTCGGGAGAGTCGCATTGACCTTCTCGTGGTTGACATAGGGACCATATTTCCCGTCGCGTACGGTGATCTTGCCGCCGTCCGGATGATCGCCCAGTTCCTTCAGCGCAGCCGGTGTCCCGCCGTTGCGAGAGCCGCGGCCTTTCAGCACCTTCTCGGCGATGACCGAGACGGCGCGGTTGAGGCCGATCGAGAACACATCCTCGATGCTTTCGAGATTGGCGTAGGTGCCGTCGTGCAGCACGAACGGCCCGTAGCGGCCGAGCCCCGCCGAGATCATCTTGCCGCTTTCGGGATGTTGGCCGACGTCGCGCGGCAGCGCCAGCAGCGCGAGCGCCTTCTCGTGGTCGATAGAGTCGGGCGTCCAGCCCTTCGGCAGGCTGGAGCGCTTGGCCTCCTTGCCGTCGCCACGCTGGACATAAGGTCCGAAGCGGCCGCTCCGCAGCGTGATCTCCTCGGCGGTATAGGGGTCCTTGCCAAGCTCCCTCGGTCCTTCGGCATCCCCGTTCTCGGCGCCTTCCGCGCCGAACTGGCGCGTGTAATTGCACTCGGGATAGTTCGAGCAGCCGATGAACCCACCGCTCTTGCCGAGCCTCAGGGACAGCGTACCGGTGCCGCATTTCGGGCAGGTGCGCGGGTTCGAACCGTCGGCGCGGTTAGGGAAGAGCAGGGGCGCGAGGTCCTCGTTCAGGGCGTCGAGCACCGCGGAGATACGCAGGTCCTTGATGTCGTTGATGGCGGCGGAGAAATCGCGCCAGAAATCACGCAGCACGTCCTTGTAGGCGAGGCGTCCGTCTGAGATTTCGTCGAGCTTCTCCTCCAGCGATGCCGTGAAGTCGTACTCGACATATCTCTTGAAGAAGCTCTCGAGGAATGCCGACAGCAGCCGCCCCTTGGCCTGTGGCATCAGCCGGCGCTTGTCGATGGTGACGTACTCGCGATCCTCCAGCGTCTTTAGGATGGCGGTGTAGGTCGAGGGGCGGCCGATACCGAGTTCTTCCATCTTCTTGATGAGCGTCGCTTCGGTATAGCGCGGCGGCGGTTCGGTCGTATGCTGGGTTGCGTTGACCTTCTCGCGCTTCAGCGCCTCGCCGGCACGGATTTCGGGCAGGCGGCGGTCTTCCTCGTCTTCAGCGTCGTCGTCCTCTTTCTGGTCGGTGTAGGCGGCGATGAAGCCGTCGAAGCGGACCACCGATCCGACCGCACGCAAGGTCGCCGTCCGACCGCCGTTCACGGCCTCGATCTCGGCGGTCGTGCGTTCGATCTCGGCCGGGTTCATCTGCGAGGCGATCGCTCGCTTCCAAATCATGTCGTAGAGGCGGAACTGGTCCGCATCGAGATACTGGCGCACCGAGCCAGGCGTCCGGAAGAAGTCCGTCGGGCGGATTGCCTCGTGGGCTTCCTGCGCGTTCTTCGCCTTGGTCGAATAATATCGCGGCTTCTCCGGCAGGTACTTTTCGCCAAATTCCTTGGCGATGGCGTCGCGCGCGGCCGTGATCGCCTCGGGCGCCATCTGCACGCCGTCGGTTCGCATATAGGTGATCAGGCCGGCCGTCTCGCCGCCGGTATCGAGGCCCTCGTAGAGGCGCTGCGCGATCTGCATGGTGCGCGAGGCCGAAAAGCCGAGGCGCGACGAGGCTGCCTGCTGCAGCGTGGATGTGGTGAAGGGCGGGCCGGGATTGCGCTTGGTGGGCTTTGCCTCGACCGACAGCGCCTTGAACGATGCGCCTTCCAGCATGCCCCGGATATCGTCGGCCATGACCTGCGTGGAGATATCGAGCTTCTGGAGCCGCTTGCCTTCGAAGCCGGTCAGCCGCGCCTCGAAGTTATCCGCGCGGGGTGTGCCGAGCAGCGCGGCGATCTGCCAGTAGTCCTCGCGCACGAACCTCTCGATCTCGACCTCGCGATCCGAGACCAGCCGCAGCGCCACCGACTGGACGCGGCCTGCCGAACGCGAGCCGGGCAGTTTGCGCCACAGCACCGGCGACAGCGTGAAGCCGACGAGGTAGTCGAGCGCGCGGCGTGCGAGATAGGCATCGACCAGCGGCCCGTCGATCTGGCGCGGCTTTGCCATCGCGTCGAGGACCGACTGCTTGGTGATGGCGTTGAAGACGACGCGGCTGACCGGCTTGTCCTTCAGCACCCGCTTGTTCTTCAGCACCTCCAGGACGTGCCAGGAGATCGCCTCGCCTTCGCGATCCGGGTCGGTTGCGAGGATGAGCCCGTCGGCTTCCTTCATCGCGTTGGCGATTTCGGTCAGGCGCTTGGAGGATGGGCCATCGACTTCCCACGACATTGCGAAGTCTTCGTCGGGACGCACCGAGCCGTCCTTGGCCGGCAGGTCGCGGACGTGACCATAGGAGGCCAGGACCTTATAGTTGCGGCCAAGATACTTGTTGATCGTTTTCGCCTTCGCAGGCGATTCGACGACGACGACATCCATTGGCAATCAATTTCCCTGCGGCGCTGGTGAGGGAGGGGCTGCGCCGGAAATGTGGAATCGTTCGTCACATGGCTGCGCTTTTCCATTCGGTCAAGCCCAGCGATCCAAAATCGGACGTGTGCGACCGATTGCAACTTTAACGGTAGGAACAAATTTCTTGCAACCTACAGTAACTATGGTAGCAGTACTCTCCGTATGGAAATGCCGCGAACACCCGCAACAATCCAGAAACCGAAAGACGGCCCAGGCCACATTGCGGCACTGGCCGCAACGGAGTCTTGCACGATGCATTCGCAGCCGGTGAATAAGCGCGTTGAGACGCTCGACTATGTGCAGTCGATGCTTGGTCAGCTTCGCACCATGGCGAAGAATGAGAGTTGCGACATGCTCGCCTATCTGATCGAGATGGCTTATGTCGAGTCGAGCGATGTACTTCGCGCCGAGCGGCCTTCACAGGTCTCCGAGCAGAAGCGACACACTTCCCCCTGAATGCCTTTCCAGCCGGCCGGCTAGGTCAAGCTCCAGCAGGATCATGAATACCTGCGCCGGATGAAGGCCGGTGTGGCGGATCAGTTCGTCGATGCCGACCGGTGTGGGGCCAAGCGCTTCGATCAGGCGGTCCCGGTCGCTGTCGCGCGGCGGAGGCGTCGCGTTGAAATCCGGCGGTTCGTCGAGTTTTTGGGGAAGCTCGATGGCGCCGCCCGTCAGAGGCATGACCGCTTCGATGATATCGGAAGCTTCGGTGACCAGGATCGCGCCATCCTTCAAGAGGCCGTTCGCGCCCGCCGCGCGCGGGTCGAGCGGCGAACCCGGCACGGCGAAGACCAGCCGACCCATCTCGCCAGCAAGCCTGGCGCTGATCAGGGAGCCGGAGCGCTTCGCCGCTTCGACGACCACCAAGCCGAATGACAGGCCGGCGATGATGCGGTTGCGGCGCGGGAAGTCCTGCGCTCGGGGTTCCCAGCCGAACGGCATCTCGGAGACGGCGGCGCCACGCTCCACGATCTCGTCAAGAAGCCGGATGTTCTCGGGAGGATAAGGCTGGTCGAGGCCGCCGGCGAGCACGGCGACGGTGCCGGTCGCAAGGCTTCCCTCATGGGCTGCCGTATCGATGCCGCGCGCCAGCCCCGAAACGACGCCATAGCCCTGGCGTCCAAGCTCGGTTGCAAGCATGCGCGCCATCTTCACGCCGGCGAGCGAGGCGTTGCGCGCGCCGACGACTGCGACGGGAGGGAGAGAAAAGACGGCGGCTTCTCCCCTGACCGCGAGCAGCGGCGGCGGGTTGTCCATGCGCTTCAAGAGCGGCGGGTAGTCCGGCTCGCCGATGCCGATGAAGCGCGCGCCAGCCTTGTGCGCAGCCGCCAGTTCCGCTTCGGCCTCTTCGGTTGAGGGGATGCGCGCAATGCGTCCCGCGCCGCCGGCGATAGCCAGTTCGGGCAGCGCTTCCAACGCGGCCTCGGCGGAGCCGAAACGGTTGATGAGATCGCGGAAGCTCGCTGGCCCGACATTCGGCGTCCGGATCAGTCTCAGCCAGTTCAGCCGCTGCCGATCGTTGAGGCGAGGCGACCTGTCGCTCACCCCTTCGCCCCGATACGGCCTTCCGTGCCGGCGATCAGGCGGGAAATGTTGGCGCGATGCTTGATGAAGACGATCACGCTCAGGAACGCGAAAAGAATCGCGAGGTCGCCGCGGCCCATGAACCACAGTGCAGCCGGCGTGATGGCGCAGGCCGTGAGCGCCGCCAGCGACGAATACCGCAGCGCCAGCGCAACCAGGATCCATACGGCCACGAAGAGCAGCGCCGCCTGCCACAACAGGCCGACAAGCACACCGATGTAGGTGGCGACGCCCTTGCCACCCTTGAAGCGCAGCCAGATCGGGAAGATGTGGCCGACGAACGCGCCGAGCCCTGCCGCCATCGCGAGATCGGCGCCGTACCGTCCGGCGATCATCACCGCAGCTGTGCCCTTCAGCATGTCGAGCAACAGCGTGGCCGCAGCCAGCCCCTTGTTGCCCGTCCTCAGCACGTTGGTCGCGCCGATGTTGCCAGACCCGATGCTGCGCACGTCGCCGAGACCGGCCGCTCGGGTGAGCAGCAACCCGAAGGGGATGGAACCCAGGAGGTAGCCGAAGATGAGCGCGACGATCGGGACGTAGGTCATGCACCACCCTGACGTTGTTAGCCGCCAATTAGATCGCCGTGCGTCCTATAGGACGCACAAAGGACGATCTAAATTATGAGTAGAGCATCGGAACAATCCGAAAACCGGATTCCACTTTTCGGTCCGATGCTCTAAACGGAGAAGACTGTGCGGCCCGCAACCAACGTTTGCAAGACCCGGCCCTGCATCCTGGCGCCCTCGAAGCAGGTGTTCTTGGAGCGCGAGCGGATGTCGGTCTCGCATACTACCCATGGCTCATGCAGGTCGACGAGGATCAGGTCGGCCGGCGCGCCCGGCTTCAGCGTTCCGCCAGGCAGGCCGAACAGTTTCGCCGGCGCGGTCGACAGGACTTCGGCCAGGCGGAGCAGCGGAACGTCGCCGTTGTGAAAGAGGCGGAGTGCTGCGCCGAGCAGCGTTTCCAGCCCGATCGCGCCTTCCGCCGCATCGGCGAATGGCAACCGCTTGGTGTCGACGTCCTGCGGGTCATGCGAGGAAACGATGACGTCGATCGTGCCGTCCCTGACCGCTTCGATCATGGCAAGGCGGTCGTCCTCGGCGCGCAGTGGCGGCGAGAGGCGGAAAAAGGTGCGGTACTCGCCGACGTCGTTCTCGTTGAGCGAGAGATTGTTGATCGAGACCCCTGATGTCACCGACGCGCCCTCGGACTTGGCGCGCGCGACTGCGGCGCAGGACAGGGCGGTCGAGATTTTTGCGGCATGGTAGGCTCCGCCCGTCAGGCGCGCCAGCATCAGGTCGCGCTCGAGCGGGATCGCCTCGGCCTCTCGCGGAATCCCAGGCAGGCCGAGCCAGCTCGCATAAAGGCCCTCGTTCATCACGCCGGATGCCGACAGGTCGGCGTCCTGCGTCTCATGCGCTATCACCGCGCCGAAATCGAGTGCATAGGTCAGCGCACGGCGCATCAGCGAAGAACTGGCGATGGTGTGCCGCCCGTCGGTGAAGCCAACCGCGCCAGCCTCGCGCAATAGGCCGAACTCGGTCATCTCCCGGCCCTCGAGCCTCTTGCTGATCGCCGCCGCCGGATAGACATTGACCGACGCCGTGTCCCGGGCAGCGCGTTGCACATGCTCGACCAACGCTATGTCGTCGATGATCGGATCGGTATCGGGCATCATCACGATGGAAGTCACGCCGCCCGCGGCAGCTGCCCCGCTCGCCGACGCGATTGTCTCGCGATACTCGGCGCCCGGTTCGCCGATGAAGACCCGGCTGTCGACAAGGCCCGGAAGGATGGTTTTTCCGCTACAATCGATGATCGTCGCGCCCTGGGGCACGCCCTGGTTTCGCACGGAAGCTCCCGCCGCGAGGATCTTGCTTCCCTCGACAATGACGCTGCCCGTCTCGTCGATGCCGCGCGACGGATCGACGACGCGGGCGTTCTGGAAGACGGTGACGCTCATTGCGCGCCTCCGCCGGGATTGCGGCGCGGGTCGAGCAGAGCCTCCATCACCGCCATACGGACGGCGACGCCCATCTCGACCTGTTCCTGGATGACGCTCTGCGGCCCATCGGCGATCGCCGAGGCGATCTCGACGCCCCGGTTCATCGGTCCCGGATGCATCACCAGCGCATCGTCCTTGGCGGCTTTCAGCTTTTCGGCGTCGAGGCCGAAATAGCGGAAATACTCGCGCACCGAAGGCACGAAGGCGCCGCTCATGCGCTCGCGCTGCAGCCGCAGCATCATCACCACATCGGCGTCCTTCAGTCCCTCGGCCATGGTTCGCGCCACGATCACGCCCATGCGCTCGATGCCTGATGGCAGCAGCGTGGACGGCGCCACGACCCGCACCTGCGCGCCGAGCGCGTTGAGCAGCATGATGTTGGAGCGGGCGACGCGCGAGTGCAGAATGTCGCCGCAGATCGCCACGATCAGCTTCGACAGCGGTCCCTTGGCGCGGCGAATGGTCAAGGCGTCGAGCAGCGCCTGGGTGGGATGTTCGTGCGCGCCGTCGCCGGCATTGACCACCGAGCAGCCGACCTTCTGCGCAAGCAGGGCAGCTGCGCCCGCCGACTGGTGACGGATGATCAGGATGTCCGGCCGCATCGCGTTCAGCGTGATCGCTGTATCGATCAGCGTCTCGCCCTTTTTCACCGAAGAGCTTGCGACCGACATGTTCATCACGTCTGCGCCGAGACGCTTTCCGGCAAGCTCGAACGACGACTGGGTGCGCGTCGAAGCCTCGTAGAAGAGGTTGATCTGCGTGCGGCCGCGCAGCGTCGATGTCTTCTTTTCCGGCTGACGCGAGATCGCGACGGCGGCGTCGGCGCGATCGAGCAGAAGTTCGATATCGGCAGGGGACAGATCGCGGATGCCGAGGAGATGGCGGTGGGGGAAGAGCGGCGGGAGGGGCGCTTCGATCATGTCAAGGCGGTGCTATAGAATGACGGTACTGCCGCTGCAAGCTGGACGGCATTGGATTGAAAGGCTTTTCCCGGTATTTTGGTCGCGTTAACGATCGCTTCGGCTATATAGGCCGGCAGAGTCAGCCGGATTCGGTCGGCCGACGGAGGTCAGGAACAGCGCGTGACGGACGAGGTAACCAATCAGCCGCCGCCCATCACCGGTGGCAATGCCTGGCGCGGCGATCCGTTGCTCATCCAGATCGCCGAGGATTTTTCCGCTCCCGTCCGCAAGGATCTCGACAATATCGGGCGCTTTGTGCTGAGCCCCGAGGCGCAGGAAACCGCGCGGCTTGCCAATGTCGAGGTACCTGTTCTCAGGACCTACGACCGGCAGGGCAGGCGGATCGACACGGTCGATTTCCACCCGGCATACCACGCGCTGATGCGCCGTTCGGTCGCCAGCGGCCTGCAGTCCTCGATCTGGGAGAACGGCGCAGCCGAAACGGGGCGTCGCCACCAGGTGCGCGCGGCGCGTTTCTATCTCACCGCGCAGCTCGAAACCGGCCACCTTTGCCCGATCACCATGACCAGCGCTTCGCTTGCCGCGCTGATGGCCAGCCCCAACCTTTTCCGCGAATGGGCGCCGCGCATCACGACGCGCAAATACGACCAGACCAGCAAGCCGCCGATCGAAAAGACCGGCCTGACCGTCGGCATGGGCATGACCGAAAAGCAGGGCGGCACCGACGTGCGCGCCACCACCACGCGGGCCGAACGTGCCGGTCGCGATTTTCACCGTATCACCGGCCACAAATGGTTTATGTCCGCGCCGATGTCGGACGCCTTCCTCGTGCTCGCCCAGGCGACGGAGGGACTGTCCTGTTTCATGGTGCCGCGCGTGCTGGGCGACGGCAACGGCAACGGCTTTCGCTTCCAGCGGCTCAAGGACAAGCTCGGCAACCGCTCCAACGCCTCGTCGGAAGTCGAATTCGTCAACGCCATCGGCCAGATGGTCGGTGAGGCCGGCGCGGGCGTGAAGACAATCATGGACATGGTGACGCTGACCAGGCTCGACTGCGCCGTCGCCTCGTCTGGCCTGATGCGAGCCGGGCTCGCCGAGGCGATCCACCATACGCGCCACCGCGAGGCGTTTGGCAGAAAGCTGGTCGACCAGCCGCTGATGCAGCGTGTGCTGGCAGACATGGCACTGGACGTGGCCGGGGCGGCGGCGTTGTCGTTCCGGCTTGCCCGCTCCTTCGACGAAGCGGCGAGCAACCGGACTGAAGCCTCGTTTGCCCGGGCGATGACGGCGGCGGTCAAATACTGGGTCTGCAAGATCGCACCCGGGCTTCTCTACGAGGCCATGGAGTGCCTGGGCGGCAACGGTTACGTGGAGGAAATGCCGCTCGCCCGCTACTATCGCGAGGCTCCGGTGAACGCGATCTGGGAAGGGTCGGGCAACGTCATGGCGCTCGACGTGCTGCGCGTGCTTGGCCGCGCACCGGCCTTGTTCGACGAGGTTCTCGCTGGCATCGAGCATGATCTGGGGGCAGGGGGACCGGGCACGGTCGCGGTGCTCAGGGCCGCCATGCAGGTTGCCGGCAACGACGAAGGGTCGGCGCGCATCCTGACCGAGCAACTGGCGCTGTCGGCCGCCGCCGCCGAATTGAAGCGCATGGGTGCTGGCAGAATTGCCGACGCCTTCATCGAATCCCGCCTTGCCGGACAATGGCGCACGACCTACGGCATGCTCGACGCCCGGCATGACGCGCGCCTCATCATCGACACGCTTTATCCGCCTGCCGCCTGAACCGAATTCCGTGGCCTGGATTCGCTTGACGGGCGGTCAACCCGTCATCGAGCCATCGTCCACCGCAACGTTTCGTTAACCTTAACGATTGGTTTACGTTGCAAGCCGCGACTTAACCAACCACTCTTGGTTAACAAGCGAGGGATTCGAATGCGGCATCATGAGGATATCGGCGCAGGTTCGGTCGCAGCATATGGCCGAGTGGCCGGCCGCGCCGTCCGGAGGCTCCGCTGATGCGCTGGGTTTTCGCTGCATGGGCCGTGCCGATGGGCATCTTCTGGGGCTGGTACTTCCTATCGTTCTACGACGTGAACTTCGGCTACATCATGCTGACCCGACAGGTGCATGATCTCTTCTTCCAGCTCTACGGCAATGCGCTGGGCATCGATCCGGCGACCATCCCGCCGATGGTTGCCAAGGCCTGCATCCTCGATACAGCGCTCATCCTGGCGATCTGGGCGTTCCGCCGCCGCAAGGCGATCGGCGCCTGGGTGCGCGAACGCCGGGACCGCTATTTCGGCGCGGAACCGTCGCCCAGCGCGTGAATCCGGTCCAGCACGCCTTGCAGGATAAAGGCCGCCGCAGCTGAATCGATCTTTCCGGCGCGCTTCTTGCGCGAAAAGTCCATCTCGATCAGCGTGCGTTCGACGGCGACTGTCGACAGCCGTTCGTCCCAGAACACGAAGGGCAGGGCGGTCAGACGTGCCATGTTGCGCACGAAGGCGCGTGACGCCTGCGAGCGTGGGCCTTCCGAGCCGTCCATGTTGACGGGCAGCCCCATCGCGACCGCGCCGACATTTTCCCTTGCGCAAAGGTCGAGCAGGGCTGCCGCGTCCAGCGAAAATTTCCGGCGCGCGATCACCGGCCGCGGGTGGGCGAAGGACAGGCCGCGATCCGACACCGCCACGCCAATCGTCTTTTCGCCGAGGTCGAGCGCGGCGAGCGTCTTGCCGCCATCGAGAGCGGCGGGTAGTTCGGTGACGTCGATGACGGGCAAGCTGTCTTCCTTTACTCGCAACAGGGCCTTTCTACCTACTTACACCTGGTAGCTCCAGCATTGGAAAACCGAGGAGATATTTGATGAAGCTGACCTGGTACGGGCAATCGGCGTTTCGCGTTGAGGCGGGCGGCGCGGCGATCCTCATCGACCCCTTCCTGTCCGGCAACCCTCTGTGGGGCAAGGGTTGGGAGGAGGCGGCCGAAGGGGTGACGCATGTTCTCGTCACGCATGGCCACAATGACCATCTCGGCGACGCCGCCGCCATCCTGACGAAGACCGGCGCGCAGTTCGTCGCCAACTTCGAGATATGCATGTATCTCGTCGGCCAAGGCGCCTCGAACGAAAGGATCAATCCGGGCAACACCGGCGGGACTGTCGATTGCGGCGGCTTCACCACCACCTTCGTGCAGGCGCTTCATTCGTCGTCCTTCGACACCGGTGAAGGCTCGAACGTCTATCTCGGCAATCCGCTCGGGCTGGTGCTGCATTTCCCCGGGGACAAGACGCTCTACCACATGGGCGACACCGACATTTTTTCCGACATGGCATTGATCAACGAGTTGCACCAGCCGCAGGTCGGGCTGGTGCCGGTTGGCGACCGCTTCACAATGGGCGGGGCGGTGGCCGCGCTTG
>Ga0335394_10007933_pt1 | contig 11978 bp, 14 predicted proteins | sample MAT03_FD_205741 | JGI IMG/M metagenome (GOLD analysis project Ga0335394, IMG submission 205741) | Freshwater microbial communities from Lake Fryxell liftoff mats and glacier meltwater in Antarctica - MAT-03 (spades assembly) (version 2) ... | reverse complement strand
CGAGAACATGGTGCAAGCCGCCCTCAAGTCGGTGCCACTGGGGCAAAGCTCTGGCCAGCGCATACTGGCGCGACTGGCCGCAGAAATTCCATCCGCTATCGAAAGCGCCATGGCGCTTGAAGACCACGAACGCCAGGCCTTTTCACCCATGCTGGCGATTCTTTCATCGCAACACGAAACCCAATACTCAAGGTTGTTCAGATCATGATCACAGCGCAGAACCGCTTCAAGCAAGATCACGCCCCCTCGGGGGGCAGTGCAGCCGCCATGGCGGCAAACGTGGGGGCGCTATGAGCTTTCACCACATCGCCAATCGCACCAAAAAACTACCACCCCTGCGCGTCGGCATCGGTGGCCCGGTCGGCTCCGGCAAAACCACGCTGCTCGAAATGCTGTGCAAGGCCATGAAAGACAAATACGACCTGGTGGCCATCACCAACGACATTTACACCAAGGAAGACCAGCGCATCCTCACCGTCAGCGGCGCGCTGGCGGCCGAACGCATCATGGGTGTCGAGACCGGCGGCTGCCCGCACACCGCCATCCGCGAAGACGCGTCCATCAATTTAGAGGCCATCGACCGCATGCTGGAGGACTTCCCCGACGCCGACGTGGTGTTCGTCGAGTCCGGCGGCGACAACCTGGCCGCCACCTTCAGCCCCGAACTCAGTGACCTGACGATTTACGTGATCGATGTCGCCGCCGGCGAAAAAATTCCGCGCAAAGGCGGGCCCGGCATCACCAAAAGCGATTTGTTCGTCATCAACAAGACCGACCTCGCGCCGTATGTGGGCGCAGACCTGGCCGTGATGGAAGCTGACACCATTCGTATGCGCACCACGGCCAAGGGCCTGAAGCCCTTTGTCATGACCAATCTGAAGACCAACACCGGCCTGGCCGAGGTGGTGGCTTTTATCGAAAGCAAAGGCATGTTGCAAAGCGCGTGAACGCTCTCCATTCGGCGTGCCGTTGACTACAGGTAAAATAACCAGCCTGGAAGCGTGGCAGAGTGGTCGATTGCACCGGTCTTGAAAACCGGCGATGGGAAACTATCCGTGAGTTCGAATCTCACCGCTTCCGCCAAGATTCGATGGTCTCCGAGGCAAATCGGCAGGTCATGGTTTTTCACCCCTCCTCCCACCCATCCACCACGGACCCCCAGCTTCCCGGTTAGCGGCTTTCCATCGCCAATCGCCACTCGACCCAACCGCAAGCCAGCGTCACGCGCCTCGCGGCTGTGCTGGCTGCAGGCGGCCAATCAGCAAGTGGGCACCGCTCGCCAGCATCAACACCAGGACGACACCCAGACCCCACGCCACCCAGATGAACGGCACGATCCAGCCGACCGCCGAACCCAAGAGCGGCAACGCGCCATCCAACGCCTCCAACGCCCAAGTCAGGCCCCCTTGTGCGGCCTGAATCCATGCAGCGTCGACCCAGACAGACATCCACCTGGGAACGGGCCACTGGGCGACAGCCTCGCCCGCGGCCGCGGCTTCGCCCGACGCCAACTGCCGCGCGCCCCATTCGGTCAGTTCCGTCAGCAGCAGCGTCCCGCCGGTCCATAAGCCCAGAAGCAGGAGACACACCATCCAGACAGCGATTTTCATCAGGCTTCCTTTGTAGTTCGTTCAAGCGCCATTGCGCACGGTTGTAGATTGATCGGGCGCAGCATCTCGCGGTGCAGACCCCAATGCTCGACGGCAGCCCTGAGCACGACCTGCTCGCCTTCGGCAACGTGGGCATCGGACTCGGCCAATGCGACGCACAGGCGAAGCAATCGCGTTCTGAGCGCGGGGGCTTCGATTTCCCCCATCAGATCGGCAAGCGTGCGCTCGTCCACCGGGCAAACGTCGGCCCAATTCAACTGTTGGCTCGACAACAGATCTTCACAGAACGCGTCAAGCACGTTGTGAAGCTCGTATCGCTCGATACTCAGCTGGTCATGAACACCGAGCCGCTCCAGCAGATCGAGTTCAGGCTGACCGATGTCGCCGTCGGCCACGACGGTCAGCGCGACGATCCGTGCGGCTGCTTGCGGGCTATTTCGAGGGTAGTGGCGCATGGCGGTGTTGCAACCGAGTTTGACCGGGGCTGCGTCAGTCAAAGATGTCTTTCAGCCACGACTTCTTGCGCTGGCCATGCGAACCTGGTCGGTCGACATGAATCATGCCCATGGTCGGAGTCCGCAAAGTCGGGGCGCGTGCGGGCCGGTGCGCTGCCTCCAGGCGCGGCCAGCACCGCGCCGCAGCCTTCGATGAGTTTGTCGAGCTCGCCGCGATCCAGCCACACGCCCCGGCACTGCGGGCAGCAGTCGATCTCCACGCCTTGGCGGTCGGTCATCACAAACGAGGTCTCGGTACAGGTCGGACATTTCATGGTCTGTTCATGAGGTCACTCATGATCCGTGTTGGAGTGCGGAATGCCGGATGGATGAGGGGTTGCGATTCATCAGTGCAACGCGATGGCGCGTTGACGCAATCGCACGGCGTCACCACCGCGTCTCACCAGGCGAAGCACGAACTGCTCGGCGCGTGCCAGCGCCTTGTGCAGCGCGCTGCGCCAGTCGCTCGCCACCCAGGTCACCACCACAGTGCCTACAACATCGGTCTTGCGCTCGACCTGGCATCGCTTGTCGATGGTGGCACGCGGGCCGTTGACGTCCGACATCCTGACGGTCGCTTGTGGCACCAGCCACCCCAGACGCAAAAGCACGAGGCGCGTGCGGCGCTGGCTCAGCTCGAGCAGATCGGCTGCTTGCGTATCACGCGACTTGAAGAAGACTTGCATCAGAGCTCTCACTGGGTTGAATCACTGCCGAACCATACGACGGACAATGGTCATAAAAAAGCAGGTTTCAGTGAGTTTGAACATCGGAAAAACCGGAACACGGTTTCCAGGGCCTGCTGTAGGATCAGCACTTTGCGCTGCACTGTGGAAAGCCGTGTGCTGCCTTGGTGCGAATCGCGCGCCCCGCTCCATCGAGCATGATTACAAGGAGTCCGACACCGTGCCCAACACCCGAACTGCCAATGCCGTGCGCCTGGAGTTCGCGCCCGGATCGCTGGTGCAGACCAACCTCTCGGGCGCCGCCTTCTCGGGCGACTGGCTGTGGGTCGCCGGTGACGAGGCCTGCGGCATCGACCGCCTGCGCCGGCTGCCTCCGGCCGGCGATGAAGCGCTGCGTTTCGGCGAAGTGCGCGATTTCCCGCTGGCTGAGCTGCTGGACCTGCCCGGTGCGGCCGACGAGGAGGCCGACCTCGAAGGCATGGCGGTAGCCGATGACTGGTTGTGGGTCGTCGGCTCCCACGGATTGAAGCGCAAAAACGCCCGCGCCGATGACGAGCACGCCAGCAACGCCAGGCGGCTGGCCAAGGTGGCGCTGGACCGCAACCGCCGGCTGCTGGCCTGCCTGCCCATCGAGCCCGATGACGAAGGCCGGCCCTGCCTGGTCCGAAAAGCCAAGGACGGTCGGCGCGCGCTGCGCCTGAAGGGTGACGCACAAGACAACCTGCTCACCCGTGCGCTGGCCGACGATCCCCACTTGGGCCCGTACATGAACATTCCCGGCAAGGACAACGGCTTCGACATCGAAGGGCTGGCCGTGGACGGCAACCGGCTCCTGCTCGGCCTGCGCGGGCCGGTGTTGCGCGGCTGGTCGACCATGCTCGAAGTGGCGGTCGAGGCACGTGGCGACCAACTGCGGCTGGCACCGCTGGACGACAGTGGCCTCCTGCTGCGCAAGCATTTCCTGCAGCTTGATGGTCTGGGTATTCGCGACCTGCACTTCTCCGGTGACGACCTGTACATCCTGGCCGGGCCAACGATGGTGCTCAACGGCGAGATCCGTGTCTTCAAATGGCCGCTGGCCAGGCCCGCAATGAAGGCCAACCGCGTGCCGGTGCGCTTCGAAGCGGCACTGACAGAGTCGGTTGCGCTGCCCCACGGGCGCGGCACGAACCGCGCCGAGGCGATCTGTGACCTGCCACCCGCGCTCGCCGGCGGCAAGCCCCGCTGGCTGGTGCTGTACGACGCGCCGGGCGCCGATCGCCGGGATGGCGAGCACACCGTCTTCGGCGATCTGCTGCGGCATGACTGATGGTGTCCGGAGTCACCGATACAGGGGCTGACAGCGCGCTGCGCCAGGCAATGCCGGTCCCGCGCCTCGACCCTGCGTCGGCCCTGCTGTTCGTGATCAACGCCGCAGCGGGAGCCTCCGACATCGATGCCAAGCGTGCCGTGATCGAGGCGGCGCTCGCGGCACGGGGGCGAACCGGAGAACTGCTGATTTGCCGGCCTGCTGAGCTGGCGCGGGTGGCCGCCGAGGCCGCAGCTGCGGCAGTGGCACGCGGCACGGCGGTGATCGCTGTCGGCGGCGACGGCAGCCTCAACACGGTGGCCCAAGCCGCGCATGCAGCCGGTTGCGCGATGGGCGTGATCCCCTACGGCACCTTCAATTACTTTGCCAGGACTCACGGTATCCCCACCGATCCGGCCGCTGCGGCGCGGCTGTTGCTGGATGCGCGCCCGATGCCGGTGCAGGTGGCGGCTATTAACGACCGGGTGTTCCTGGTCAACGCAAGCGTGGGAATCTACCCCGAACTGTTGAAGGACCGCGAGGCCTACAAAGCCCGCTTCGGCCGCAGCCGCTGGGTGGCGTTTGTGGCGGCCTGTGCGACGCTGCTGCGCGCACAGCGCCGGCTGCGGTTGCACATAGAGATGGGAGCCACAGTTCGCGACGTAGAGACCTTGACGCTCTTCGTTGGCAATAACTGGCTGCAACTGCAGCAGTTCGGTGCGGAGCCGGAAGACACAATGGCCGGCACGCCCGGCGACGGCAGCATGGCCGCGCTGATGCTGCGGCCCATCGGCACGCTGTCGATGATCGGGCTGATGTTGCATGGCGCGATGGGCCGGCTGGGTGAAGCCGCCGGCGTGGAAGGCTTCGAGTTCCAGCACATGGTGATCAAGCCCAGGCTCGCACCGGGCAGCCGGGGGGTCATGGTGGCGTTCGACGGAGAGGTCGCGCATATGCGCGCGCCCATCGACATTCGTGTGCTGGACAAGCCCCTGCACCTACTCCAAGTCCCTGACGCAGCGGGCTCGGCAGAGGCACCAGCAGCTGCGGCATGAGTGTCCTGCTGCAGATTTCTGACACTCACTTCGGTACCGAGCAGCCGCACGTGGTCGAGGCCCTGGTCGCACTGGCGGCAGAGCAACGGCCGGATGTGGTGGTGCTGTCGGGCGACATCACGCAGCGTGCACGGCCGGTCCAGTTTCGCGCGGCCAAAGCCTTCGTCGACCGACTGGCCGCTCCAGTCCTGGCGATCCCCGGCAATCACGACATTGCATTGTTTGACCTCTGGGCGCGCCTGACTCGCCCCTACGCGCGTTATGCCACGGCGTTCGGCACCGAACTCGAACCGGTGCATTCGGTGCAGGATCTCCTGGTTGTTGGCGTCAACACGACGCGGGCCTGGCGCCACAAGAACGGTGAGGTTTCCACGGCGCAGATCGACCGTGTGGCGAAGCTGCTGGCTGCAGCCAGCCCACAGCAGCTGCGCGTTGTGGTGGTGCACCAGCCAGCGGCCGTAACCCAGGCGCAGGACCAGACCAACTTGTTGCGCGGCCACAGTGCCGCCACGCGGGTTTGGTCGGCCGCCGGGGCAGACTTGGTGATGGGCGGGCACATTCATCTGCCCTACGCCCTGGCGCTGCATGGGTTGGCGCGGCCACTGTGGGTGGTACAGGCGGGAACGGCAGTCTCGTCGCGCACCCGCCCGGGGGTGCCCAACTCGGTGAACGTGCTGCGATGGGGCGAGGCGACCTGCGGGGGTGGAGCCCAGCCTCGTACCCAGCCCGAAGCGAGCAACTGCTGTCTCATTGAGCAGTGGGACTTTGAGCCGCTTGATCGGGTCTTCGTCCGCACGGCAGTCACAGCCGTTCAGCCAGACCGCGCCTGATCGGAAGGCGGGCCCGGCCATGGCATGCCGCGATCGCGCGTCGCATGCGGCCTGAACCCAGCTGATCAAGCTCGTTCAAGTCCGTGCCGCAGCCACCACCTTCACCACCAGCGGGTGGTGCAGGCCGCGGCGTGAACGGATAGCGTGGACTTCCTCCATGACGCCGTCGCAATGGCCCAGCAGCCGCAGGCCGCGCATCAACACCACGTCAACCGCACCGAAACGGCTGATCGGGAACACGCCAAGACCTCTGGCAGCGAACACCGCCAGCAGGGCACTGTCTTCGAACTCCCCGACGAGGTGCGGCCGCAGGCCCTGCGCTTCAAACCACCGGTCCAGCCGAGGCCGCAACGCCGAATGCCCTGTGGGCAGCAGCACGGGCAGCCTGCCGAGTGACTGCGGAAACCCAGCCACTGCAGCCTTGGTCACCAGGGTCGAAGGCCCGTACCAGTCCACTGGCGACTCCACCAGTCGTTCGCTGGTCAAGCGCAGATTCGGGTTGTGGGGTGCGGGTTGCCCGGCCAACACCAGATCCAGGTGGTGCATCGCCAGCTCGGCCAGCAGTTGTTCGAACTCGCCCTCATGGCACAGCAGCCGCAACGTCGGCGTTGCCAAGACCGGCGCCAGCAGCGCGTGCGCCGCTAGTTTGGAAATGCCATCCGACAGCCCAACGGCCAGCCGCGCGACCTTGCCGCTGGCGGCCTCGCGAACCTCTTCCGGAATGAGCTGCCCGAGCTGGAAGATCTCCTCGGCGCGAGCAAAGGCCGCCTGACCCGCCTCGGTCATCGCCACGCCGCGCCCGGCGGGCTTGAGGAGTTGGTGACCCAACGCCTTCTCCAGCTCGCGAACCTGGACGCTGATGGTCTGCACCGCCATGTCCAGCCGCTCGGCCGCGCGGGCAAAGCCGCCTTCCTTCGTGACAACCCAGAAGTAGTAGAGATGGCGGTAGTTCAACATGTTGCGGCACCCACATCGGAAAACCCGAACCTGGGCTCACAGTATCGCTGATTCTTCCGGGCCGCTGAATGGCCGAAGATCCGGCATCGCAATAACTGAACGAGCAACAACATGGACACGCCGGTTCTCATTCTCGCCGCCATGACAGCCATCATGATCGTCGTGGCCTTTCAAGCTCGGCGCACTGGCAACGAAACACGCGATGGTGCGTTGCTCGCTGCTTTTGGTGGTCTTTTCGCTGCCGGCACCCCTGTGGCCGCGATCCTCTGAGGCCTGGACATGGACATCCTTCTTTCCTACCTCACTGCAGACTTCCTGGGCAAGGCGGCCTGGATCTGGCTCCTGTTCATCGGCATCGTCGTGTCTCTGCTGACTTTCGACCTGGGCGTCCTGCACAAGGACGACCGTGAAATCGGCGTCCGCGAAAGCCTGCTGCTGTCGGGCGGCTACATCAGCGTGGCATTGCTTTTCGGGGCCTGGGTCTGGTGGTACCTGGGCGCGCAAAGCGGCATGGACTACTACACTGGCTTCCTCATCGAGAAGTCGCTGTCGATGGACAACGTGTTTGTCATCGCGCTGATTTTCAGTTTCTTCGCCATCCCGCGGCAGTACCAGCACCGGGTGCTGTTCTGGGGCATCCTGGGCGTGATCGTGCTGCGCGCCATCATGATCGGCCTGGGTGCCACCTTGGTCAGCCAGTACAGCTGGGTGCTGTATCTGTTCGGTGCGTTCCTGATCTTCACGGGCATCAAGATGTGGATCATTGCCGACCACATGCCCGATATCGAGAACAACCCGTTGCTGAAGTTCCTGAGGAAGCACCTGCGCGTGACCGAGGGGCTGCGCGGCAATGCCTTCTGGGTGCACGAACCCGACCCCGTCACGGGCAAGGTGGTGCGCTTTGCCACACCGCTGTTCCTGGCGCTGGTGATGATCGAGTTCGTCGACCTGGTGTTCGCGGTCGATTCGGTGCCGGCGATCTTTGCGATCACCACCGACCCGTTCATCGTCTACACCAGCAACATCTTCGCCATCCTGGGGCTGCGTGCGCTGTACTTCGCCCTGGCGGCCATGATCCACCGCTTCAAGTACCTGAAGTACGCGCTGGCGCTGGTGCTGGTGTTCATCGGCTCGAAGATCTTCCTGGTCGGCATCATCGGTAAGATTCCGGCGGTGGTATCCCTGTCTGTGACCTTCGGGCTGATCGCGGGTGGCGTGCTGGTGTCGCTGTGGAAGACCCGCTTGGAAGCTGTTGTTCAAGAGCGCGCATGACGAGATGCATCGCGCAGCGCTTGCGCCAGGCTCCGCAGGCTTGCCCAGCGAGCGCGTGTCGCTGCAGTCGCTGGAGCCGCCTCACGGACCCGTGACGCACGGCAGCTTGTTGCTGCTGATGGCGGCACTTTGTCTGCTGCCCGTGCCGGGCGTGGGTACCGCGCTCGGGGTTGGGTTGGCTGGTCTGGCGATCGCCATGTGGCGGTCAGGTCGCAGAGCACTTGCCCGCGCGAGTGGCCCGGCTGGAGTTGCCCCGGCGCTGGGCGCAGCGGGTGCTGAAGCTGCTGGCTACGACGTACGCTGCGGCAGGCCGCCTGGCGACCGCGCAGCTCACCGATCTTGCAAGTGCGGGCAGGCGCTCGTGGACGGTCGCCCATGGCACGCCAACTCCGTCGTGCACAGATGGTTTACGGCTGCAGATCAACCCAGTACGATCTACCCCTTACCCCCGCTTATTTCGCTTTTGAAGGAGTTTCCGCCATGAACCAGCTCTTCCAACTTCTGCTCGTCACCTTCCTGACGTTTACCAGCACAGCGTTTGCAGCCTACGATGTCAGCGAATCAACGAGTTCGCGCACCGCCGCCGACCCGGTGCTGGCGTCAGCGCATGCTGCGCTTGCACGCGAGGACTGGGCGGGTGCCCAAGCCGACCTGCTGAAAGCCCTGGCGGTGGCGCCACAGAATGCCGATCACCACAACCTCTACGCCTATGCCATCCGCAAGGGCCAGAACCCCAACATGGCGCTGGTGTTCAAACACTATGGCGAAGCCCTGCGTATCAACCCCAAACACCGCGGCGCGCACGAATACGTGGGCGAGGCCTACCTGATGGTGGGCGACCTGCCCAAGGCCAAGCAGCATCTCGCCGCGCTGGACAAGCTGTGCTTCATGCCCTGCGTGGAGCACACCGATTTGAAAAAGGCGATTGTGGCCTACGAGGCCAAGCGCAAACCCTGAGTCGCCGCTGGCGCATCACTGCGGCAAAAACAGCGCCTGCAAATCGTTCAAAAAATCAAAGCCACGCTCGGTCGGTTTGAGATGAACGAAGTCGCGCTCAATCAGGCCCTTGCGTTCGGCCTCGTCCAGCCCGGCCTGGATGGCGCTCAAAGGCAGGCCGGTTTTTTCTGAAAAGTCCTGCAGCTTGAAGCCTTCGCGCAGGCGCAAGGCGTTGAGCATGAATTCGAAGGGCAAGTCGGCTCGGCTGACCTCGTTGTCCTGCGCGACCGGGGTGCCGGCCAGCGCCTTGTCCATGTACAGGGCGGGATCGCGAAATCGCACCTGGCGCACCACGCGGTGCGCAAAACTGAGCTTGCTGTGGGCACCAGCGCCAATGCCCAGGTAGTCGCCGAACTGCCAGTAGTTCATGTTGTGGGCGCAGCGGTGGCCGGGTCGGGCATAGGCCGAGACTTCGTAGCGGTCCATGCCGTGGGCGGCGGTCATCTCGGTGATGCGGTCCAGCATGGCGTAAGCGTCGTCGTCATCGGGCAGCACCGGTGGGTACTTGGCGAAGAAGGTGTTGGGCTCGACCGTCAGGTGGTAGATCGAGATGTGCGGCGGATCGAAGGCCAGCGCCTGATGCATGTCCTGCTCCAGATTGGCCAGCGTCTGGCCGGGCAGCGCGTACATGATGTCCAGGTTGAAGGTGTCGAAAGCCAGCGCGGCCTCCTCGACCGCGGCAATCGCCTGGGCGCGGTCATGCACGCGGCCCAGCGCCTGCAAATGCGCATCGTCAAAACTCTGCACGCCAATCGACAGCCGCGTGACGCCGGCGCTGCGGAAGGCCTTGAAGCGGTCTTTTTCAAAGGTGCCAGGATTGGCTTCCAGTGTGATTTCGCAGTCAGGCTCCAGCCGCAGCCGTGCGCGAATGTCGCCGATCAGGCGGTCGATGGACTGCGGCGAAAACAGGCTGGGTGTGCCGCCGCCTATGAAAACGCTGTGCACCGTGCGGCCCCAGACCAGCGGCAGCGAGGCTTCCAGGTCCGCCATCAGGGCATCGAGGTAACGCTGCTCGGGCAGTACGCCCCGCCATTCGGTGCCGGGCCGCCCCAAGCCGGATGCGCCCCCTAGTGGGGCCGACGCCGAAGGCGTCTTGGGGGCCATGATCTCGTGCGAGTTGAAATCGCAGTAAGGGCATTTTTTCAGGCACCAGGGCAGATGCACATACAGCGACAGCGGTGGCAACGCGCTCAGGCGCAGGGTGCCGTCCCGCATGTAGTGCTGGACGTCCCGGATCACCGCACCCTGCGCTGGCAGCGTTGAAACGACGGGGATCGGGAAAGTCATCTGCTCACAACCAGCGCTCACGCATCAGCTCCATCATCTGGCGCGCCGCCATGCCGCGGTGACTGTTGGCGTTTTTGACCTCGACCGGCAACTCGGCAAAGGTCTTGCCAAACGCAGGGATGAACATCACCGGGTCGAAGCCAAATCCGTTGCTGCCCTGCGGCTCCCGCACGATCTCGCCAGTGACACGGCCCACTGCAATCAATGGCTCCGGGTCATCGGCAGAGCGCACAGCCACCAGCGTGCTGACCAGCGCGGCGCGGCGCTGGTCCATGCCGGCCATCTGCTCGAGCAGGGCGCGCACATTGTTGTCATCGCTTTTGGCGTAGCCAAACTGCGTGGCGTAAAAAGCCGTGTCCACGCCTGGCAGGCCGCCGAAAGCGTCCACACACAGGCCGGCGTCGTCGGCCAGCGCCGGCAGGCCGCTGGCCAGCGACGCATGGCGCGCCTTGGCCAGGGCGTTTTCGACAAAGGTGCGGAAAGGCTCTTCGGCTTCGGAGATGCCCAGCTCGGCCTGCTTGACCAGCGTCACGCCCAGCGGTGCCAGCATGGCCTGGAGTTCGGCCAGTTTTCCGGCATTGTTGGATGCAAGTACGATTTTCATAAGCAAAAACAGGATTTTGCCCTTTATCGATGGGCGTGAGTAGCTATCAATTCAGGAGCGATTGCTGCTGCAGCACCACCAGCTCGCTGATGCCTTTTTCAGCCAGCAGCAGCAGCGCGTCCATTTCCCTGCGCGAAAACGCCGCGCCTTCGGCCGTGCCCTGCACCTCGACATAGTGGCCGGCGCCGGTCATCACCACGTTCATGTCGGTGTCGCACCCCACATCCTCGGTGTACTCCAGGTCCAGCAGGGGAGTGCCCTGGACAATGCCGACCGAGATGGCGGCGACATGGCCGAGGATGGGCGTTTCCCTGAGTCTGCCCTCGGCCAGAAGTTTGTTGACGGCGTCTTGCGCGGCCACAAAGGCACCGGTGATGCTGGCCGTGCGGGTGCCGCCGTCGGCCTGGATCACGTCGCAGTCGAGATGAATCGTGCGCTCGCCGAGCTTTTTCAGGTCGAACACGGCGCGCATTGAGCGCCCGATCAAGCGCTGGATTTCCTGCGTGCGCCCGCTTTGCTTGCCGCGCGCGGCTTCGCGGTCGCTGCGGGTATGCGTGGCGCGCGGCAACATGCCGTATTCGGCCGTGACCCAGCCTTCGCCGCTGCCCTTTTTATGGCCCGGAACTTTTTCTTCCACCGAGGCGGTGCAGAGCACCTTGGTGTTGCCAAACTCGATCAGCACCGAACCTTCGGCATAGGCGGTGTAGGCCCGCGTGATGCGCACGGGACGCAACTGGTCGGCAGCACGGGCGCTGCTTCTTTCAAATGAACTCATGACACATGGCTTTCTGGCGCGGCACGCCGGGGTAGGAATGGCAATTGAATGGCAATTGAATGGCAATTGTCTGGAAGTGAGCCGCGCCGGCATCGCCAGGCGGGCATCTCGGGGCGTATGGGGC
>Ga0335394_10007931_pt1 | contig 11979 bp, 7 predicted proteins | sample MAT03_FD_205741 | JGI IMG/M metagenome (GOLD analysis project Ga0335394, IMG submission 205741) | Freshwater microbial communities from Lake Fryxell liftoff mats and glacier meltwater in Antarctica - MAT-03 (spades assembly) (version 2) ... | reverse complement strand
CGCAAAGTTGCTGTCCGGTCACGTGCCCTTCATTCCCTTTCCGCTTCATCATCTTCATCGTGTGATCAAGCCCGTCCCGAATGAACACATACGCTTCACGCGTATATCGGCTGTCCGAGTTCAGGAGTATATCTACCGCTTCATCGAATTCGAGTTTTTGCATGAATGAATAAATACACTACGAACGAGTTCGCATCCGTCAACCCCCGGAAATTATTTCACGATCGGAAACGCGACGATGCGGAGCTTGGTGCAGCCGAACGGAATGAGTGTGATCGGCTCCGCGTCGGGCGCCACTTCACCTTGATAGAATCCATCGCGGCTCGTGACGGGCTGACGCGCAACTCCATCGACAATTTTCCACTGCGGGATTTTTTTACCGGTGGCGCTGATTTCCACGGGCGCGTTGATTTGATTCCACGGCACTCCTTTTTCGGGCACCGCTTTGGTGGTCACGTTAAACTGTTTCGCGGGTTCTTTGAGCACAGACTGCGGAAGCCCATAGTTCCAGGCGCTCCCGGCGGTGATGTCGAAATACCTCCCTTCCTTCTCATGAGTCTGCTCCTTGAAGTCTTCTTTGATTTTAAGCGCGTAAACCAAAGGACCGCGTTCAACGGTGCGTGAATTGCGCGCCCAGCTGGAAGTCGTGACTTCCATCGGAAGTTGCAGATCCAGAGTGTCGCCGCTTTTCCACTCACGCTCGATTTTGATAATCTGCCCGCCTTTGTCCGAACGCAGTTTCTGTCCGTTGATCGAAACGGTGGCTTCCTTGCACCAGCCGGGAATACGCAGCTCCAGCGGGAAGCTCACGGTCTTGGGTGTTGTCACTGTAAAATGAATCGTGTCTTCAAATGGATAGCCGGTCTTTTCCTGAATACTCACCTCGGTGCCGTCGCCGACTTTTGCCTTCACATTGCTCGGACCATAAGCAGCAGCCATAAGTCCTTTCTCGGGCGTCGCAAACCACAGGTGCGAGACAAACTTCGTCCAGCCCTGATGCATATTCGCCGTGCAGCAGGTGTAACCGGCGTAGTGTCCGTAAAGATTGCAGGTCCCTTCGAGTGGAAGGGAGAAATCGTAAGGACCTTTTTTTACCTCCACCTGATTCGCCATTCCGAAATACTGGCGCGACATGTAATCATCCGTCGTCTGCGCAGGCAGGACGTTGTAAGTCATGCGCTCGAGTGCATCCATGTAATGCTGATCGCCCGTGATCCCGATCGCGAGTTCGAGCGAGAACATCGTCTCCACAATCGCGCAAAGCTCAACGCCCTGCGTGGGTTCGTTGCCGTGAATGTCTTCATCACCGCTAAACATTCCGTGCGGGAGACCGTGGAGATTCATCAAATCTTTGAAGCCGGTTTTCAGCGCATCGGCGTAGCGCGGCTCCGGATGCGCCTGATAATAGATCACCGGCGTTTTCAGCCCCATGGCGACATTCACCGCATGACGCTGAATCCAGCCATCACCGGTCTGATTAACCGAGGCATTGATCGCCCACTCGCGTCCGCCGAGCATCTCCGTCCAATTATCGGTCTGCTTGTATAAAAGCTCACCGAGCTTCAGCAGGGATTCATCGCCCGTGATATTGTAGAGCCAGTAAACCACCATGAGATTGTCGCCCCCGCGCACCGGTGCCCAGAAAGTCCATTTCGAGAGCGGATACTTTTCGAGATTCGCGAGTTGATAGTGAAAGTAATTGGTCATCATCTTGATCACCCGCTCGTCGCCCGTTGCGCTATAATATTGCTGCAGGACTTTCAGCATCACCATGCGTGGCCACCAGTCTTCACCGTCCGCAGCGGATTCCATCTTTCCCTTTTCAAACTCCGCCTTGCTGCGTGCGCCGAAGTAACCGTTCGGACGCTGATTCTCGATACTCCAGTCCACATACTTCTGCACCTTCGCCTTCAACTCCTTGTCATCGAGTAGATACGCAAGCGGCAGCGCGCCATCCAGCCAGTAAGGCGTCTCCTCCCATCCGTCGCCTTTGCCTCCTAGCCAGCCATTGTCATCTTTGATCTTCGAATAATACTCATCCAGTTTTCCCGTGGAGCCATTCCGCATCGCCAGCAACTGTTCTTTCAACCAGCCCTCCGGCTTGATCGCACCGAGTGGAAGCGCGATGTATTTTTGCGGAGCGAGTGGCGCGCGATTGTTGCGATAAAGCTCGGCGGCATCGGTGGGAATAAAACTCAGGACAAGCAGGGTCAGTGAAAAAAATGGGCGCAACATAAAATCTTATAATTGGTGGCGCGCAGATTTGCGAGCAAAGCACTATTCGCAAAGCATAAAGTCCGGGCGCTTCCCTGATCCGTCAGATCCGCCAGTTCCGCCAGTTCCGCTAGAACGCACATACCTCACCCGTTTCGACCAACCAATTGCCGGCGACTCCAAAAACCGATGTCCCACCCACGCTGCGCCGATCGAGACCAACACCGCGACCAGGAGCAATGCATAGCGCGCACCCAGATTCACAACGTGCGGCGATAAAATCGCCAGCAAAGTCCCGCCAGCTGGCAAATGAAACAGGTAAAACGAATAGGAAATCTTTCCCAGAAATGTCGCAAACGCCATCCGCACATTCAGGAAAAGAAACGGTATCACCGTATAGGAAGCGATCACACCCGCCAGCCCCGTCCTGGGGTAAATCACTACCCCAAGCGCGGCGACCATCGACCACACGACAACCGGGTGATCGAGCTTTATACGCTGACGAAACAACACCATTCCCAAAGCTAGATAGGCGCTGCACGAAAACAGATATGCCGTGCTGCTGACCCACCAGCTCAGAGCCACGAAAAGAACCGTGAACACGGCAAACACCGCAGTATTACGGGAGACCACCAGCGGCCACACCAGCACCACGAACAGGTAGAACTGAATTTCAATTCCCAGCGTCCAGAAAATGTCCAGCAACCATGGACGTCCGAGAACTCCATTAAGGTAAAAGAGATGCAGCAGGGTATCCCCCACACCCACGCGCGCCGGAATTTGATGAACCGTGAAGCATATCAGTTCCACCCCCATCATCATCGCGATACATGCAATGTAGGGTGGGTAAATACGCACCATGCGTTTCAAAAAGAACGCGCGAAAATCCCCGTTCTGATACCCGGACAAATGCATCGAATACGGAATAACAAATCCCGAGATCGTAAAAAAAGTGTAGATGACGAAGTGGAAATAGAAACCGGCGTGCGTGACAACATCCTCTTTCGGCAGCCATCCATTGTTTGAAAAGTGAAAGAGCGCGATCGCCACCGCGGCGAATCCACGCAAAGGATCGAGTCCTGAAATATAACCGCTGCGCGGGCCGGGTGTGGAAGATGGATTGTTGATAGTTGGATCGGGGTTCGTGACCGTGGACGGAACTCTCTAACACACAAACGGCGGATTTATGAATGACGTTTTATGAATCATTAAAATGTGAACTGCGCTTAGCTTAGAAACAGCGTCCGGTGATTTTCCTGCCGGGATGCGGGTTTTCACCTCGGCAGTCGCAGCGGTTACGGAGGAGGCGGTGGGTGCAACCCGGAGGTTTCAAAGGCATTACCTATGAGCCGTAACATGCAAAACCGGAGACCACGGTGCGACGCTTCACTGCGTTTATTTTCGCGTGTTCCGCGTGTTTGGCGGATAACTCTTTTTAATCGTTACGGCTCAACGCCATTGAAAATTGACTGGTCTTGCTGGAACATCCGCTGCTCCATCGAACACGAACTTTTTACTCCTATGAAACACCTGCGTCTCCTTTGTCTTTACGTCGTCGCCTCACTTCTCGGCATGGCCCACTCGCAAGCGGATGTCACTTATGAAGTTCTGACCGACTGGAGCACGGGGCCGGATTTGCGGAGTTATAAAAACAAACTTGTGGAAGGTGCGGACGGTGATTTTTACGGGACCAGTGCAGGAGGCGGTGCGTTCGGACACGGTTGTATATTCAGGATGAGTCCGACGGGGGACATCACGGTATTGGCTTCATTCACTGGTGTCTCTGGGGATCTCCCGGGCGCTGAGCCACAAGGGCGTCTTCTGCTGGCAAGCGATGGTGATTTCTACGGAACAACAAAAACAGGCGGGGCAGGCAATTTCGGGACTATTTTCCAAATGTCATCCGATGGCACCGCCACATCGATCGCGGAGTTTGAAGCTACCAACGGGAGCCATCCTTTGGCCGGACTGGTGGAGGGAGATAATGAAGAATTTTTTGGGACTACAAACAGCGGTGGCACAAACGGCAACGGAACGGTCTTCAAGGTCACCACCTCCGGAGTGATCGACATTTTGATCGATGCGTCTTCCGTATTCGGACGCTTTGACTCCGGAGTTACGGTGGGCAGCGACGGAAATATTTACGGAATCACAAAACTGGGAGGAACCAATTCCGACGGGGGAATATTTCAAATGGGACAGGACGGCACTGGAACCACCATTTTCGCCAGCTTCAATTTCACCGGCACGCCTGTCTTCGGTCCGAACTCGGAACTGGTGGCGGATGCAGATGGAAACTTCTACGGGACCACACAGGAAGGCGGCGCTTTCGACACAGGCGGCAAAACAGGCGGCACTATCTATAAGGTCACGCCAGGCGGTGCGATCAGCACGCTGTTGTCGTTCACCGGAGTAACAGGCGCAAATAAAGGCGCATGGCCAACTGGCGGCCTTACGCTGGGAGCAGATGGATTGCTTTACGGAACGACAATCTATGGCGGCAGCGGCGCAGGCGACGGACTGGGAACCGCTTTCAAAGTCACCACTACTGGAACGCTCACCACCCTCACCCAGCTCAGCACCACTTCTTCCAGCCTGCCCGATGGCGGCGTGATCGAAGGCACTGACGGAAACTTCTACGGCATGGGACTCAACTCCATTTATAGCCTCACCTCAGCCGCCGTTTTCACCGAGCTCGCAGACACGGACCGAAAGCTGGGGCAGAATCCGAAAGCTGGTCTGGTGGAAGGCGCGGCGGGCGAATTTTACGGGGTCACATCTACAGGTGGATACGCCGGGGACTACGGCACAATATTCAAAATCACCTCGGCTCAGGTTTACACCGAGCTGGGTCAGTTTAACGGCAATCCCACCAGTGGAACTGAAGGCGCAGATCCATTCGGCAGATTGATCAAAGGCGCAGACGGCAATTTCTACGGAACGACTTCCGAAGGGGGCGCGAATAACTTCGGGACTGTTTTTAAAATGGATGTTTCCGGTCCCTCACCTGTCATCACCACGCTCGTAGAGTTTACCGGGGATACCGGTGCCAAAAAGGGTTCCTATCCGTACGCCGAGCTTTGCCAGGATACGAACGGTGACCTTTACGGAACCACCATGGAAGGCGGAGTCAACGGGCTCGGGACGATTTTTAAAGTGACCACCAACGGTGTCACTTTCTCCACCGTGCTGGAATTTGATGGTGCCAATGGGGCCTACCCGAATGCAGGGTTGGTCAAAGGAAGTGGCGGTTTCTTTGGCACCACCCGCACCGGTGGTACCACCGATCTCGGAACGGCCTTTTTGGTTACATCCGGCGGCGCTTTGACGACGCTGCATGACTTTGACGGCCTGAATGGCAGCTACCCATCGTCGACCCTCGTGGAAGTGAGTGCCGGCGAATTTTATGGCACCACATCACAAGGCGGAACGAGCGATCTCGGCACCATTTTCAAAGTCACCGCCATGGGTGTGCAAAGCACGCTGGTGGAGTTTGATGGAACAAGCGGAACTAATCTGGGCTCATTACCGCTGTCGGGTTTGATCAAGGACGCAAGTAACAATTTATACGGCACGACTTCAGAAGGAGGCACGGATGATTTGGGCACGATCTTCAAAGTCACGACCACGGGTACGCTGACCACACTCTTTGAATTCACCGGCGGCACGGGTGCGGTGCTTGGCGCGAAACCATCCTTCGCACCATTGCTCCTGGCTGCCGACGGAATGCTGTATGGAACGTCTTCCGAAAGCGGGGATCACGGCGGTGGAACTCTATTCCGCGTCAATCTGAACGCCAATCCAATCATTCCTCCGGTTGTCACGACCGGCACGGCAACCGCTATCAGCGACACCATCGCGACACTCGGCGGGAGCGTGGACCCAAACGCCACGGCGACCAGCTACTATTTTGAATACGGAGAAGACGACAATTATGGCGAGACGACCTCCTCGCAGAGTGCGGGCAACGGAACCGCAGCGGCCAATGTCACCGCGAACATCACCGGACTCACCCCCGGAACGACTTACCACTTCCGTCTCGTCGCGACAAATACCGGAGGGTCATTCGAGGGGCTGGACGCAGAGTTCACAACACGGACGTTTGGAATCAGCGAGGTGATAGCTAAAGGTGACGCCGCACCAGATGTCTCTGGCGCTACCTTTCTGAAATTCAGCCCGCCCGCGATGAATGACGTCGAGCGCTTTGCATTCATGGGCAAAATGGCAATCGGGCCTGGTGCTGTCACCAAGGTAAACGACACCGGTATCTGGGCACACAACGGATCGGACGACCTCATGCTCATCGCCCGTGAAGGATCGACGGCAGAGGATACCACCGGTGTATTTACGAGCTTCGGAAATCCGGTTTTCGCAAACAACGACCGCGTGGCTTTTCTCGCCAAACTCAAGCCCGGCGTGGGTGGAGTAACCGCTGCCACTGCCGCCGGTATCTGGAGCAACACCAGCGGAACTCTGGAGCTCGTCGCACGTCAGGGACAGCAGGTGGACACCCTGGACGCAGGCGTTTTCTTTTCTCAATTCGTGACGTTCGCACTGCCTCACACCAGCGGTGTGGTTTTTCTGGCCAAGGTAAAAGGCACCGGCATCAAAGGCTCCAATGACATGGGAATCTGGGCAGCCGATGAAACAAACGACCTCACTCTGGTGGCTCGCGAAGGCGACTTGTTCGACATCAACGGAACAGACAAAACCATCAGCACCATTCAATTCCTGCCGACGGTAAAGATCGTAGGCGGACAAGCCCGGGGCTTTAATAACAGCGGCGCTCTCACCTTCCGGGTGGTGTTCTCCGATAAAACGCAGGGTGTCCTCACTTACTCCGGCGGCCTGATCTCGGTTGCGATCACAGGCGATGATGCAAACGGCGTGACGGATTCGAAGTTCAAAACATTCAGCCAGCCTGCCATTGACGGCAGCGGCAACACCAGCTTCCTCGCGACCATGCAAATCGGACCCGGGGATGTTGCGAAGGCAAGCGATACAGGTATCTGGACGGAATCCGGGGGACTCACCCTGCTGGCACGCGAGGGCGTTACTGCCGAGGACACCAACGGCGTTTTCGCAAGCTTCAGCGATCCGGTGGCTCGGGACGATGGCGCGGTTGCCTTTTACGCCAAGCTCAAGCCCGGCATCGGTGGAGTGAAAGCTTCGGACGCTGCGGGCATCTGGAGCAATATAAGCGGGACGCTCGCGCTCATCGCACGACAGAGTCAACAAGCCGAGGGTGCGGAAACCGGCGTGCTATATAGTGCATTTACCTCCATCGCCCTCCCCGACGTCGGCGGCCCTGTCTTCCTAGCCAAGCTCAAGACGAAGAAAAACAATGTCGGCATCTGGGCGACAGATGACGCAGGTGTCGTGCACATCGTCGTGCGCACCGGCGATACTCTGACCATCGGCGGCGAACCCAAAATTGTGAAGACCCTGGAGTTCCTTCCCACCCTGCTCGGCGTCTCTGGTCAGACCCGCTCATTCAACACTGCGGGCGACCTGACCTTCCGTGCGGTGTTCACTGACAAGACGGAAGCGATTTTGAAAGTAACGCGGTGATGAACAGGAGCGCGGCTGTGTTGCAAACCAGCCGCAGCAACTTCCCATCGCGAGACACGTGCGCATCCTACTCACCTCGCCCTTCGCGCCATTCACCCGGCTGCGACTGATCCTATCGGACACAGTCGCGCTCCGTTCTACTCGTTACCAAGCTCCAGCTTGGTAATGACAGTGGGAGCGATTGGAGCGGAGCGACATAGCCAACCGGAGGGAGCCCGAAGGGGTGGGCGGAGGCGCAAAGCAACTTTTGCTTCGCATGGAGTGGGTGTCGGCGGGTGGGCTACGTGTGATACTCAAACCTCAACGGACTCTTCCATACCACGAACAGCCGGAGCTGTTCCCGCAATAGCGTTACCAAGCTGGAGCTTGTTAACGAGGAATCAACTCTCACTCACTAAAACCTACTTCTTCGTAATTTTAATATTCTTAAACCGCTGGGTGATATCGATCAACGGTTGCTCAACGCCGAGACGCTCCAGGGAACTGGCTCCTACGAAACCGACGCAATCAGTCGCGTCGCACACTTTCTGCGCGTCTTCCGGCGTGGCGATGGGACCGCCGTGGCAGAGATAGAAGATGTCGTTGCGCACCGACTTCGCGCCTTCGATCACCGTCTGTGTGCGCTTGATCGCATCGTCCATCGAGCAACTCGCCCCGGTGACGCCAATACTCCCCCCGACAGTCGTGCCGACATGCGCGATAATGGCGTCCGCTCCCGCTTCGGCCATGCGCTTCGCTTCCTCTGCAGTCGCCACATACACGATGCTGAAAATATCCATCTTTGAGGCGAGCCGGACCATTTCAAATTCTTTCTCCACGCTCATCCCCGTCTCTTCCAGCACCTTGCGGAAATGACCGTCTATAATGCAGTGCGTCGGGAAATTGTTCACGCCGGAGAAACCCATCTCCTTCACGCGACCCAGCCAGTGCCACATCCGGCGGCGCGGATCACTCGCGTGCACACCACAAATCACCGGCGTTTCCTCCACAATTGGGAGCACTTCGTATTCACCGATCTCCATGGCGACCGCGTTTGCGTCGCCATACGCCATGAGTCCGCACGTGCTGCCGTGTCCCGACATCCGGAAGCGTCCGGAATTATAAATGATGATCAAATCTCCCCCGCCCTTTTCGATGAACTTCGCCGAGATACCCGTGCCGGCTCCGGCAGCAATGATGGGTTCGTTACGGTCGCGCACTGCCTGCAGGCGGTCGCGCACTTCCTGACGTGTGTAGGGGTTACCTTTTCCAGTCCAAGGGTTGGGCATAAAATGATGGGTTGGGGTTTGGGAGTTAGTTTCTTACTCGATCTCAGCAACCGAGTTTTAAGTGTTAATTTTTAAGTAAAGGCAATGCTCGCTCAGCGTCTGCCGCTCCTATCAACAATCATCTATCATCCATCAACTGAAGCGTGAGGGAGTAAGATCAAGAGCAAGACAAAGAGTAAGATAAGGCGCTTTAACGGAAGCCATACTTGCTTCCAAGCGCGAGACAGTCGGCGAGCGGCTTGAGTCCATCGGTGCAGGTTTCGTCGCTCAGATTGGCGGCGGCGGCGCAGACTCCATAGCGGAGCTGATCCGCGACGGACGATCCCTCATGCCATGCAAACAGCGCTCCTGCGGCGAACGCATCGCCCGCACCAGCCGCGCCTTTGATATAGCCGTCGGGAAGAATCACCGAGCCATGTTCCGTCCAGTCGCCTTCGCGTCCGAGCGAACATCCACCTTCCGGATAATGAACAGTCACGCGCTCTTTCACGCCTGCATCGAGCAGAGCCTGCATGGCCTCGCGGAGTTCTTTGCGGTCGAGTTGCTCCCCATTCCGCACCTTACGATTGGTCACGCGTCCGGCCTCGAATTCATTCATGATGCAGTAATCCACATACTTGAGCGCAGGTAGGACGATTTTTGGAAAACGGTCGCTGTCTTCACTCACACAATCAATCGAAGTCTTCAGCCCGGCTGCCTGTGCGCGGGAGAGAATCTCGGCGGCGACGGTTCCGTGCGTGGCGCTTGGAGCGTCAATCTTGTCGAGCAGCAGCAGATACCCGAGATGGAAAATCTTCGCATTGCTTTTGGTGAAATCAAAATGATGCGAGTCGAGCAATGCATTCGCGCCGCGCGCGTGAAAGAAAGTGCGACGTCCGTTCCCTTGAACCGTCATCACATCCGTATAGCTGGTCGGAGCCTCCTTGGTGATCTGGAGCTTCGCGGTATCCACATTGCACTGGTTGCAGAGATCAATAATCCACTGACCGTGCTCGTCATTCCCCACCAGGCCGATCGCCTCCATCGGAAACTTCGCGCCCATAATCCCCATATCCACCAGGATGTTAAAGGGCGATCCGCCCGCGCCACGCGAGGTGGAGAAGATGTTGGCCAGCGTGTCCTGCTGCGGCCACACATCGATGATTTTTACGGCGTCAACAATCCAGTTGCCGCCTGCGAGAATGCCTGTACGTGAATTACTCATAAGGAGCCTGTCAGATGGCCATAAACCGGGCGGGGCTGTCTATGGGATTTTTCGGTTTTGAAGCCAAATATCTTCACTCTCTGCTCCCGAACAACGCGCCTCATCTTATCCAGAATATTCAACTCCTGCGCAAAGCGCCTCGCCCTTTCTCCTTATTCCTTTGCCCTTCTTCCTTTGTTCCCACTGGTCTAACACACCGCCTCAGGCCATGCGCGCTTCACGTATTCATAGACCGCATCAATGATTGCCTGCGTAGCGGCACCCGGTTCCCCATACCACATCGCCCCCAACACCACAGGCGGGAATCCATCCAGATCGAGCATCCGCACTCCGCCTGGACTGGTCTTCAAACGCGCGCCGACCCCAATTCCGTCACCATCGGCAACGTTACGTGCCACCAAATCCAGCGAGGTCGCTTCGATGGTTTGCGGCCAATGAATGCCACGACGTTTGAGTTCGCGCTGAAAGGTGCGTGCGATGTTGGAGTTCTCAGCGAGACAGATCAGCGGAAGGGTAATGCGTTTCTGCGAAAGAATTTCCTCCGCAGTCTTATACTTTGATTTCCTTGGCACCTGCAGCGCCAGCGGCACTCGCGCCATGGCCTTCTGGCTCAATCCTGTAGGCGCACGGTCATTGAGCGGCATAAATGCGACATCGATCTGACGCGACCGCAGCCATGCTGCCGTCTCCGATTGAAACCCGAGAGTGCGCAGGCTGTAGCGCAGACCGGGAAACAATTTCTTCACTCCCCGCAGAGCTTCCGGAACGTGATCGCGCAAAATCAGTTCGGCGCCTGCGATCCGCAATTGCATGCTTACCTTGCCCCGCAGCTGCGTCGCTATGAGCGGCAATTTATCAAAAAAAGGCGCGACGTGCGCATAGAGAATCTCGCCCGCAGGAGTTAAACGAAAAGGCGTTCGCTCAAAAAGCTGCACACCAAGTTCCTTCTCAAGCTTCCCGATCTGCGTGCTGACGGCAGGTTGCTGGATTCCGTAATCAATGTTGCGCACAGCCGCGCTGATGCCTCCGTGCTTGGCCACGTAGTAGAACAATTCCAGAAAGTGGACATTCATGATGCGGGCGTAGCTAAACCGACCCTATCAAAAATTTCAATACCTCATGGAAAGTTTATCAAATAACCCCAAACACGCCGCAGAGCTAGCGTCAAAGCACATCGGTCACCACTGGCCGGACAACACCTCTGCTCATGACTACACTGCTGCAACTCCTCAGAATCACCGCCGAATTCATTGGCGTAGTGGCACTGGCCGACCTAATCGCCGATGCCATCCATTGGGTTGAAGATGCTTATTTTACCGAAGACACCCCGATCATCGGGCCGCTGTTTATTCGGCCCAATATCGTGCATCACCATTTCCCGCGCTTCTTTACAAAGCTGAGTTGGTGGGAAAGCTCCAGAGACCTCTTCATTTTCGCGTGTTTGCTTGTCGCCTGCGCCTGGTGGTTCAATTTCCTGACCTGGCATATCTGACTGTTCGCCCTGGTGAGTATGAATGCCAACCACGTTCACAAATGCGCGCATCAAACCCGTGCGGAAAACGGTAAATTCATTTCCTGGCTTCAGGACATGCGCATTTTACAGACATCCCGCCATCATGGTCTGCATCACAGCGATCCGAAAAACACTTACTACTGTCCCATCACCAATTTTGTGAATCCTGTGCTGGAGAAAATCGCGTTTTGGCAGCGTCTTGAGGCGGT
>Ga0335394_10007929_pt1 | contig 11980 bp, 11 predicted proteins | sample MAT03_FD_205741 | JGI IMG/M metagenome (GOLD analysis project Ga0335394, IMG submission 205741) | Freshwater microbial communities from Lake Fryxell liftoff mats and glacier meltwater in Antarctica - MAT-03 (spades assembly) (version 2) ... | reverse complement strand
TTCAGTTTCGCCTACGACCCGGCGCAGCCCTCGTGTGCCTTATTGGGCGACGCGGTTCCCGGGACTGACGACGACGCCGACATAATTGTGGTGGCCAATCCGCTGCCGGTCTCGCTGGTCTCTTTTCGGGCCAATGCCCAGGCCAACCGCACCGTGGATGTGGCCTGGCGCACGGCTTCGGAGACCAACAACCGGGGCTTTCTGGTTGAGCGCAGCAAAGACCTGCGCCAGTTCGAGAGAGTGGCCGAGTTGAGCGAAGTGGCCCCCAACAGCGATGGCCTCAAGCACTATAAGCTCACAGACACGGCTCCTTACTGGGGTACGAGCTACTACCGGCTGATCCAAACCGACCTGAGTGGCAAGGCCACGCGTTACCCCGCCGTGTCTGTGGTGGTGCGGGATGGTACTTATGGGGTTTTTCCCAACCCGGTGGTTGATCAGGATCTGTTTCGGGTAAGCTTAGATGAGCCCGAAACGGCCCTAATCAACTTTTACAGTGTGGACGGGCGTTTGGTGCCGGTGCACAAGGCGGCCCGTGAGCCGGGGCATCTGGTGTTGAAGACGGGTGTTCCCTTGTCGGCGGGGGTGTATATGCTCACGGTGGAGGAGCGGGGCCAGACCCGCCAGCACCGCATCGTTATCAAATAGCGTTGGGGTGGTCTTCTCTCCCGCCAAGTGTCTAAGCGTATATTGTTGGAATTGATTTATTTTGTAATAAAAAGAGAGTCCGCTATCTTGTGAGTGCCTAAAAACATAAGATAATGAAGACAAATTTCTCTGAATTCACCGCAGGGGCGGCCCCGAAAAGAAAAGTATAGTTTCTTTATTAACCACATTGAAACAAATTACAAATGGGAAGTTGAAATGGTACAAAATCGGGCCGCGCTATGGTGTTTTTTGATTTATCTCATTTATTATCAATCGGTTATAAATCCAAAAAAACTCATAAAAGTTTAATTTTTTTTTAATGTCCTGAATGTTATGGAGGGTTTTCTGCGGTAGCCCCCAATGTGAAAGCCTTGGCGAAGGTGGCGATTTTTACCACAATGATTGATTAACCACAAATGTATCTGCTGCGGAGCACTGAACCGCCACTTTTGCCAAACCGCTGTGGCTGTCAGGTATTTTTTATTTCTGTTTGTATGCTGTCAATTTGCTTTAAATGTCTAATTATATGATTGATAAAAAACTGAAAAGTATCGCCCAATTTAAGTTTGATTAAACTTGAAATTGAGGTTTCAATTCTAACCTTGTTTAGACTTACATTTCTTGATTGATTTAGCAATTCTAAAAGTTTAATTTGTTGGTTAATGAATTTTTCAATTACACTTTTGTCAAGTTTTGCATTTAATGGATTTTTGTCTTTAAAAGTTTTCATTTTGTTCAACTTTTCTTTGGGCAACATACTTTTTGCAAAGTAATTGCCTAAAAATCCACTTTTAAATTCTACGTCATTTTTTGTATTAGCGTTTTTGATTTTGCTTTCAATTTCAGGCAAATAAAAGTCGCCATACAAATTCAAATGTTCTAAACATTCTAAAATACTCCACGAAGTTTTATTCTCTTTCCAAGTCAAAGTGTTCAAATCATAGTTTTTGAGGTTTTCAACTCGATTAATGACTTGTCTTGTCTGCTCAATAAGCAACTGGGTTAATTTTTCTGATTGCATATAATTTAAATTTTTATGTAAAGGTCGAATAAACCATTTTTATAATTATTGATTGAAGTCAAGACTTTTTTAGTCTTGATAAAGTTTCAGCACTCATTCGTAAATAGTTAGCGATATGTCGCAGTGGAATTTCTTGAAAAAGTTGAGGACTTCGTTTTAACACTCTTTGGTATCTTTCTTTTGGTGAATTTGTCAGAATGTCAATTTCACGTTCCATTTGTTGTAAAACCAAATTCTCTAAAATTTTAGTCCATAAAACCCTGTTCGTTTCACTTTTTAAGAAGTTGTCAATTTGAATTTTAGTTATAATTTTTATAACCGTTTTTTTAATTGCTTGAATAAAAAATTCGGAAGGTTTGCCTGACAGAAAAGAGTCCAACGAAACTATTAAATTTTCTTTGTAACCAAACCTAATTACTTGTTCTTCGCAGTCGTCTAAAACAAAAACTCGCAAACTACCACTTTTTACATAATACAGGTTTGTGTCAATATTTCCTTTGACTTTTAAGAATTCATTTCTTTCTATCGTTATTGTCTTTTCGGAAAGTTCTACAAGTTCTTTCATTGTCTATTTGAGGTGTTTCGGTATGATTGCAGCCAACGGGCAGGACTTTATGAAGAAGGGGATTTTGGAACGAACTGGTGCTAATTGAAAAGCGAAAGTACAAGACAAGAACTACAGTTGAGCGATGCCTGTCAAGCCCGCACGAGCGACCCGCCACTTGCACAAAACCCAAATGTTTTGCGTAGTTTTATTTCTTCGTTTTCGGAAGTCCAGCTTTTGCTAACTTCTCTGGAAACAAAGTTTTACCTCTAAATTGTGCTAACTTTTTGTCAAATAGAATTATTGGAATTATTTAATTGTTCTATTGCCATAATGCAAATTTATTATTTTCTTATGATTAAAAAGGCTTCATAATCTACAAATTGTATTAACGATTTAAGAAATGCTCTTTAAACAGAAGCATTTCATTTTGTTCTATTTCTAAAAATTTATCAAATATTTTTTGGTTCAACTCTTCTCTCAAAGCCGAAATACCGACATCAATCAGGCGCAAGCCCTGCTCGGTCAATAAAATATTATCGAACGCTGCACCGCCAATATTTGACGGGCGTTTGAGGTCGCGATGCACAAAACCTGCACGATGCAAAGCGGTCAGTTCGTCCTCAAATACATCAATCCAAAGCGTGCGTATTTCTATTTCATACGCTCGAAAGTCAAGCGGTTTGAGGCGTTCCATGACGAGCATTTCTGCCTGCAAATCATCGTTATACACCAAGCGAATAAACTTTGCCATTAAACCATTCACGGCATTGGCGAATTTCATTTTCCGTGCTTCTGAGCCAATATCGGAGCGTGTATCTTCCGTAAAAAGCTTAGCGACTTCCGTATCCGACAGTACAATTACTGTATTGTTTGCCCCTGATGATAACTTTCTTGGATATTTCATAATGATTGGAAATAGTTAAAAAGGTATTGAGATAGTAAGATTCGCACAAAATTGAGCCATGGTTTTGTGGGTTGTTTGTCCTGCCCAAACAACTGCTGGCATGTTGCTAAAGTTGAAGATAACAACGTCCTGCCCCAATATTGCCAAACCCCATGTTGGGCGTAGGCAAAGTCTATTTAGCTGTCTATAACTTGTTTTTATTCAAGTATTCCTTAAACTCAGCAAAGGTCATTTTCTCGGTTTCTTTTGCTATTTTTTCTTTGATCTCACGAAAAACTTTAACTGTGTCAAATGTTTTTTCTTTTTTAGTTATCGTCTTCATTATATACAATTTCTTTTGTTGAACGAATGTCAAGCTGTGAATAACCACAACGTAAATTTATTGAATTGTAGCCACGAATTTTAAAAACGTTTACAATATGTTTGAAATTCCAACTCACTAAAATATCCACCTTATTTAGTGTTGCTGTTGCGATGTGTCTGCAATCGTCAGCACTTGTCTGACCCACAACTTTTTCGTCTAAATATTTCTGGGCAAGTTCGTAGGCATCTTCCGTCACTTCAATAAACTGCATATGCTCTTTTGGTAAGTCTGCAAAGTAATCTTTAACTCTTTGTGGTGCTTTTTGAAGTTCCGTTTCTGATAAGTCTGAGTAAACGCAAATAATCTGTCCCAACTTTACTTTTTCAAAGAGTAAAGTGGTAATTTCTTCAAATTCCTCGTCATATAACACCGCCAAAAACAGAAGTGTCAAAATATAACCTTGGTTTCATTTTACAAATTTACAAATAAATGGTCAAGTCGTAGTTTATGGTCAAAGGTTTAATGGTCTTCGGATTGCTTACGCCCAACGTGTTAATTGACGCAAGTTATGTATTGTTTTATTGATTTTCAAAAAGATGTTGAAAGTGTTATCGAAATAGTATTTTTTATTTAAAGTGTTGTTTATTAGGTGCTTACTTATTTTATGGACTATGCTTTTTGTTGCGAATCATTGCAAAACAATACAAACAAATAGGTACACCCAACTTTGGAATATATTCGGGTTTTGTGCCAAAAGGATTTCGTGAAGTTCGTCCCTTGGAAGCTACGTTGCCTGTTGGAAGGGTAGTAATCAATTGTTGAAAGAATCTAAAATTTAGTTTAATTTTACAATTTAAAAAACAAATAAAAGTAGTTAAATACAATTAAATAGTTAGATAATATGCTGATTTACAGAAGTTTAATTTATTCAATATCCATGACCCAATACCCACGACTAATTGTGTTGGGTTGTTTTAAAATTTGGATTTGGTGTGTGGCTTTGGGGGCAAGTAGCACCCACTTATTGATGGCCCAGAAGTTTGCCAACCTGCGTTACGAAGATTACACCTACGAAACAAATATCAAAACCGTGGGGGTGTATCCAGCCCCCAACAACCCCAACGACCCCGCCCGCACTTTGCTTCCGCCGGTGGTCAATTTGGACGGGAATTTGCCACTCATGGCCGAATTTGACGATTTGGGGGCGCGGTTTCGCAATTTTCGTTTTAAAATTTTTCATTGCAACGCCGACTGGAAGCCCTCGCCGCTGAGCGACATTGAGTTTACCTACGAATACAACGACTACGCCATTAGCCAATACCAAGCCTCTTTCAACACCAAAATTCCGTACTATCACTACCGCTTTGAGCTGCCCAAGCTCAAGGTATCTGGCAATTATGTTTTGGCCGTTTACGAAGACGCGCGTCCTGCCAAGTTGATTTTTACGCGGCGTTTTATGGTGTATCAATCGCGGCTCAATGTAGCTCCGCAGGTGCAGATTTCGACGGGCATAGCCCAGCAGCGCACGCACCAACAAATAGATTTTGACATAAACTACAAAGGCTACGAAATTCTTTCTCCGCAAGATGACCTCAAAATTGTGGTGCGGCAAAATTTTCAGTGGAACCGCGTTTTGACCAACCTCAAAGCCTCTAATGTGCGTATTTTCGACAGTCGAATTGAGTACCGTCCGTTTGATTTGTCCAACAACTTTTTGGGAGGCAATGAATACCGCTGGTTTGATACCCGCGTGGCGCAGGCGGTGGGTATGAGTGTGGCCGAAGTGCAGCAGTTGCCCGACCAAAATGTGGCGCGGCTTCATACCGACCAGTCGCGCAATGTGGGGGCGTATTTTCAGGCCGAAGACTTTAATGGCAATTACATTGTACTCAACCGCGAAGCCGAAAACAGCACCAACGAAGCCGACTACATCAACGTGGTGTTTAGGCTCAAAGCCGCCGAGGCCGCCAATGCCCAGGTGTACGTGGGCGGGGCGTTTAATTTGTGGCAACATACCGATGCCAACCGCATGATTTACAACGTAGAAGTGGGCGTTTATGAAGCCAGCATTTTTGTAAAGCAGGGCATTGTCAATTATGCCTATACCGTGGTAGCTGCCGATGGCAAAGTACTGAACACAAACTTTGAAGGAAGCTACTCTAACACAGCCAACGACTACGAAATATTTGTCTATCACCGTCCGCCCGCCGCCCGCGCCGACCAGTTGGTGGGCTATCGGCTGGTTGAGTTTGGGCGGCGATGAGCGCGGTTATTTTTTTCTTTTTTGCAAATACGCCTCCATCTCGTCAAGCGTCAAAGCATTGAAAGTCATGTTGGCGGGTAGGCCGCCTTTTCGGGCCACGGCCACGCCGTAGTGCATGTCAAAATAGCCTTCTTTTTCGTGGGCATCGGGGTTGATGCTAATCATCACGCCCTTTTCGAGGCAATAACGTATCCAACGCCACTCCAAATCTAGCCGCCACGGACTGGCGTTTAGTTCTATCACTACGCCGTGCTGGGCGCAAGCGTCAATGGTGCTTTTGTGGTCTATGGGGTAGCCTTCGCGGGCCAGCAGCAGGCGGCCTGTGGGGTGTCCCAAAATGGTGGTATGCGGGTTTTCGATGGCCCGTAGCAGGCGGGCAGTGGCTTTTTCGAGGCCCATATTTAGGTTGCTGTGTACCGATGCCACCACGAAGTCGAAGGTAGCCAAAATGGCTTCGGGATAGTCGAGCGCGCCATCGCTTAGAATATCCGATTCGATGCCTTTTAAGATTTTGAAGGGCTTTGTGAGTTGGGCAAACTCGGCGTTGAGTTGGTCAATTTCTGCGTGTTGCTGCCGCACGCGCGCTATTGAAAGCCCCTGCGCGTAGGTGGCGGACTGCGAGTGGTCGGCAATGCCGAGGTATTCAAAACCCAATTCTTGGCAATACCGCGCCATTGCTTCGAGGCTGTGCTTGCCGTCGGAGTAGGTGCTGTGATTGTGTAAAGTTCCGCGCAGGCTATGCCAAGTTACGAGCTGGTCGGGGGTGTGGTGGGTAGCCCACTCAAACTCGCCCGCGCCTTCGCGCATTTCGGCTACGATATACGGCAAGTTGGCTTTTTGGTAAATTTCTTGGTCAGATTGCACCGCTTCGGCATTGGTAGCCACCGCCAGCAGGGTTTGGCCCGTGGGCGTGCGCTGCGCCAAGTGCGCTTCGGTGGCAGATAAGATAAACTTTTGATTTTCAAACTGTTCGGGAGCAATCGAAAATATTTCTACTGCGGCTTCTACTGGGGTGGCTTGTCCGCGCCACACGAATGGCGATGAATTTTTGGCATCTTGCCTGAGCCAGTTCAGCGCCCCAATGCAGTGCTGCACCACCACTGGCGACGGGGCCCCCACCAGCAACTGCACCGTTTCTACGGTTTCGGTTTTGCGGGCTATTTCGCCCGTTATGGCTACTTTCTCAAAATTGGCTTTGAGGGCTTCGGCAATCAACTGGCCCAGCGCCTCGGCTTTGTCCATGCGGAGCTTACCCGACTGGCTTTGCACAAAAGCGAGCGATTCCAGGATATTTTGTTGGGTACTTTCTCCGAACCCTTTCAGTTGTGCAATTTGGCCACTTTCACAGGCCAATTGCAACGCACGCACGGTGTCAATGCCCAGTTCGCGCCAGATAATGCCACTTTTTTTAGAACCAATGCCCTTTATTTTGAACATTTCCAGCACGCCAGGCGGCGTTTGGGCCATCAATTCGTCCAGTTCGGGTAGGTGGCCTGTTTGGACAAGTTGCCCAATTTTATGCGCCATGCTTTTGCCCACACCCTGAATTTTTACCAATGCTTCGGGCGACAAACTGGCGATTTCGGCTTCTTTAAAACGGTCTAAATTGAAAGCCGCCGACCCAAAAGCCCGCGTTTTAAAGGCATCGGCGTTGTGGAGTTCGAGCAGCTTGACCGTCAGTTCAAGTACTTCAACAATTTCGGCGTTGGACATGAGTTGTCTTGAGTCTTGCGTAGTGGGTATTGGGTATTTGGAAAATTAAAGTACTGCAAATCAGTGGTTTGATAAATTAAAGATTTTCTTGTTTTATCAATTCGCGCAATTTTTGTTCCAGTTCGTCCGATGCCTTGACCAACGGCAGGCGTACTTCACTGCCGCATATTCCTTTTATTTCCAAGCATTTTTTTATTCCAACGGGGTTAGACTCGGCGTATAGCGGGCCGTCAAAATCTATAAACTTGTGTTGAATTTTAGTGGCACCTTTAAAATTGCTTGACTGTGCTTGTGTTATCAGGTCAAACATTTCGTTGGGGAAGGCATTGGCAATAACCGAAATAACCCCGTGCCAGCCCACGCTCATCATGGGTGTTACGTGGTTGTCGTCGCCCGAAATCAAGAAAAATTCTTTGGGGCAACCTTTGCTAATGGCCAAGTATTGGTCAAAATTGCCACAAGCATCTTTGATGCCAATGATATTGGGGTGCTTGGCCAGTTCGATGATGGTACTTGCGTTCATATTGGTTACGGTGCGCCCTGGCACATTGTACAGCAGCACTGGCACGGGCGAAGCATCGGCGATGGCCGTAAAATGTGCCATTAAGCCTTGCTGAGAGGGTTTGTTGTAGTAAGGGCAAACTGACAAAATAGCGTCTACGCCCGCGAGGTCGGTGTTTTTGATGGTATCCAGCACTACTTGCGTGTTGTTGCCTCCCAGTCCGTACACAATGGGCAATTTATACGGATTGTTTTCTTGAACAAACTTCAACAAGTCCAGTTTTTCTTGCGCCGTGGTGGTTGAGGTTTCGCCCGTGGTGCCTTGCACAACGAGGTAATCGACCCCGTTTTTGGTTACGAACTGTATAAGCCTACGCAGCCCTTCGTAGTCAATGTTTAAGTTTTTGTCAAAAGGAGTAACGAGCGCCACGCCTGCGCCATAAAACTTGTATTTGGCCAGTTCAATGGCATCGGCAATTTCAATATCGGTCATGTCAGTAAAAATAAAAGGGTTGGTGGGTTATTTTTCAAAAGTAAGTCATAAATTCAACCCGCAAAGCTACAAATTATATACGCACCGCTATGGGCCATTTTCAAAATTATTGGCGGTAAGATTAGGCTGACTCCGCTGCGATTTTTTGGAATTTAAACCACAACCCGCTGCGCATTGATGTCGGTCAATGTTTTTTGTAAGTACAAATTATTGTGTTTTTAAACCCACCTCAAACACCTTGAAAAGTCGTAAAATCTTATTCATTTACCAGCTACTATTTGTTGTTTGTAATTTAACCACCCGCGCCCAAGTTGCGCCCAATTTGGTACGGGCTTACGAAGAAACCACCAAACTGCGGGTGGAGTTGGCAAAACAATATTTGGCCAAAGAAAAAAACGCGGGTAGTGAGCTCAACAAAGGCTTTGGGCTTTACGTACAAAACTACGCCGACATGGTAACGCTCATGGTAAGCGACGACGCGCGGCTATTTGCGGAGTTTGCACCCCGTCAAGACCAACGGCTCGAAGCCTTGGCAAATTTGCCCGACACCTCGCCCTATCAGCGTTTTTTGAAAGCCGAAATACGCCTCCATTGGGCTTTTGTAAAAATGAAATTTGGCAAAGAAGCCAGTGCCAGTTGGGACATCATCAAAGCCTACAAGCTCTTGGACGAAAACGCCAAGTTGTTCCCTGCGTTTGTGCCAACCTACAAATCGCTGGGGTTGTTGCACGTTTTGGTTGGTTCGGCGCCCCAAAACTACCAGTGGGTGGCCAAGTTGTTGGGCCTGCGCGGCAACATTCAGCAAGGTTTGCGCGAGGTCAATATAGTGATTCAAAAAGATAGCCTGTTCAAAACCGAGGCGCGGCTCATTGCTATTTTGCTGCACGCCTACGTGTTGAAATATGCCGAAAAACAAAATGCCGAACTGCTGCAACTCGTCAAAAGCCAACCCGATAATCTACTCCTGCATTTTTTTGGAACTACCGTTTCGATGAAAGACGGGCGCGGCCAGCAAGCCCTCAACCTGCTCGAAAGCCGACCCACGGGAGCGGGTTATTTGCCGTTTGCGTTTTTGGAATATTTGAAAGGCGAGATACTGCTGCAAAAAGGCCAATATGCTGCTGCTGAGACACAAATGAATCGCTTTTTGGGGCAATACAAAGGCCAGAATTTTTTAAAAGATACCTACTGGAAACTGTTTTTGTGCCGTTGGCTTGCCAACGACGAACCCAACGCGCGACTGGCCATTCAAAAAGTACTAACCACTGGCCAAACCGTGGTAGAGGCCGACAAAGCTGCCCAAAAATTTGCCGAAAACTTTGAAAAAGGGCGCGTAACTGTTTCTCAAAAAAGCCTCCTCAAAGCGCGATTGGCATTTGACGGCGGCTACCTCGACGAGGCTTTGCAAATACTCAAACCGCTTACGGAAGCCAATTTTTCAAATCCGAAAGACCGTGCCGAGTTCAGCTATCGGCGGGGGAGAGTTTACCAAAAACGCAACGATTTTGAACCCAGCATAGCTTGCTATGAGCGCGCTATTGCACTAAGTGCCGCCGAGAATTATTATTTTGGGGCTACCTCGGCCTTGCAGTTGGGGTATATTTACCAAGCCAAAGACCAAAAACCAAAAGCGGCGGTGTACTTTCGGCAAGCCCTGACGTACCCCAAGCACGAGTACAAAAACAGCACCGACAACAAAGCCCGCGCTGCCCTTACCGAGATGGGCGAAAAATAAATCAAGCAGTTATTTCCGTTTTTTCCACCAAATAACAAACCCCGTGATGGTCATGGCACTGAGGCCAAGGCTACCGATGGCGTAGAGCAGTTTGCTCCAAATTCCCCAAAATTTGCCAAAGTGAATTTGCTCCATACTGGCTTCGAGATTGGCCGCTAAGTCGGCATCTTCTTTGTGGGTTATTTGGGGGGCGTTGGCCGTGAAGTCAATAGAAGTGTTGAGTTCGCCAAAAAAACGGTTGCTTTCGGGGCGGCTACCCCGAACTACCACCGCATTGCCCTGCGCCTTGGGGTAGCGCACTTCTTGCGGCACAAAACCCGCCACAGCTACCGTTGATGCGTACAGCAAAGAATCAATATTTTTGACTGCTATTTGCTTTATTAACAATGGTTTATCTGGCAATTCGGTTTTGCGTTCTTGGGGTTTATCAAACATTTTTTCTACTTTTTCCCAGTGCATAAAACTCCCGGTAACGCCCATAACAATCAAAAATATAAAGGCCGTTGTGCCAGTTAGTTTGTGCAAATCGGAGTTTTTGAGGTACGCATTGCGCTGCCGAACGCCTATTTTAAAAACCCCAAACAGTGAGCGTCGGTAATACCAAAGCCCCGTAGCTACCAAGCCCAGAAGGCAAAATCCCACCAGCAACAAAATCAAATGCCCCCACTCGCCAAGTGTCAGGTGCTCGTGCAGCATTAAAATCTTGCGAATCAGCAAATTGTTTCGTTCTCGCTCGCCCGTTATGGCTCCCGTGTATTGGTTTTGATGCACCATAAGGCGTTTTTTGCCCATTTGTATTTCGCTCAAAAAAGCCACTTCGGGTTCTTCGGGACGCCATTTTGTGAAATTAAGCTGCCCTTCGGGGTATTTTTTTTCGATTATTTCCAACAAATTGGCCATTGGCATACGCTCGGCAGCGGGAGTTACTTTTACTATTTGGGGGTTGAGAGCCGCGTCGAGTGCGTCGTCAAACAGCAGCATGGTGCCCGTTAGGCTCAACATCAGTAAAAAAAGTCCCGAAATAAGACCCAACCACTTGTGAAGCGCGTAAATGTTCTTGTCGGAAAGCAAATTCATGGTAGAAATGATAGATTGTTGTTTGCAATGATAAATAAAAACCTGCATTTTTGAAAAAAACAACCCAGCCATGAAGAAAATGAGTCTATTATTTTCGGTCGTTTTACTTTTTTCTTGCGACAAAACCACCGAAGATATCGACAGGCCATTGCGCAGCGAATTGCTGTCGGTGGTGCTGCGAACCAATACTGCTGTTGAGGTAGAAGGGCAAGTCAATGGCCCGACCAATGCCGAGTATGGCGTTGTGTACGGCACTAAGCCGCAGCCAACACTGGCCGACGAGAAGCAATCAAAAGGTCAAATTGCCAAGTCTTATCAATATTTTACGCTTGACGTTTCGGCACTCAGCACGGGGAAACGCTACTATTTTAGGGTCTATGTCAAGGCCAACGATGCAATAACGTACAGCACCCAGACCGATTTGTTGATTGACCTTCCGCAGGCGTGGCGCAGCTTGGGGCGCGCCCAAGTAGAAGCCGACTACCAGCCGCTCCCCGAAATACTGGCCGATGAGCGCGACCAATCTTTAACTTGCTTTTTCAAAAGTCCAGATAGCGAGGCACTCGAAGGAGTGTCAAGTCGGGTTCAGATAGGTGATGGCTTTGTGATTTGGAATTCAGCACGAAAAATCAACGCTTTTTTGCTCAACTAAGTAGTTGGGCTGAAATAATCGACACAAATTCAATTAAATTGGATACTGTACTTTGAGCCTATATTATCGAATATTTCATCCAAAGCCTCATTAAAAGTTTCCCAATTGGCGTAATGATGTGG
>Ga0335394_10007927_pt1 | contig 11981 bp, 6 predicted proteins | sample MAT03_FD_205741 | JGI IMG/M metagenome (GOLD analysis project Ga0335394, IMG submission 205741) | Freshwater microbial communities from Lake Fryxell liftoff mats and glacier meltwater in Antarctica - MAT-03 (spades assembly) (version 2) ... | reverse complement strand
TCTTTTACTCACAACTTCCTGGCCATTTACTACCAGGCTGTACAAGTAAATACCTGCTGCAAGCTGGTTGGCTTGTATAGTGGTTTGCCTCATGCCTTGTTGCAAATTATACTGCAATAACATTTTACCGTTCAGGTCAAAAATTGCAAGTAAGGCTTTGCCAGCATTTTGTGGGATGGTGTAGGAGATAGTAGTGTTTTCGCTAAATGGGTTCGGAGCGTTTTGGCTGAGTGTAAAACCTGTTGCTTGTACAGTTTCTAATTTGGAAAAGGGCAACTTATTTTGATTTATTACGGTTGGTTGATTAGCTAAATTGGAAAGCTGCTTTTCCAAATATTCTACTTTCTCTGCCAGTTCTTGTATGGCTTTGGTGAGTATTGGTATTAAAGCAATATAATTTATACTTTTATACTGTTCCATTTGTCCACTTTTTGTAGATGTGTTTGCTGGTTTTGAAATTTCTCTTATTATTTCAGGGAAAATTTTTTCGACTTCTTGCGCAATAAAACCTGTTTGGGTTCCTTCTGGCAAATTCATGTAGTTTACTTTTTCTGTATCGAAATCGTAGTTTACCGGACGTAGTTTAAAAACCTTGTTTAGCGTATTGCTAACACCAACAACATTTTTTTTCAATTTCATATCGCTACCCAAATAAATGCCAGCGGCATAAACGTCGCCATCAAAAAAACCGGCATAACTATTTCTACCTGATGCAGTGCCATATACGCCTACACTAAACGCATTGAATCCGTTAGATTGACCATATACCCCATAAGAATTAGGCCCACTTGATTCACCCCGAACACCATAATTAAATTCTGTAGTTGGTACACCATTGGGAAATGCCAGCCCATAAACACCAATATTTTCTACAGCTCCTTTAGTCGCATTGCTTTTAATACCAATCGAGGAATTCGCAACATTAGCATTTTGGTTGTTAATTTGAACCCAAGGATCTTCATTAGTTGAAGTGGGTACTATTAACCCAAAATAAAAAGTTCCGTTTGGCCGCATACTGAGTCGATGAAGAGCATTAACGCCTGTTGGGTCTGTAAAAGACCTAAATTCTAAATTGCCTGGCGAAACAGTTGGGTTTAAACTACCACCCCATTGAATAAATGGATTACTTAAAGCCGAGGTAGAATTATTTATTGAATACCCCAACACCAAGCCTCTGCCGTTTGTTTGGGTGCGTAACCCATTTAAGGTTTGTGTGCCTGCGTTTAGATTTCCTAACGAATACCAACGAGCGGTAGTGCCAAAGTTACCAGTGGCTCGCAGATCTAATGGAGAGGATACAACAAAAGAGTTTTGAGTAAGTAATTTTGTTTGCACCTCTAATTGACTAAGAGAAGCTGGGCTAGTAGTTGGTATCCCACTCGGTACACCACCTATACTTAATGCTTGTGAATAACACTTCACTGTAAACACAGTTAAAGATAGAGTGATAAATAAAATCTTTTTCATTTGGAGTAGTTTTAGTTTTTTAAAATTGTTATTAAAGATTGATTTTTTTTTATCTTATTTTTATTACAATTCATGAAATTTATTTATCCACATATTGCCCGATCCCTTAAAAGCTTAAGCCCAATTTTTTTAAGCTCGTTATTTGCATTGATTTTTATAAATAAACTTTACAGCCAACAATTTAATAACTGGTATTTCAAAGTAAATAACGGCTTAACCTTTAATACAATACCACCATCATTTTTTTCAGGAAGCCCGTTTGGTGTTAATAACAATATAGCCGGATGCGCTACCATTTCGGATAACAATGGAAATTTATTATTTTCAACCGATGGTATAAAAATGTGGAATAGAAATAATATACAGATGCCTAACGGATTTGGGCTTTTAGGAGACGATTGTAATATTAATGGTGTGCTGATTGTGCCATTTTTAGGCGACCAAGAAAAGTTTTACGTTTTTACTGCAAAAGGACTGGGAAATTTTATCCCTAATTCTCAGAGCACTCTGCCATACAGTTACAGTATCGTAGACATGTCTCTTAATAATGGGCAGGGAGATATAGTCAATAAAAATACTTTCATCCGTAATTACAGCACTGAAAAAATGGTAGCCATACCTAACGCAAATGGTACAGATATTTGGTGGATATGTAGAGACTGGACAAACAATTTTTACAGTTATAAAATAACGTGTGCTGGCCTAATGAATTCAACCCCGGTAATAAGCACAGTAGGCGAAAATTTGAATGAGGATAGGACATTACTTGGTGCTGCTGATATTAAAGCAAGCAGTAATGGAAAATATATTGCTGTTGCTTACAATAATTATTTTGAAATTTACCAATTTGATAAATTTACCGGGATTTTAAGCAATCCTATAAAAATTCCAGTATTTGCTTCTTATGGTGTAGAATTTAGTCCTGATAGCCGATATCTATATATTACTGCGCAAGGATTCCCTGACGTAAATGCACCAACAGGTATTTTACAGTTCGATATAGCTAATTACGATTTCGCATCCATTTACAATTCTGCAATAACCTTAAAAGACAGATACGGTAGTTTAATTACTTCCACTGCCTGCTTACAGCTTGGGCCAGATGAGAAAATATACGTTGGTTCCTTAGGGCCTTCGCACCTTGCAGTAATCAATTCGCCAAATAACTCTGGAAATGCAGCAATATTACAGGATAGTGTAATCTTAATGCCCAACCAGGTACTCTGGCGCCTCCCCTACTCTTTCGTCAACCTCATCACCAACCAAAACGTACAAATAAACTACACCGTAGCACCCAATTGCCGCACTGTTACACTCAATGCAAAAACTTATATTAAAGGAAACAACCTCGCTTTTAAATGGAAGTTTGGCGATGGCGATAGTGTGCTACAAAATATGGTGAGCGGTGGTGATACTACTTTTACAACCGTTACCCATACCTACCCGCCGGGTATAGATACATTTAGTGTAAGCCTCACCGTTACCAGCGATACGGTTTGTGGCTTTGGCAGGGCTGGCAAGCAGGTATATTTAAAACCACCGCCGCCAACGGCTAAATTTGGCACCAATGCCGGTTGTGGCTCGCTTGCCGTACAACTTACCGATAGCACGCTGCTTAATTTTAATCCATCCATTACTCATCAATGGGCTTATCGCAGGGCTGGGAGTAATGCGCCCTTTATTAATTTTTCTATTTTACAAAATCCTGTTTTTGCGTTCCCAGCTTTTGAAAGTTTTAGTGTACGCCTTATTGTTACCAGTCCACTTAGCTGCGTGGCTTCGGATACAATTATTAAAACCATCCGCTTAAAACCCAAACCCATTGCCGCATTTACACCTGCTGGTAGTTGTGGTAATAAAACGGTGGCGTTTACCAACAGTAGTACGGTAGCTGCTGATACATTGAACAGCTACCATTGGCAGTTTGGTAACGAGGGCGTTTCTACTTTAAAAAACCCTTCTTTTACTTTTAATGACTTTGGTATTTACCCCGTAAAATTATCTGTTACCAGCAGCCTTGGTTGTGTGAGTGATACGTTTGGGCAATCCGTAACCGTGGCAGATAAACCAGTAGCAAATATTATTTACAACAACAACGCCTGTGCCAATGCCGTCTTTAATTTAAGCAGTAATACAAGCATACAAGTTGGTACTATTAATAGTTACAACTGGTTATTGCAGGGTGTGCCGGCAGGCAGTTTGGCAAGCATTAGCCCTGTATTGGCACCAGGTAATTATACGGTTAGGCATTGGGTAAGTAGTACTAGTGGGTGCAGCAGCGATACGGCACAACAACTGATAAACGTACAAGCCAACCCCGTGGCAGGCATTAATGCATCCGATGGTTGTGTGGGTACTGCCATACCTTTTGCTGCAGCCATTAGCATAGGTAATGCAACAGCCTTTAAATGGTTTTTTGGCAACGGCGATAGCAGCAACCTCCCCACTCCCAATTATACTTATTTGCAGCCGGGTATTTTCAATGTTACCTACACCGCCAGCAGCAGCAATGGCTGCCGTAGTAATACAGCAGTTAAAAATATTGTGATAGAAACCAATCCTGTAGTGAGCTTTACTACAGATGAATTGTGTGCCGGCAAGCGCATCAACTTTGTAAGCACTGCTACTAACACCGCAGGTAGTATTATAAGTTACAACTGGGCTTTTGGCAACGATAGTACCGCTGCAATATCATCAGCTTTCACAACTTTTAACCGGCCAGGCGCATACAGCGTAACAAATACAGCAACTACTGTAAATGGGTGTGTGGGTACTGCAATACAGAATCTTACCATCAATAATTTACCCGTTAACGCAGGCAACGATGTTACCATCAATCAAAACACGCCTTACCAGTTGCAAGGCAGCGGTGCCGGCAGTTACCTTTGGCAACCGGCGCAATTTTTAAACAATGCAACCATTGCCAACCCAGTGGCATTGCTGCAAAAAGACCAGTTGTTTACCCTGCAGCTTACTGCCGGTAATGGCTGCAAAGGTTTTGATAGTGTGCTGATAAAAGTATTGGGGAATATTTTTATACCAAGCGCCTTTAGTCCCAATGGTGATACCAACAATGACGTTTGGCGCATACAACGTTTAGCAGATTACGCCTCTGCTAAACTTTCGGTTTTTAACCGCTATGGACAAATTATTTTTGAAGGCAATAACAACAACGGCTATGCCTGGGATGGTAAACACAAAGGCAAGCTGCAACCTACCGGTGCCTACATTTATTTACTGCTGGTAAATGATGGAAAAGCCAATCAAACTTTTAAAGGAACGGTGATGTTGGTGCGGTAGGGGGAATAAGGATCCACTTCCCAGGCGAGTCTCTGCACAAATACCCTTGGCGTTATAATTCACTTCGTTGCAGGACTCGCCGCTGACCAAGAAGGCAGACAGAAATAGGAAGAAGTAACCCTATATTATTTTGAGAACTTACACCAGCCGAATAAGCGGCGAGTCCTGCAGTTTGTGCTGGTTGTTAGATACATTTAATTTGTGCAGAGACTCGCCTGGGAAATGGTAATCTTAAGTAACACCCCCAAACGTTGGACAACAGATAGAATATTTGTAAGTTCGCCTTATGACACAACGCTTTTATTTTGATACATCTGTTTTTGGCGGAGTTTATGACATTGAATTTGACGAAGCTTCTGTTCAACTATTTGAAAAAGTAAAGTTGGGACAGGTTGTTTGTGTTTATTCTGACTTGACCGAGGGGGAATTATTTGATGCACCAGAACGAGTTAGAAATTTTTTTAGAGATTTACCCAAAGAAAATTTAGAGGTTGTTAAAATGACTGAAGAAGCAATTAATCTTGCAAAAAATTATATTGACGAAAATGTTGTCGGCAAGACAAGTTTTGACGATTGCGTTCATATTGCACTTGCCACAATTCACAAAGTTGACATTCTTGTAAGTTGGAACTTCAAACACATTGTAAATGTTTACAGAATTCGTGGCTACAATGCAGTAAATTTACGTTCGGGTTATCAAACATTAGAAATACGTTCACCAAAAGATATTATTGATTATGAAGACTGAAACTAAAAAACAAATTAAAGAAAAAGAGTTTGATACAGTCAAAACTTTCAGAGCAATAAAAGAAAAAATTTCAAAAGACATCGTAGATATGAACTTTGAACAAATAAAAGCGTACCTGGAAAATAAAAAAGTACGTGTGCAAGACTAACCAAGACTCTCCATAGGCGCCGGACTCTGTCCGGTGTTTACTTGTTGCTAATGCCTTGTATTACAATAAAACCTGGTAAAAAATATTGAGTTTTTAGCATTAAAGTTTATAAGACTAGATGAATCACAAAACCCTCCTCATTTCCCAGGCAAGTCTCCGCACCAATACTCCTTGCTTTATAATTCACTTCGTTGCAGGACTCGCCATCGCCCAGAAAAGTATTTTGGAATTGGAAGAAGTAACCCTACAATATTTTTGAAATCGAATGCAATCCGGTATAGGTGGCTAGAACTGTCGCTTATGCTGGTTCTTAGATTCATTTAATTTGCCCAGAAACATCGCCTGAAAAGTTTTTGATGGCAGACTCGGGACGGAAGAAAATAAAAAAGGAAGCAATGAAAAGTCTTTTTTATTTATATTTATTTAATGAATACTAAACTTGAGAACATACCAATTAAATATTCAACCGATCAGAATATACACGTAAGTTTAAAATGGTTCAGAGGTGCAGGTAGATACAATAATGGGGCAACTATTTATGGCAGAAAATACTTGATTAGGTTGCTATTTAACAGAATAAAAAGTAAGTAATTTAATTCTTATGTACGAGCTGGTATATAGTTACACCTCTCTTGCCAGACAAGCCTCTGCACAAATATTCCTGGCTTTATAATTCATTTCGTCGAAGGACTCGCCCTCGCCCTAGGAAGGCAGACAGAAATTGGAAGAATGAACCCTATTTTTATTGATACCTGATTCCATCCGGCAACGAATGCACAATTTGCGCATCAGTAAAACAAAACTGCTCCAAATTCATGGTTTTTCAAAAAAGGAAATACATATGCCAAAAAAGTTCCTCAACGGTATGCCGTATAAGTGTGCGATCCCGAGTTCCGTCGCTAAGCTCCTCGTTGGGACGTGAATGCGCAACAATGCCGCCCAAAGCTTCACCGCCCGGACAAGAATTTTTATTTCTTTCTTTGCCTTGAAACTACATGGACATGCACAGTTAAATTAAACCATTCAATTCCTTGCGGATAAAATCAGCCAGTTGTTGGGTGCTGGGCAATTCCAGCATGTATTTGCTCACAAATAATTGCATGTCGCTATCGGCTACTGCATATTCTACAAGCGCCTGGTCATTTTCAGTTACCAATAGCAATGCAACCGGTGGGTTATCACCTGGTAGTACTATATTCTTTTTGTAGTAGTTGATATAGGTTTTCAACTGCCCGATATTTTCATGTTCTACGGCTTTCATTTTTAAATCAATCAGCACATGGCATTTTAAAACACGGTGGTAAAAAACGAGGTCTATGAAATAATATTTATCGCCAATGAGGATGCGCTTTTGTTTGGCTTCAAAACAAAAACCATGGCCGAGTTCCAGTAAAAATTCCTCGAGGTTGTCTATCAGGGCTTGTTCCAAATCAGATTCATACACCACGTCCTTAGCTTTCAATCCTAAAAATTCAAAGGTAAAAGGTGATTTTATGATATCGGTTGGTACCAGCGCCTCCGCATTTTCATGCACAATCCGGCTCAGCTTTTCAGGGTTGTTGCTCATACCACTGCGTTCAAAATAGAGCGCATTTATTTGTCGCTTTAACTGCTCTACACTCCAGTTGCCTTTTATACATTCTATTTCGTAGAAGGTACGTTTTAGGGAATCGTTTATGGGTAAAAGCTGAACTAAATGTGTGAAAGAAAGTCGGCTAATTAGTTTGTCTGCAGGAACTAATAAATCGTCGGAAATGGGAGTTTTCAATTGTGCAGTTGATAAATGCACAATTGCAAGCGATTCATTATAATTAACTTTCAATTCGTCAGTCGGCGACTGACTTATTCTAATAGTTTGATTATCAATATTTTGTAATTCGTCAGTCGGTGACTGGCGAATTGAACAACTGTCAAAACCCAACAGTTTTAATTGCTCAGGGAGTATCTGGCTTATTTGAGGGTAAGTAGAATAAAATTGGCGATTCAGTTTAAGGGAAGTTTCAGATAACCCTTTTATATTAGTGGCCTTTTTTAATGCTGGTAACAATTTTTCCCCATACTTCGCCCTGTCTTCCCCATTCTGCTCAAACTCCACAATATAAAAACCAACCAGCCAATTGCGGATGGTTAAATGTTTGTTTACAGATTTTAACGCACTCTGCTGAAGTGAGGTGTGCGTTTCCCGGATGGTATTTACTAAGATGCTAAAATTCATATCGCTGGTTATAGTATAAATTTATTTAAAACTGTAGCAATTTTTGCATTGTAAGGCAAATGATTTTCATTTTTCGATTTGTCTGGTTATATTTTTTGTGCACTACTCACCTAAATTTTCTCAACCCCGCATCCTAACCCCCGCTGCCTTATTTTTACACCCCACATGGCAGCACCTATTTTAACATACAACGCAACCGAAATTATTTTTGAAAACTGCTCGTTTTCAAATTTGACCCATACGTTTATTTTGGCCAACAGTGCCGCTATGCCGGATACGAGTGCGGATCGTTTTTTTTCGGTGCAGCCGGAAATGATTGAGCTCAATGCAGGTACTTTCAGCAACCCCGGGGGCGGACTGGTTTTTCCGCCGGTATGGGTGCGGTATAGCAAGGCCACACTGGCACTGGGTTGTAGTTGCAACTACGGTAAACAGAAACTTTGCGATCACGAGGCACAGGTGCTGTACAATATTATGGAACGGCCCGACCTGCGCATTTTTTTTGATGACCGTCTGCGCCACCAAAGCATTGATAACATCGCCCAACATTACGGACTGGAAAATGAGTCCAACCCCGATGCACATTTTGAACTGGTCTGGGCCAACCGCTTGGTGAGCATCACGCCCCGGATTAAAAGCCTGCAGCCGGTTAATAGTGCCGCCCTGCAACAGCTGGCCAAAGAACTACTACCGCCGGTGAAGACATTTGGACAACCGCAAAATGTGGCCGTTACTTCGAATATACTGGTGCTGAGTGAACACAAATATTACAAACATTTACAGGTAGGATTATACGAGGCAGCCACCACTTCCGGCGGCAAACTAAAAAATCCGCTGAAGGCGCTTGATCCGCAGGAACTGGCATGGCAAAGCAACCTGGTGAACGAGCTGAAATTTTATACCGGTATTGCGGTCTTTGCCAATAACCACAATAAGACACCTATTGCGGCCGATCTTCAGGCATTGCGGGCCATTGTGCAAAATCCGATGGCACTTGCTGTTTATTATCACAGTACGGCTGTTAGCGAAAATATCGGCGCAACCAGCCTGGTGCCCGTGCAATTGGGCCTGCTGCAAAATGGACTGGAACTACATGTTTATCTAAAGCATCAATTTTACGAAATCAGCGGTCAGTTGGCCATTGTTGATAAAGTATTTCCACTAAATAACCTGGCTATGAAATACGGCTATTTTATACTGGCAGAAAATACGCTGCACCTGGTATATAGCCTGGACCTGCTGCGGGTGATGGCCTATTTTAAAAAGCTGAACAATATTGCGGTGGTACATGAAAGTAAGTTTGAGGAGTTTCGTAAAAATATACTGGCACCGCTGGAAGATACCATCCGCATCCATTATGCCTGGCTGGTTACCGCCACTAAAGAACAACTGGAGCATCATGGTTTTGATGAACCGCCTCAGCAACTGATTTATTTATCGGAGGAAGGGCCGCATATTGTAATCAGTGCGGTTGTGCGTTACGGTGAAGTGGAAGTGAGCATACTGAGCAAAAGGCAACTATATGCAAGAGACGAAAAAGACAATGCTTTTATAGTAGAGCGGGATGAAGTGCTGGAGAATAACTTTACAGCGCTGATGCTGCAAACACATCCAGATTTTTCGGCGCAGATTCATGAGCAGGCTTTTTATCTTACCAAAAAACAGTTCCTGGAAGAGGGCTGGTTTCTGGATGCATTTGAAGCCTGGGAGGCGCAGCAGATTAAAATACTGGGCTTTAATGAAATAGATACCAAACGGCTGAACGCAAACAAGGCCGTCGTTTCTATTAAAGTTACCAGTGGACTGGATTGGTTTAATACCGACCTGGAAGTGCGCTTTGGCAAACAGAAAGCAAGCTTGCGCCAGTTAAATAAATCATTGAAAAATCGTAGTAAATATGTTACGCTGGATGATGGCACGCTCGGCATGTTGCCGGCGGAGTGGATTAAAAAACTGGCGGCCTATTTTGAAGCGGGAGAACTGGTGGAAGACGAACTGCGAATACCAAAAATAAATTTTTCTGCCGTACAGATTTTGTATGAAAAGGAAATGCTGAGTGATGAAGTGCAGCAGCAAATTGAAAACTATAGTAGCAAACTGACGGGCTTCGAAAGCATTGAAACCGTGCAAATGCCGGAAGGGTTAAACGCTGAATTGAGGCATTACCAGCAACAGGGTTTAAACTGGCTCAACTTTTTAGATGATTTTGGTTTTGGGGGTTGCCTGGCCGATGATATGGGGCTTGGTAAAACCATTCAGGTGATTGCGTTTATATTATTGCTCCGTAAAAAACACGGTCCGCAAACGCAACTGGTGGTAGTGCCTACTTCTTTGATCTTTAACTGGCAGGAAGAACTGGATAAGTTTGCACCGTCGCTGAAAGTGCTCACCATTCATGGTGCTAACCGGGTGCGAAATAATCATCATTTTCAGGAATACGATGTGGTGCTGACGAGCTACGGCATGTTGCTGTCGAATATCCATTTTATGAAGACGTTCCGCTTTGGATACATTTTCCTGGATGAATCACAGGCCATCAAAAACCCTGATTCGCAACGGTACAAAGCCTGTCGTTTATTGCAATCAAAAAATAAAATTGTACTCACGGGCACACCCATTGAAAACAATAGTTTCGATTTGTATGGTCAGTTGAGTTTTGCCTGTCCGGGTCTGTTGGGCAACCAGCAATATTTTAAAGACATCTATTCTCAACCCATTGATAAATTTGGCGATACCAAACGTGCCATTGAGTTGCAGCAAAAAGTGAATCCGTTTATTTTGCGACGCACCAAAAAGCAGGTAGCCACCGAATTGCCGGAAAAAACCGAAATGGTGATCTACTGCGAAATGGGGGTGGAGCAACGCAAAGTGTACGATGTATATGAAAAGGAATTTCAAAACTACCTGCTGGGTAAACCAGAAGAGGACTTGCGCAGAGATAGCATGAACATTTTACAGGGCCTTACCAAAATGCGGCAGATTTGCAACTCGCCTGCTTTGCTAAAGGATGATGCTTTTTATGGCGATGCGGCTGCAAAAATTGAGGTGCTGATTGAACAGATTGAAAGCAAACATCAGCACCATAAAATATTGGTATTCTCCCAATTTGTAGGCATGCTGGATTTGATTAAAAAGGAACTATCGGCCAAATATATCGCTTATGAATACCTAACCGGACAAACAAAAGACCGGGCGGCGGCTGTGAATAATTTTCAAACCAACGACAATATCCGGGTGTTTCTGATCAGCCTGAAAGCGGGCGGCACCGGGCTTAATTTAACCGAAGCAGATTATGTGTACCTGGTAGATCCCTGGTGGAATCCGGCAGTAGAAAACCAGGCGATCGACCGCTGCTACCGCATCGGCCAGGAGAAACATGTAGTAGCAGTAAGACTGATTTGTCCGGATACGGTGGAGGAAAAAATACTGAAATTACAGGCTGCAAAAAAGGAGCTGGTGAGTGATTTGATAAAGACGGATATGAGTGTGCTAAAGCAGTTGGGGAAGAAGGAGTTGTTGGAGTTGGTGAAAGCCACCCCCATCCCCTAAAGGGGAGAAGAAGAAGCCCCCAGCCCCTGAAGGGGAGTTATACCGTGAGAATAATGAGTAGGTACACTAGTTCGATCCCGGCTTAATATCTTATTATTTGCACAACTCCCCTTCAGGGGTGGGGGCATTAGCCTCTTCGACACTGAGTAAGTACACCATTTAGATACCAGCTTTATATCTTACTATTTGCAGAACTCCCCTTCAGGGGTTGGGGGCTCTTTTCCCCCTTTTCCCGTACTTTTGTTTTAAACCATACAAGCAGGTAAAATGAATTCTACAGCAACGGCGTTAACAGCATTATTCGACAGGATACCAAGACGGCATACCCTGGAAAATGTACAAGAAATCAATAGTATAGTGGCGGAATATGAAGACATACTGGTAAGCATTGAAGCGGTGAATGCATATTATGAAAAAGCAATTCCTGTTTATTTTGATGAACTGGATGCGGTAAGGGCCAATGTCAAAAAATCGACTGACAACAAAGCCTCCAAAAAGAATAAAGATCAATATTTTGATGAAGCATCCGGTGCTTTAAAGGATACGATACAGGC
>Ga0335394_10007924_pt1 | contig 11986 bp, 5 predicted proteins | sample MAT03_FD_205741 | JGI IMG/M metagenome (GOLD analysis project Ga0335394, IMG submission 205741) | Freshwater microbial communities from Lake Fryxell liftoff mats and glacier meltwater in Antarctica - MAT-03 (spades assembly) (version 2) ... | reverse complement strand
GGAAGTAGCTGCCGCATCGATGGACGGCTTGCGGTGGGCCACGGTTTCGCTCTCGGGACGAAAGAAGGTGCTGCTGTCACCTTCGTACCAGATGGTGCGCCTGGACTGGCATCCGCAGCTTGTGTCCACTACGCCGGGGCCAGTGTTTGCCAGCCCTGGATACGAGCACGGTACCGGTGCGCTCTATCGCGTTCGCCCGCACAAGCACACGAAGGTCGAGTTCCCTGTTGCGCTCGCCACGCAGAGCCTGCCACTGACGATCACCCCCGGTGAGGCATGGTGCGAACGAGGGGAGACGGAGATAAGAGTTCGTGCCGTCGAGAGTAACGGGTGGGATCAGGGGGCGAAGTTCAAGATTGTGGGGAAGCGTTCGCTTGAGATCGGCGATCAGCGCACCGAGGTTCGCATTCCGGTCGAGCTTGAGGGCCCAGCCGGAATTGGACTCTCTGCGGGGCAGACAGTCGTAATGTTTGTTGAGCTTGAGTGCACCGCGGATGGAGCCGAGACGTCGATTCATCCCTCTCTCGTCAGCCCCGCACCCATTGAGTACCGCCCTTGGTTCCTGCTCATACCGGCGGCAGGCCGGCTTTGCATCGCATGGATCGCAACCTCCCTACTGCTAATCGGAGGCCTCTATGTCTGGCGCCCCAGCGCGCTGGTTGCGATCCATGGTTGGCCGCGAAAACTGGGGCGCGCCGCAGACTGGGCGATCCCGCTTACCCCGCTAAAACTGGGCGACGCCTTGCACCTGACGAACGCCATGCTTGTGCCGATGCTTTACCGCTCCAAGCGAACGCAACGTGCCTGGATGGCTAGGAACATCTCGCTGGCTCGCCAGCACTTCCCTGAGGAAGCTCTTGTTGGGCGTCAGGATAGCTATGTCGCCTTGCCTCTGCGCTGGAGGCAGGGGGAGCAAGACGAAGTCATCCATGAGCCGTCGGCTGGTCGACTCGCGGAGTGCCTTGCGGCGCGCGGTCGCCGAGTCATCGAGATAGTCGGCCCTGGAGGATCTGGCAAGACCATGTTGCTGGTCCAGCTCTGCAGGACTCTTCTCATGCAGGAGTCATCTCTTCATCGCGAGCCCGCGATCCCTGTCTTGGTGGACGAGGATTGCGTTGACCTCTTTGTCACTGTCAGGCGCAAGCTGTCTGCGCTCCTGCGGGCGGACGTCGACGACGACTTCCTTCGCATCCTGCTCCGCTCCGGGATGATCGTGCCGGCGATTGATCGATTGTCAGAGCGCGACGCTGCGACGGTCTCGGCATTGCGAACCCAAGCGGCGCCACTCGCCTTGGGCCTGCTCCTTGTTTCCACCCGCACGCAGTACCAGTACGAAGGAATGAGCAAGGCAACGCTGTCGCCGCAGCCGATCGCCGGCCCGGGCCTGTTGAGCTTGGTCGACGGCCTAATCGAGGCAAGGCAGGCCCAAGACCTCTTCCCCGCCCTGGGGGACCACACATCATTGGCGAATCAAGTCGCGAACCTAGTTCCCGTCGGGTCGAGCCCGCAGGTGACGCCATTGCTGACAAGGATCTTCGTCGACCTGGCCATCGGGCAGCGACGCCGTGGCGAAGCGCTGGATACGCTGCCAATCTACGCTGCGCAGGTTTACGCGAAATACTTGGTCGATCTCAACCCGAAGGACAGCGCCGCCGCAAACTTCATGTCAGACGAAGACATGCTTCGAGCGGCCCGGATCCTTGCCTCCCTCTCTCTTGCGCGCGACCGCGTTCCCCGCAAATTCGCCCGCGATGACGCTCGCGCCAGGCTCAAGGCAGCAGGGTTCTACGAGGCCGGGCGAGCCGACCCTGTCCGGCGCCTCGTGGCTAATGGCGTTCTACTTGAGGAGGCGTTGATCGTTCCTCAAGAGTGGCTGCGATTCACGCTGGACCCAGTGGCTGAATTCCTGGCCGCACAGGAGGAGCTGAAGGTCTGGGATCAAGCACGCGGCATCGACGAATGGTGCGAAGACGTAGGCCACCAGTTTCCCGCGGGAGTTGGATTCGTCTTGGCACTGCGCCAAGTCGCACAACTTTCGCTAGCATCAGATTGAGCAGAGGCGATATCTCGCGCACATAGAACCGGTTATGACAAGGACGTCAGGCCAAAGCGCCGCCGCGTAATGCGCCAGTTCAATGATCGGCCATGCTGTAGGAGTAGTCAGCATCGGAGAACGCCAACCCGCCGGGGCACTGTAGTCGCCGCTTCTTTATCATGTGCATGGTCTCGATGTGGGTGATGATCTTGGCGGCCGAGTCGAAGCTCTTGAGGCCCATCATCGGCCGGACTCGGCGTTTGACCGTGAGCGGCCAGGCTGCCGGCGTACGTCAGCACTCTATGGCATACCGGCCCCACGTGCGACGACCGAGCCGACGCCGCTATGACCGGTAAGCGCCAGAGACTGTAAATTCGGAGGTTCGTGACGACCGACGGCAACCGCTGCACAGCAGTTGTTCGAGGCCTCCGCGGCTACACCCGCTATGGGTCGTATCCGGGTTTTCGATCTTTGCGCTTGAACGGCCGCTTCGCCGCCTTGACCTGACGTTCAGCTGGAAGCGTCCTTCGGTTCCTCAGCAGCCGATGCCTGCGCTTACCCCAAACGGGCCATCTTGGTGGCAGACCTCGGTCGGAATCTGTGGCGGGATCGAATCGGAAATGGTGGCGGGTTTGGATCGGAATCGCTGGCGATTTTGGTCCGGAATACGCATTCAGCGACTCACTACGATGGCATGCTGGTCGCCGCGCTCCGGCAGCGAAGGTAAGGGATGAAGCAATGACAGAAGGTACCGGAAAGGCCGAAACCGAACGCAAACCTGACGTGGACGAAGTGCTGCGCAGAATCGGGCGGAATCTGCTCCTCTTCCAGCACATCGAGCATCTGCTCAAGCACCTGATGAGCAATGCGCGATTCGAGGGGACCATCGCTTCGGCGCCGGCCAACCACGAGCAGCGACGGGCGAAGATCCACAAGCAGACTCTCGGACAGCTGGCAGGCCAGTTTGCCGACGACGTGTTGGCCGATGCCGGGGAACGTGATGCCCCCGAGAGCCTCAGCGAGGCGTGGTTCTCGTTCGGATTCACCATTCAGACAGACAGCGCGTTCGTTGAGCAGCACACGGCCGAGATGAAGGCCGTCGTGGACGCGCGGAACGATCTGATCCACCACTTCCTGCCGCGATGGTCACCAGCATCCGAAGAGAGCAATCGGGAGGCTTTGACGTACCTGGACGACCAGCGAGCAAGGGCCCTACCTATGCGCGATCGCTTGCAGGGATTCGCCAAGGCGCTCCAGGATGCGGCGGCAGCGCATGCGGAATTCATCGCGTCTCCCGAAGGCGTCCGCCAGTTCGAGTTGCAGTGGCTGAGGCACAGTCGCGTCGTGCTTCTCTTGGGTGAGTTGGCCACACGGACAAACCGGGTCGACGGTTGGATGGTCCTGGCGACTGCAGGTCAGATCGTTGGGCGAGAGGAGCCGGACGAGCTGAAGCACATGACCGAACGCTACGGACATCGCACGCTAAAGAAGCTGCTGCAGGCGACGGAGCTGTTCGACATCGAGGAAGAGCCGACGGCCCGCGGCGGGACGCGGACAATCTATCGCATCAATCCGAGGTTCGAGCTGCATGTCCGGAGGGATCAGGTCGCGCTGGGCGCTGGCCCCTCGAGCGAGAGGTCACACTCCTGACGGCGTCGATGACCGGACGACTAGGCGCTGGTTGGTGCGTCACGCTTCCGCGTGACGCACGACTGTCCGGCCGCTGTGGCCGAGGGCGTGGCACCATCGGTCCCTAGACCAAAAGCCAAAGGGAGGTTGGATGCGAATCATCCAGAAGATCGCGACATGGGCGGCTGCGCAGCCGGCCTGGATCGATGACGCCGTTCGACGGCTGATTTCCGGCCCGTTAAAGGCCGAGGACATCCAGGATTTGGCTGCTCTCGCCAAGGCAGAGCACGGAATCCCCGATCCGGTTGGGAGAGCAGCCATTCGTCTCGACCACATGACCTTACCTACCGCCGGCGAAGCTGGCGTGGACGTCAGCCTGGTTGCGCTTCACTCTCCGCAGCATCTCAATGCAATTGACTCCAACCAGGCGCTGACCTTCAAAGCAAGTGGAATGACTGTGGTTTACGGCCACAACGGGGCCGGAAAGTCGGGCTACGCCCGTGCCCTGAAAATGGCATGCCGGGCTCGCAACGTCGAGAACGTCCTTCCAAACGTTTACGCCGTGTCCACAGGTCCGATGGTTTCTGGTGCAACCTTTGAGTGGTTCGAAGGGCAGATCGCCAAATCACAATACTGGGCGGTCGGCACGGTTCCACCAGCGCAGCTTTCGCAGATTTCGGTCTTCGACGCTCACTGCGCACGCGTGTTTGTGGACAGCCAGGCAAAGGTCCTCTTCGTTCCCGACGGGATGGAAGTCATCCACGCGCTGTCCGAAGCACAGGGCGCGATCCAGCGTCTGATCGAAGCTGACCGAAGTGGCCACGCCTTCGATCTAGCTCAGCTTGCGCCGCTGGCGGGCGATACCGTCGTTGGTCGCACCTATGCTGCGCTGAGTCGGAAGAGCGATCCTGAGGCGTTCAAGAAGCTTGCAGTCATGTCGGACGAAGAGGAGGCCGAGCGACTGTTGCTTACCAAGCTCTTCAAAGAAGAGGATCCTGCCAAGCTTGCGGCCGCCATCCGCCGCACCGCATCCCGGCTACAAACCTTGCGCAATGAACTCACGTCACTGGAGGCTCCATTGCTGGACGCCAGTGTGAGTCAATTGGGTGAGGCTTTCGCAAAGATGTTGGCGGCAGAAGCAGCTTCAAAGCTTGCGGCCGAGACGCTTCAGCAAGGTGGCACCAAGGTTGCTGGTACTGGGAGTGAGCTTTGGGAGATCTTGCTACGCGGTGCGATGAAGTACGCCACGGAGATTGCATACCCCGGACATGATTTCCCTGGGCCGGATCACGATGCTCACTGCGTGCTTTGCCAGCAACCGCTCACCGACGAGGCTTCGGGTCGGCTGAAAGCGTTCGTCCGCTTTGTGGAGGCGGACGCGCAAAAGAAGGCGAGCGAGGCAAGGGAGGTCACGAAGAGGCTCTACTTGGCGATCAAGCTGTTGAATTTTGCCGCAACCCCCTCTGATCCTGCACTCTTAGAGGAACTTCAAGAGAGTCAGCCCGCACTGGTGGCATCCATCCACGAGTACGTGGCGGCCTTGAATGCACGCCAAACGAGCATCATGGCGATGGCTCCGAACAAGAAGCTGGATCCAGTGGCGGCACTTCCGGAATCTCCCGTCGTGACGCTCGGTGATCTGATTCCCAAGCTGCTCGAGGAAGCCGGTCGGCTGGAGAAGGCGATGACTGCCGAAGAGCGTCAGCAAAAATCCAAGGCCCTCGCAGACCTGGAGGCCAGAAAGAAGCTCGCTGAACTCCTACCCAAGGTGCTCGAGGCCATTGAATGGCACAAGCGAGATCATGCATTTGGCGAGGCCATTAAGGGATGCAGCACACGCCTAGTCACCAACAAGACGAGCGAGTTGTACGAAGCACATGTCACCGAAGAACTGCGCGCAGCCTTTACCCAGGAGCTCGCCCACCTCGGTCTCGCGAGGCTGGATGTCGTCTTGGAGATGACGGGTCAGAAGGGCGCCCGAATGCAGCAGCTCAAGCTCAGTACCGCGCCTCAGTACGCTCGTGCGAAGGTGTCCGACATCTTGAGCGAGGGCGAGCAGCGGATCATCGCCATGGCGCTATTCCTGGCCGAGGTCGGCATTGAGCTTAGCCGTTCCGGACTTATCTTTGACGATCCGGTTTCATCGCTGGACCATGTGCGACGCGAGCGCATCGCTAAGCGCCTCGTCCTCGAAGCGAAACAGCGACAGATCATCGTCTTCACCCACGACTTGGCCTTTGCCTGGGCGCTGAAAGACTTCGCAAGTGAGAGCGGCGTTAGTGCGGTTGATCGCCACGTCTTCTCCGCGGGTCCAAAGAAGGGCCTGTGCGGTGATGGCTTGCCATTTGAAGGTAAGAGGTTGGACGCAAGAGTGAATGAGCTTCGCGACCAAGTCAATCGCGCCAAAAAGTTGCTGGAGGACAAGTACGACCACGAGGCATACAACGATGTTGTGCGGAACGGCTACCGGCGGATGCGAGACACATGGGAGTTGCTTGTCGAGGAGCACCTTTTTGCAGGTACGGTGAAGCGCTTCAGGAGGTCTATCGAGACCTCGAAGCTGCGTTATGTCTCCGTAGACGACGCTGTGGCCGCTGCCGTCTACAACGGGATGACGCGCTGCTCCAGCTTCACCCACGAAGGCGGGGCTGAGGCTCCCGCACTTCCCGAGCCGGATGAGTTCCTCGCTGACGTCGAGACTCTTGCGGCCACGCTGAAGATGATCGATGACAGCAAGAAGGCCACGGAAAAGCGAAGAGTTGCGGCTGGTCTGGCCACGGTGGTGTGAACCGCTCTTCTCCAGGCTGTAGGGAAGCACGTGCAGCGGTTGTTTTTCGGCTAGTCGCAAGAGCTTCGCTTCGGCGAGTTCAAGTGGCCGACGTGCCGCAGGGGCTCTCGCGGGTTCGCGCCGCTCGTGCGGGCGCTTGTCTTCATCGCTTCCGATGGGCACGATCCCAGTCCGACGAAACCGGCATGCCGGAGCGCGGCGAAGTTGGCGATGCACTGCGCGGTTGCTGTGATCCGGACACCCCGGCTATGGTGATGATCTACGAGGCTTGGTGGAAGTGGGTTCAATGAGGCTTGTTCATACTTCCGATTGGCACCTGGGGCACACCTTGCACGAGATCCCCCGAAGGACCGAGCACCTGGCCTTCTTCGAGTGGTTACTCTGCCGCCTGGAAGCGCTCGCAGCCGACGCGCTGCTCGTCGCGGGCGATATCTTCGACACCTCAAATCCGTCGGCCGAAGCGCAGGCCGATTTCTACGATTTCTTGGCGGCAGCGCGCAGGCGCGTGCCAGGTCTCGACATCGTGCTCATCGGCGGCAATCACGACTCTGCGTCGCGCCTTGATGCGCCGGAACCGCTGCTGCATGCGTTCGGCGTTCGCGTCGTCGGGGGCCTGCCGCGCAGCGACGGCGGGGGCATCGATTACGCCAAGCTGATCGTGCCGCTCAAGGACAAGACGGGCATCGAAGTGGCCAAGGTAGTCGCAATGCCCTTTCTCCGTCCTGCCGACCTGCCGGTGATCAAGGACGAAGGAGTCGATGCGCTGGTCGAAGGGGTGCGGCGCGTGTACGCGGAAGTCATCGCGCATGCCGAGGGCATGCTGGCCCCAGGCCAAGCCTTGCTGGCCATGGGCCACCTGTATATGACCGGCACCGCGATCTCGGAGCTTTCGGAGCGAAAGATCCTCGGTGGCAACCAGCACGCGCTTCCGACCGATCTATTTCCCGAGTCGCTGGCCTACGTCGCGCTCGGCCACTTGCACCTGGCGCAAGCGGTCAAGCGGGAGTCGATCCGTTACTCCGGCTCGCCGATCCCATTGTCAATGGCCGAGATCGACTATCCACACCAGATCTGCGTCGTGGACATCGATGCCGGGAAGCTTGTGTCGGTTGCGAGCGAATCCATTCCCCGCAAGGTGGAGCTGTTACGGGTGCCGACCGAAGCCATCCAGCTTGCAGAAGTGGAGGCCGCCCTCCTGGCCATGACCAGCCGCGCTCATCTTCCGCCGAACGAGTGGCCGATCATCGAAGTGCCGGTCTTGCTGAAGCAGCCGGAGCCCGCGTTGCGCTCGAAGATCGAGAAGGCCCTGGAGGGCAAGGGCGTGCGACTCGCCCGCATCTCCACCCGGTACACCGGTACCGGCCAGGCGCTGGCCGATGCGTTGCCGAAGGCGTCCTTGAACGATTTGCAGCCCGAAGATGTGCTGCGCCAGCGTTGGGCCCGCGAACACGAAGGCGAGCCGCCGGCGGATCTGCTGGCCGCCTTCCACCAGTTGCTTGGCGAGGCGCAAGCCGACCCCGAGGCCACATGAAGATTCTCCAAATCCGTGGACGCAACCTCGCCAGCCTAGCTGGCGATTTCACCCTCGACTTCGAGCACGGCCCCCTCGCCGAGGCGGGCCTTTTCGCCATTTCCGGCCCCACCGGCGCAGGCAAGAGCACGCTGCTCGATGCGCTGAGCCTGGCGCTGTACGACCGAACGCCCCGCCTGGAGTCGAACTCCGGCTACCAGATCCCGGATGGGCCGGACGAGTCGCTGGGCGTACACGACCCGCGCAACCTGCTGCGTCGGGGCACGGCTGAAGGCTTTGCCGAGGTCCGATTCATCGGCACCGATGGACGCCGCCACCGCGCGAGCTGGTCAGTACGGCGCGCGCGTAACAAGGTGGGTGGCAAACTCCAGCAGTCGGACATCCAACTGTTCGACGACGAATCAGGCCAATCGTTGGGTCGGACGAAGACAGAAGTGCTCGCAGCCACCGAGCGCGCCGTCGGCCTGACCTTCGATCAGTTTCGACGCTCGATCCTGCTCGCGCAGGGAGACTTCGCGGCCTTCCTCAAAGCCAAGAGCGATGAGCGCTCCGAACTGCTGGAACGCATGACCGGCACCGGGCTCTACAGCGCGATCTCGAAACGCGCCTACGCCAAGGCCAAGGAGATCGAGGAGTCGCTTCGGCTTCAGGAAGAAGCGACGAAAGCGCTTCCGATCCTGGACGCCGAGTCACGGGCGGCATTGGCGGCGAACGTTGACGAACTGGGGAAGACCGTCGCCAGCACCGCCAGCCGGCTCGGAGTGCTACGCGAGCAAAAGGCATGGTGGACCAAGGCCGCAGATCTCGGGCAGAAGCTCGCCCAGGCGCGCGAGAGGCTAGCTGCCTTCACACAGCAGTGGACCGACGCCGCGCCGCGCCGCGAAGCGCTGGCCGACATCGAACAAGTCCAGCCACTGCGCGCAATTGACAAGGAAGCGACGCGAACGGCCACTGAACTCGATGCTGCCGAGAAGCTGCTCAAGGTTTCCGAAAGCGCCTTGGCACAGGCTAAGGTCGACGACGAGCGCTCGGCCTCGGCGCTCACGCAGGCGTCGAAGGACCAGGAGCAGCGCCGCACCGACTTGGAAGCGACTAAGCCGCAAATCGACAAAGCCAAGTCCCTGGATCAAGCGATCCTTGAGAAGGCGAAGGCTGTCGAAGCCCTGGACAAGAAGCTGGCAGACACCGACAACGGGCTTGCTGCGCTTACGAAAAATGGGCGGGCTCTGGGCGAACAACGCAAGACCGTTGGCACGGCGCTGGAGAAGGTGTCGCGCTGGGTCGAGGCCAACGGCGCAGTGGTCGCGCTTGCCAAAAGCTGGAACGAAGGCGTTGCACCGCAGTTGCAGGCCTTCGAAAGGACGCATGGCAGTTGGAAGGTGCAGTGCGCAGCCCTGCCTGCCCTGCAGGAGGCGCACGAGAAGGCGGTCCCTGCGCAGTTACAGGCGCAGCATGACTTGGCCAGTATCGAAGCAGCGGCCAAGGCGGCACATGAGCGTGTTCGCACGGCTGAGGCCGCCGAAGCGGCGCATCCGGCTGGCAGCCTTGGCGAGCGAAGAGCCGTACTCGAAACCGTGCGCGCCCGTCTCACGAAGCTCCAGCAGCACCGCGAACAGGCCGTGAAGGCCGACAAAGAGTGTCAGGATCGGCTGGCCGAGGCAGCTAAAGCCAAGAAAGAGGCAGCTGAGGCAGAGGCTCTGACCGGACAAGCGGCAGCGGCCCGGAGTGAGGTCGCGCAGCAGCTTGCCGCGACCGATCGCCTGCTCGTCCAGCTTGGCCTTGAAGCGCACCGCGCCCAACTCGTCGATGGCGAGCCATGCCCCCTGTGCGGGTCGACGCACCACCCTGGCACAGGTCCGATCGAAGCGACAGTTTCCGTTCTGGAATTACAGAAACGTCAGCTATCCGAGCGCCACGCCGAACTGCAGAAGCGCGAGACCACTGAGAAGGCACGCGCCGAGGCGCGCAACGACCGGGCGCTTGAGCTGGCGAAGGAAATCGAGCGCTGGCAAAGTGAGTTTGGCGATGCTGCAGCTCAGTGGCGATCGCAGGGCGGGGCAGGTGATGTCTTGGGCACTGACTCCAAGGGCTGGCTGGATGCGCAAGTGCTCCATGTGGATGCGGAGTCGAAGGCCATTGCCGAGCAGGATGAAGCCTTGGTGCAACTTCGCAGAACGGCCGCCAACGCTCGCAAGTCGCAAGAGGAAGTGGCAGGCCGTGTCGACAAGGCGCGCTGCGCGCTCAAGGCAGCGGAGAGCGCCGTGGCGTCAATGATCGAGAAACGCAACGGCGCCGTCGCCGATGTGTCTGCCCACCGCAAAGTGCTCGACGCGACGATCGAAAATCTGACTCATGCATTTGCCGAGGTCGATGGCTGGCAGGGCGAACTCGAGGTCGACCCGAATGCCTTCGTTGCGAAGTGGTCCGCACGGGTCGAGGAGGCGCGGCAGAGCACGCAAACCCACGATAGCAGCAGCAAGCAGCTGTCCGACATCGACGCGCAGTTGGAGCTGCAGGCCAACGCGCTGAAGCAATCGACGCAGCATCGAGAGGTCCTCGATATCGAGCGCAAGCAGCAAGCTTCCGAACGGGACGCATTGCTGGCGCAGCGGCGAGAGGTTCTCCAGGGCAGACCAGCCGCTCAAGTCGAGGCGGCGCTGCAAGCTGCGTTGAAGGCTTCCGAGCAGGCGCACGCTGCCGCCGCTGAGCAGGCAAGGCGAACTCGGGAAGAAGCGGCCAAGAGAGGTGAAGCGCACAAGATCGCGGCGCAGGAGGTCACCAAGTGCACCCAGGCCAAGGAGCTTGCGGCGAGGGCATTTGCCGACGCTCTTGCGGTGGCCGGGCTCGACACCGCGACGCTACGCGTCCGCCTCGCCCACGAGGAACAATGGGTCCGTCAGGAGCGGGCGGCACTGACCGAGATTGATCGCCTGCATTCCAGCGAATCCAAGGCTGTCGAAGAACGGCACAAGGACCTCTCGGCCCACGAAGCGCAGCCGGTGCCGGCGCAGCCTTTGACTGAAATTGAAGTCAGCCTCGCAACCCTGGAGCCGCAACATGGGGAACAGGGCCAACAGCTCGGCGCGGCGAAGCAGCGACTTGAACAAGACAACCAGAACCGCGCAACCGGCGAGGCCAAGGCCCGAGAGCTGGAGCAGGCGCGCAAGGAGGCAAAGGTCTGGCAACAGCTCGACTCGCTGGTTGGGTCGGCCGACGGAAGGAAGTTCAGGAAGTTCGCCCAGAGCATGACGATGGAGCTGCTACTGGCGCATGCCAACACCGAACTGGCCAGCCTAGCACCGCGGTACGCATTGCAACGCGTCAAGGCCCAAGACTTGGAACTTCAGGTCGTCGATCGCGACATGGGTGACGAGATCCGCTCGACGTCATCGCTTTCTGGCGGCGAGTCTTTCCTCGTGTCGCTCTCCCTAGCGCTAGGCTTGTCCTCTCTTGCCTCGGAAAAGGTCCGGATCGAATCGCTTTTCATTGACGAGGGATTCGGTTCGCTGGACTCGAAGACACTCGAGACCGCGCTATCAACGCTCGACTCGCTTCAGTCGGCCGGACGGAAGGTCGGGCTCATCTCACATGTTCCGGGACTGGCGGAGCGCATCGGAGTACAGGTGCTGGTTGAGCGTCAAGGGCAAGGCGCAAGTACGGTACGAGTCGTCGCTGGTGATGTGTAGCAGGGACATTCACGTCAATCTGCTTGCCGCGCAATCGAGCAACCAGCGGCGGCCTTTCGCCGTTCCCGACCGAAGCGATTGGCACAGGTGTTCGTTTGAGCGGGAGGTTGAAAACCCCAGCCAAGTCCGGGTCGAGCAGGCGTTGGCAACTTTGTTGCCGAAACTTGCCGCAGCTTGCCAGGAAGAGACGCCGAATTGGCAACTTTTAGTGAGCGGCAAGCCGGCGGTCTCACCCTTGCAGGGCGCGCCAATGCTCACTGTCACTTAGCAACTTTGTTCTGAGCGACCACTTGCTGATGTTATGAATAAGGTCTGTC
>Ga0335394_10007918_pt1 | contig 11991 bp, 10 predicted proteins | sample MAT03_FD_205741 | JGI IMG/M metagenome (GOLD analysis project Ga0335394, IMG submission 205741) | Freshwater microbial communities from Lake Fryxell liftoff mats and glacier meltwater in Antarctica - MAT-03 (spades assembly) (version 2) ... | reverse complement strand
GAAAAACTCCTCTACCAGTTTGGTAGCCAGCTAGAAGTTTCAGTTTATCTCGAACCGGGTACGCGGATCGAAAGCATTGAGCTACTCCTAGCAGAAATGCCAGAGGTAGCGGCGATGCAAACCATAAGTAAAGAGGAGGCTTGGACTAAATTAGTTAAGGAAATGAGAATTTCTGATATTGAAGGTGCTACGCAGCAGTTAGGTGAAAATCCTCTAGTTGATGAGATCAAGGTGAAAGCCCGTAATTCCCAAGTTGTCCCAACTTTAGCAACACAGTTGGCTAAGTTACGGGGAGTTGATACGGTGCAGTATATAGATGAAGCAGTTAAAAGGATTGCCCAGTTGCACCAAGGTCTAAACTGGATTAGTTTAACAATTACAATTATTCTGACCTTAACAGCGATCGCTGTTACTAACACGACAATTCGGCTAATTGTCATGGCGCGTCGCCAAGAAATTGAAATTATGCAATTAGTGGGAGCAACTTCCGCTTGGATTTACCTCCCGTTTATTTTACAAGGAATTACTTTTGGTTTAGTTGGTGGTGCGATCGCTTGGAGTTTTATTTCTGTAATTCAACAGTTTCTTAGCAAGTTGCTAGTCAATCAACCTGAGTTTATCCAAGTTATCACTAACGGGGTGCAACTCACTTCAACACAAATTTTATTATTGCCCCTGATTCTTTTGAGTTTCGGTGCAATTGTAGGATTAATGGGGAGCTTATTTGCTGTCCGACGTTTTGCTAAGGGTTAGTCATTAGATAATGGCGAATTTTATGACGACTATCCCCTATGCCCAATTTTAAAATCTCTGAGCATTTGTCGAAGTCTTTGTCGCCAATGGGGGGAATACGTTCCGACAACTGCCGAAATTTTTTCACAAGCAAGGACAGAATAGGCAGGGCGACGGGCTGATGTCGGATATTCGGCGGTTGTAATCGGGATAATCCGTTCAACTTTCAAAGGGAAGCCTAACTCTTGGGCTTCTTCAAAAATGGCAACGGCAAAGTCATACCAGCTAGCAACGCCGCTATTAGTGTAGTGATAAATACCGTTAATTTCTGGGGTTAACTGGGAAATCATCTGGGCTATGACTGTGGCTATATCTTTCGCCCAAGTGGGGCTACCAATTTGATCGGCGACGACACGAATTTCTTGACGTTCTGCACCTAGTCGCAGCATGGTTTTGACAAAATTGCTTTTGCCAAAGTTTCCATAAACCCAAGCAGTGCGGAGGATGAGGTGATGGGCGCAAGTTTCCCGAATTGCTTCTTCGCCAGCGAGTTTAGTTTTACCATAGACACTTAAGGGATTAGTCGCGTCGGTTTCCTGGTAAGGTTTATACCCATTGCCATCAAAAACATAATCGGTCGAAAGATGAATTAGACAAGCTCCTAATTTTTGGCTTTCTTGGGCAATAATTAGAGGTGCGATCGCATTAATCGCACTAGCAAGTTCGGGTTCGCTTTCGGCTTTCTCTACAGCAGTGTAAGCAGCCGCGTTAATGATGATTTGCGGTTGCTTTAATCTGATAACATTGCGAAGAGTATCAGGCTGGGTAAGGTCTACTGTCGGGCGTGCCACTGAGATAATATTGCCGTAGGATGGGAGGATTTGTTGCAATTCTTGACCAATTTGACCATTGCTACCAATCAGCAGAATTGATTTACTCATGACTGATTATTTTGAAAGTGTTTAATCAAATATTTCCGCAGTTTTCAAAGTTTTACCCGCTTGGTCTTTAGCTGATAAAATAGGTGGCGCAGTCAGAGGCCAATCTATAGCTAAATCTGGATCGTTCCATAAAATTGTGCGATCGCTTTCGGGTGCGTAGTAATCTGTAGTTTTGTACAGAACTTCGGCTATTTCTGAAAGTACGAGAAAGCCGTGAGCAAAGCCTGGTGGTATCCACAGTAAACGTTTGTTTTCAGCACTGAGTTCAGAACCCACACATTTACCAAAGGTAGGAGAGCTTTTTCTAATATCTACGGCTACGTCAAAGATAGTGCCGACAACAGCACGAATGAGTTTACCTTGAGGTTGTCGAATTTGGTAGTGCAATCCACGCAGAACGTTTTGCTTCGAGTAAGAGTGGTTATCTTGGACGAAGTTCGTAATAATACCACTTTCTGTACTAAATTTTTGGTGGTTGTAGGCTTCAAAAAAGAAACCGCGATCGTCTGCAAATACTTGTGGTTCGATTTGTAAAACTTCGGGGATTTTGGTATGTACAATGCTCATTAATATTATTTAGAGTAATGTGCCACGGTGTGAATTTTGAGAGTAATTTAATCCTTATATTTTACAGTTAGTCGGGTAACACTTCGACCGTGGCTTTTTCTATCTTTAACAAATAAATCACGTTAGTTCAATTTGACAGTCATCACCAATTAAGAATCGTAAAGCCTTAGGGCGACGGGGTGCAAGAGTCAATTGTGCCCGTTGCCCAATCACACTATCAATGATTCGCTGATTAATTCCAGCAATTTTAGCACCCTCTAAAATAACACTGTTTTCTAAATCGGTATCAATCAGGGTGGCATTGTTAGCAATGCTACTATAAGGGCCAATAAAGCAGTTTTCTAAATGACAATTGCTACCAATGACTACTGGCCCCCGAATTGTGCAGTTAATTACTTTAGATTTTTCACCGATTTGGACTCGCCCAATAATCTGACTTTGGGTATCAACTTCACCGACAACTGATGCTGTTAGATAGGTGTCGAGAATTAATCGGTTGGCTTCTAATAAGTCATCTTTTTTACCAGTATCTAACCACCAACCTTGGAGATTGTAGGCTAAAACCTGTTTTCCCTGATTAATTAGGTATTGAATAGCATCAGTGATTTCTAGCTCGCCTCTGGTGGAAGGTTGGATATTTGCGATCGCATCATAGATGATATGAGAAAAGAAATAAACCCCCACCAATGCCAAATTAGAAGGAGGAACTTTGGGTTTTTCAATTAACTGTAATACCCGTCCTGTTTCATCTACCTGAGCCACACCAAAGGCGCTAGGGTTGGCAACCGAACGCAAGAGAATCAAAGCATCTGGCTGTTTTTGGCTAAATTGTTCCAGAAAGTAACGTAACTCACCTAGTTGAATCAGGTTATCGCCCAAGTACATGACAAAGGGAGAATCACCTAAAAAGGGACGACCTACTTGGACGGCATGAGCAAGTCCAAGTGGCCGGTCTTGTATGATATAGGTGATATTCGCTCCAAAGCATTCTCCATTTCCAGTTTTCGCTTGGACTTCTGCCCCAGTTTCCGGGCTGATGATGATACCAATATCAGTAATACCAGCAGCAACCATTTCTTCAATGCCATACCATAAAACAGGTTTATTAGCAACTGGTACAAGTTGTTTTGCTCCGCTGTAGGTGAGGGGACGTAGGCGTGTACCTTTACCGCCGGAGAGAATTAGTGCTTTCATCAGGATTTCGGATTAGTTATGAGTTATTAGTCAAGATAATCTGGAATCTGCACAAAATCTCAAATTTTGGCGTTAGTTTATCTTTTATAAGTAACGGGATAAGACTTCGACGGTTGCTTTTCCGGTTTTTTCCCAACTGAATTGTTGGGAGTGAGTGATACCTTGGCTAGAAAGGCGCGATCGCAATTCTAAATCAGTTGCAATAACCTGCATCGCCTCTGTAATTTCTCCTGTATTGTAGGGATTAATCAGAATCGCCGCATCGCCAGTCACTTCTGGTAGGGACGAGAGATTGGAGGTAATGACAGGAGTACCACAAGCCATTGCTTCCAGGACTGGTAAACCAAAACCCTCCCAGAGACTTGGGAAAACGAGAGCGATCGCTTGATTGATGATTTTTGGCAATTCGCCCTCAGGAATATAGTCGAGGAACTTCACCTGATGAGTTATACCTAGTTCTGCAACTTGCGCTGTTAAAGTTGGGGTGTAACGGCGATCGCTTGGTCCTGCTAACCATAGTTCATAGTCACCACTGTTTGGTAATGCAGCAAAGGCGGCGATGAGTCTGTTGACGTTTTTGTAGGGATCTTGGCGACCAATGTAGAGAAAGTAGTTGCGGGTGGGGATGTTGAGATGATGGAAGTGAGTGCGATCGTAAGCCAGAGGTATAGGAGTAATTTTGCTAGCCGGAATGTGGAAAAAATCCGTGATGTCATTAGCAGTGGACTGGGAGTTACAGATAACGTGTTCAGCTTGGGTAATAACTTGGGGAACGTAATAGCGATGGTATGGTGTCAACGGTGAAAAGCGTTTGGGAAAGCGCAACGGGATAAAGTCGTGAACCATCACCACAAAACGACAGTTGCTATACAGAGGTGCTTCTGGAAGTGGGGAAAATAAAAAGTTAGATTTAAGATTTTTATAGATTTGCGGTAACTGAAATTGCGTCCAAAACAGGCGGTGAATATGACCTTTTGTACCTTGAGCAGGAGTCAGATTATCTGGAACTGGATAACAGTTAAATTCGGGGTAGATTTCGGCAGTTAATAAAGTAGGGTTAAAAGTTTTTAAATAAGGAAAAATACTTTTAGCATAGTTACTTATGCCCGTTGGTCGAGAAAAAAGAATGGATAAATTTATGATTAACCTATTAGAGAACTTATTATCTACCATCTTCATTAAATAATACTTCTATAAGCCTTTAACGTTTCCTTTGCTGTTCTTTCCCAGGAAAATAATTTTGCTCTTGCTTTACCTTTCTTAATTAAATCTTGCCGTAACTGGGAATCACTAATTACTTTCAGGATAGCCTCAGCTAGTTGTATGGGGTCGTTAGGATCAATTAGTATAGCTGCATCTCCTGTAACCTCTGGTATCGACGAAGTATTAGAAGTGACTACAGGGACACCCAGCGTCATTGCTTCCAATACAGGAAGACCAAACCCTTCATAATGAGATGGATAAACGAAAATATCAGCTTTTGAGTAAAATAATGCCACTAATTCATTAGATAAGTAGTCAAGATGATGAATTTGGTTTTTCCAAGGAGAATTTTCTATAGCCGTAAATATTGGTTTGTAATTCCATCCTTTCTTACCAATCAATACTAATTGATGTTCAATCTTATATTTTTCTTTTAAAAAATTAAAGGCTGTGATTATAGTATTAATATTTTTTCTTGGCTCTATTGTGCTTACAAAAAGTAGATATGGTTTGGAAAAATCATAATTACCTTGTTTTTCTAGCCTTTGGGCAATTTCCTCAGACAAGTAATTAGGATAGTAGCGACTAGCTAAAGGTGTAACATATACTTTTTCTGGGTTTACTTTCAAATATTCAATAATATCTTTTCTAGAGCTTTCTGAAATTGTTAAAACTAAATCTGTCCACTGTAAACATCGCTTTACTCTTTCTGTATATGTTTTTACAACCGAATCTATATAGTTAGGATATTTAATAAAAGTCAGGTCATATATATTCATTACCTTTAAGCTTTTATTACATGGATAAACTGAGTAATTTGTACCATGTAATATATCTGGAAACCCAAAATATTTTTCAAAGTAAGATAAACTAGGTTTGAAAGATAACTCTAATAATAAATCTGATATTCTCACAGGTAAAGGCAGTAGATGTAGATGAGAATACTCTTGTATGGAGTTCGGAAAACTGAAGTCACCCCGTAGCCACTGTTTTAAACCTGGTTGATAGACTATTTCTAACTGAAAATTTTCACGCTCTCGCAGTGCATGAAGTGAACGTATTAAATTAGAAACATAAAAGCCAACCCCACTAGGTTTGGCATCTATGGGAGTTGCATCCACAGCAATTTTTAGCATATTAGAGTATAGCTGTTGCCTAACTTCACTAAAACCCGATTAATCATTAATTTACTCGAAACTAAATAATCTTAAAAGTTTTCGTTGTATCCGTTGTAATAACTTTCTCCAGGAAGATAGGCTTTTTGTCTGAGAAGAAACCTTCCGTTGTATGTCGAAAAATACTCGTATAGATAAAAAACGTGGGTCTTCATTATTCCATATACTACGAGCAGATGCAAATTTATCAGACTCAAAATAGACAAAATTCAAGCCTTGCTCACAGTGAAAACTTAATGTATTCTGCTGTCCATAATACAGTTCAACAGTTTTAAGTTCGTTATTGAAGTATACGTTGCAATTTATATGATCAAGATATGTATCAATTACTAAAGAACAGATATCATTAAGGCCTGCTTCAAATATTAGTACTCCTCTGTCTTGATTAATCCAGCCATCAGGATACATATTCAAAAAAGCAGATTTCATGGTTGAAGAGAGCGATATTGATGCTGCTGTGTAAGTAGTCGCAGAATATTCATCAACCTCTAACTCTTTAATACAAGCATCGTCTCGATATGTGCAATACAAGTCTTCAACATTATGACCAGTCAGCATCAAACCCATAAGTTGAGCATCGCTTGAAAGACGTACAATATGTCCATCTTCTCTTCTAATCAAATATATTTTAGGGTATAAAGATTTTAACTTTAAAAATAAATCCCTATGGGTTGCCTGAGAACAATTTTTTAGTGTCTGTGGATTAAATTCAATAACTAAATCTGGTTTGAATTTATTGATAACCTGCTCTGCACCCTCTAAAAATAGAATTTCTGAACCTTCTATATCTACCTTTAATAAATCAATTTTATTGATATCATTTTCCTCGAACCAATCATCAAACTTACGAACGTTAGTGCTTTGCTTGGTATAAACAGATGTGCCAGCTTCTAGTTCATTTGTAACTTTTGCCAAGTTTTTTTCCATAATTAATTGAGCATCAGCATAAGAATTATCCACAGTTAATATCTCTGATACTCCATTAAAGTTAGCTAGGGCTAAATTATATGTATCAACGTTATCAATATTATTTTGTTTAACGTTATGACAAAGGTACTCAAAACTACTCGGAAAAGGTTCAAAAGCAAATACCTTACCTTTACTTGCAAGCTGTGCCATGATAATAGAAATTATTCCTATATTTGCACCTATATCAAAACAGTAGTGTTCTTTTAAAATGAGATTTTTAAATATACGTAATATCCAAGGTTCATAAGTACCATTCCTTGACAGTATTTCTATATTTGAAACACTCGTATCTTCTTTATATCCTGAAATGAATATAGAATTATTATTAATGGTTAACGTTGCTTTCTGCATTTCTTCCATGTTTTTTATGTCCTAAATTATTTTTTTAACAAGTCATACTTGCAATCAGTAATTACGTTCTAATTTTATTTTCCAATTGACTAAGGTACTTGTAACTATAAGACTAAACTTAATAATCTTACGTAACAACTTTTTTAACCTTGTTATTATTATAAGTTTTTCTTTAATGGGCAAAATTATCGGAAAGAAAAATACAAAGATAAGAGTTAATAATTTTTTCCCCCAAGGGCAGTACATTAAAACTATATAAAATATTGGTAGAAAAAAGAAATTAGATTTTTTTCTAAAATAAACAAGTATTAGATCGTTTAGATTAGTAACTCTTAGATCAAGATTTTCGAGTGTGCAATCATTGTATACTACAATAGAAACACTGCAATAAACTTTTATACCTTTTTTTACGGCTCTCATTATTAACTCCGAATCAGAATGATAATGAGGTAAAAATAATTCATTATAAAGTCCAATAGTTTCAAAAACTTGACGATTAATTAAAACTCCGTTTCCAGCTAAAGCCTCAACTTCAATAATTTCTTTTTCTAGAACATTATTAGGCAAATCATCTAACCACTGTAAATTGTAAGAAAGTTGTAGAATATGGCGCGTTCCCCACCGTGAATATGATCCTATAGACCAGACTAAGCCTGGTTGAATCATATAGTCTATACGACTGCCTAATATAAGAGTGTTATGTTTTAGTGCTAGTTCTACTAAATTAGCAACGTAATCTGGTTCTATATAAGAATCATCATTGATTGTTAATATAAAATCTGATTTTTCCTCAATTGCAAGTTTTACGCCTCGATTAGTTGAACCTGTCCAGTAATTGTCATCCTCAACGTGAATCAAAGTTACTTTAGGAAATCTCCTCAAAATCTCATCTTGAGTACCGTCAGTAGAGTTAGCATCAACAATAATAATTTTTAAATTCGGGTAAGTTTGCTTGAAAAAACATTCTAAGAACCTAAGAGTTTTATCAATTCTATTTCTAGTTGGTATAACTGCGGTAACTGTTGGATACATCAATCAAATTTTCCTTAACTACGTTTTTGCTATCGGGTAGTTTACATAAATTGCATGACTTAAAAAGTTACTTAGAAACTGAAATGTTCCTAAATGTTCGTTGTAGTTTTGAGCCTTAGTTCTAATTATCTTGTAACTAAAAAAATCTAATTGTCGAGTCTTCCAAGTGTTAAACTCCTTTAAACGTTTTGTACCTTTAAAAGGTTGAACTTCAACAGGATAGTGTACTTGATCGCTAAAAGATATAGCTGTTAGATAATCGCATACATCTAGTGTTGCAATTGCCTCGAGAATATCTAATTTATTGATATTTTTAATACAAGGACAATACATAACATAGTCAGTCTCTACTACTGTATCTATAATGTATCCAAAAAGATTGAAATAATGAGATTTGTTTGTTATTTCTGAATATAAATTAGTGGTACTTGTTTGGCTAACTAAATTATCAAATTCTGCAACCGGGGAGTTAAATGGAAGAATATTAATGAACTTACATATATCTTGATGAGATTGAGGCATTTTGCTGACCATATTCAATGACTCTTGGATGTCGTTTTCATCTGCCTCATTCTGTCCAACGAAATCTAACAACAGTGTTAGCCTCTTACAAATTCTACTAATAGTGTAAGTACTTGCTGATTTGGCGCTGACAAAATCTAATGATTTTTTAGATTTATGTTTATTAACTATTTCTCTTAATGCCTGAAAAGTTATTTCACCTGTTTTTTGTAATGAGTATTTAGATGCTTGCTGTTTACCTAAATCCGATAGATGTAAAAGTTTATCCTCATTCATCAATAATTCGGCAATATCATGAGCCATTTTTCTACTGTTAAAAGGGTCATTTAAATAAGCGACTGAGTTTCCACAGATTTCTGGGATAGATGCAATTAATGTTGTCAATACTGGAGTGCCAAAATTCATAGCATCCACTAATGGGATACCAAATCCCTCATAAAGCGAGGGAAAAATCATAAACTTAGCATTTTTCATCAATACTGCTAGTTCTATATCGCTAACAAAGCCTCTTATCTCTACCGATTCTCGCATTTCTAAATCATGAATAATTCGCTCTAGAGATATAGACTTTAAATCATGCTCTTGCGCTCCTGTCAAAATCAATTTTAGTTTGTCAAACTGAGGATATTCACGTTTCAAAATCCACAGAGATTCTACTAAGCGATAGTGATTTTTATGCCGCCAAGGAATGGCAGGGTAAATAATATAAGGGTCTTCTGGTAAACTAAAATCCTGATTCTGGTTATTTATAATAAGGTTATCTAATTTAGAGGAAATTTCATCAGCCAAGTAGCCTGATTCGTATGTAACATATACTTCTTTTTTAGAATAGATTTTTTCAATTAGCAATTTTTCATGGTTACACATTGTAATAATTGCATCGGATCTTGATATGGCATAGCCATAATACTTTCTTCTTGCCTCATAAAATCCATTTTTGAAAAAGTGTGGATAGATTTCATGTTGTAAATCATGAATGCATGATACTACTGGTACTCTTGAATCAATATAATGTGGTAATAATTCGTTTAAAGGACACAAGTAAACATCGCTCCAAGACACATTTTCGTGGATAGCACTGCTGGCATTATCAACCAAAGGAACGATTTGTACACCACTGATTTGTTGAAATCTAAAAAAGTTGTGAGGTTGTACAAGAACTCTGACGGTTGCTATTCTTGCTAGCCCCAAAACTAAAGCATAGACATATTTACCGGCTCCACCAGCTCCTTGTAGACCGCTTAAAAGGTTGATGCAGTTAATTAGTATTTTCATTGACTATATTTTTGCTAAGATGTCTAATCTGAGTTTAAGGTTATGGGTACTGAGTTTGCCCTTCTAACTCTTTGTGAAATAACTCCATAAAGCAAAAGCAAGATATTACCTGATTTTTGACTTACTTAATTTGAATTAAATTTTATTTGTGTTCAAATTGCCATCACCAGTTTCGTTGCATTTTAGGATTTAGAGTTTATTTAATGACTTTAAGTAGCAGTCTACAGTTTCATTAGCGTTACCCATAAAGCGTAATTGCCCATGATCTAACCAAATTCCACGAACACAGGACTGCTGCACAAAACTTAAATCATGAGAAACCACTAATACTGTAGCGTTAGCATCCCAAAAGTTATCAATTCTTTGCTTACATTTATTCTTAAAACTTTCATCTCCTACTGATAATACTTCATCTAATATCAAAATATCTGGTTGTATATCGGTAGCGATCGCAAATCCTAGTCGTGCTACCATACCCGAAGATAACCCTTTTACCGGCACAAATGTATAATCTTGTAATTCTGCAAACTCCAAAATTGACTGAATTCTTTGTTGCATCTCGGCTCTCGAAAATCCCAGCAGCACTCCATACAGCAAAATATTATCTATCACAGAAATTTCTGCATCAAACCCTGCTCCCAGTTCAATCAAAGGAGCAATTTGACCTCGCACTCTTACTGAACCAGTTGTCGGCTGAAGAATGCCAGAAATTATCTTTAAAAGTGTTGATTTACCAGAGCCATTAGCCCCAATAATACCTATTTTTTCCCCTTTTTTGACCACTAAATTAATTTTATCTAATACTAACTTCTTTGCCGGCTGGCGATATTTTCCCTCAAATACAGACAATAATGTTTTCTTTAAGTCATAAGAAAACTCCTCTTGAGTCCTTCTCCACAGCGAAACATTATCCAGGCGAATTACTTCCATTTACAGTAAATCCATAAACTGATGTCGCCACAGATGAAAACAAGTCCATCCGAGAGTCAAAATAATTACGCCACTAAGTAACGCGCCCCAAATTAAAGCTAAATCTGGTGGAGATCCTGATAATGTAATTTGACGCAGACTTTCAATAATCGGTGATAACGGATTTAAGTTTAAGAATGGCTTTACCTGCTTTGGTACAATAGCAGCTGGATAAAATATCGGACTACTGAGCCAAATCACAAATACAACTAACTCATAAAAATAAGGTAAATCTCTAAAAAATACGTATAAAGCGCTTACAAGAAAGCCAATTCCCGTACAAACTAAAACTAGCGCCAAAAATGGAAATATCAGCGCCAGCACATTTGCTAGACTTTTGGAATTCAGAAAAGTCATCACCGCCAGTAAAGGAAATGTTCCCACTGCAAACTGAAATACATTTGCTGCAATCATTGATAGAGGAAAAACGCTGACTGGCAAACGAATTTTATTCAGAAGTGAGCCATTGCCAACTACACTACTCAATGCCTGGGAGGTGCAAGCCGAGAAAAAATTGATGACCACCAACCCTGTAAAGGCTGCCAATACATAGTTCATTATGGAATTGCCATAATAAGATGCAAAAGTCGCGCCAAAGATTGCTGTATATAACCCAGTCATGATCAAGGGGTTCAGCAGTGACCAATATACACCTAAAAATGACCCACGGTAGCGTACTTTCAGGTTACGCGATACCAAAACGTGCAGCAATTCCCAATAGCGCCGCACTTGCAACCAAGTTAAATTATCTTTAAGCGAAATTATCATCCTTAAAAACTGCTACACACCAACAGACAAGTTATTCGCAAATTTTATACTATCAGAGCGTATATCGCATTAGATTACCATTAAAAACTTTATTTTAAAAACCACTGTCAAATATATAAACTATTGATACTTTCTGCTCTAACCCAAACTCTCCGGATCAATTCCCTGCGATCGCAAATACTCTGCCAATCGCTCTGCACGTTGATATTCTTGTTCGGCGCGTTGGCGCTCTTGTTCAGCCCGTTCTGCCAACGTGGGCACCCAACCTGCGGCATTATACCAACGCAACCATA
>Ga0335394_10007917_pt1 | contig 11994 bp, 8 predicted proteins | sample MAT03_FD_205741 | JGI IMG/M metagenome (GOLD analysis project Ga0335394, IMG submission 205741) | Freshwater microbial communities from Lake Fryxell liftoff mats and glacier meltwater in Antarctica - MAT-03 (spades assembly) (version 2) ... | reverse complement strand
TGACTTCTAGAGAAGTCCCGCAGATAGAAGCTGCAATCATAACTAATAGGCAATCGATGGGGTGATCGTCAGGTTGAATCCGAAAAAACATTTTTTGATAGGGCCTATATGACAAAATATTATCCTGCCCCATGAGCTTGGCTGGGTCGTGGTCGCGGCTAAAATAATTAAGCCAAGCCTGGACATAATCTGCCACGCTGGCAGTGAATTTGAAGATTTGCTCAGAAGGATAGTTATTTTTCTGTAACCAGTTTTGTAAGAGTACAGCATAGTCCGGAAGAGGAATCTCATTTTGCCGCAGAGAACGCTGTTCAGCATGCATAAATTGAGTTAGAGTGTGCGGGCCGCCAGACTTAATAGAGGGTCCAAAGCTGCTTTGCTTGCATCCTCCAAAGGGTTGCCGTTGAACAATTGCACCTGTAATGGTTCGATTGATATAACAATTGCCGGCTTGGATATAACTGATCCATTCAATTTGCTCACGAGGATCAAGAGAATGGATGCCGGCTGTTAGGCCGTACGCTGTTCCATTCGCTAATTCAATGGCATGTGAGAGGTTTTGAGCGCGAATGAGGCCTAATACAGGTCCAAAAAGCTCTGTAGTGTAAGTAAAGCTGTTTTGGGAAACACCCAATTTAATGCCAGGACTCCAAAGATTAGGGTTTTGAGGATCTGATTTTGGCTCTAATAGCCACGATTCCCCCTCCTCTAATGTCGTTAAAGCGTGTTTTAAGTCTTTTTCAGGTGGGTGAATTAATGGATTAATGCGCGTGTTAAGATTCCACACACTTCCCACAGCTAAGCTTTTGACGGCGTCTCTCAGTTGATCCCGAAATAAAGGATCATCATAAACTTCGGCTTCCAAAATTGCTAAACTACAGGCGCTACATTTTTGACCCGCATGAGAAAATGCGGAGTGAATGAGATCTTTAATGGCTAGATCGCGATCTGCCATGGAGGTGATGATCAAAGTGTTTTTACCACCTGTTTCAGCAATTAAATCTAGGCCTGGACGCACTTCAAGTAAATGTTTGGCAGTGGCTGTCGCTCCGGTGAGCACGACTGTCGAAATGCGTTTATCGCTGATAAGTTGTGTTGCGACAGAAGCATCATCGCATGGGATAAACTGCAGCACATTTTGACTGATGCCTGCTTCCCATAAGGCTTCAGTGAGAGTCCACCCCACCAAAATGGCTTCTTGTGCCGGCTTAAAAAGTACGCAATTACCAGTGACAAGCGCCGCCACGATTCCGCCAATGGGAATTGAGCAGGGGAAATTCCATGGTGGGGCGACAACAACAATCCCTTTAGGCATCCAATTAATGTCATGCAGCTGGAAGAGTTCTTCTGCTTTACGTCGATAATATTCAACAAAATCGATCGCTTCAGAAATTTCGGTATCTGCTTCACCGACGGTTTTGCCTGTTTCGGCGACCATGGCACCAATGAGTTTGCCACGATGGGTGCGCAAGGCTTGCGCTGCTTTTGCTAACAGAAGCGAACGTTCGCTGACAGTTGTTGTTTTCCAGGCCGGATAGGCTTTTAAAGCTGTTTCAATAGCTTGATTAACATGTACAGGTTCAGCTAATGAATAGCTAAACAGTTCATGATTAGGTCTTGACGGGTCCTTGCCCTTGCCGATAATCGCTGTGTGTATAAACTTGCCATTGATTCCAATGGGAATGGCTTCTATAGGTAAATTTTGCCATTCCCCTAAAACTCTCTCAGCCCATTTAGCATTGGCCGGCAAAGACCAATCGGTGTCTGGTTCATTGATAAATGGTGAGATAAGAGGAGGCTCTAGAGGGGCTAAAAAACGATTTTGATTGCGTTTGGGGCTCATGCTTACATTTTGGATGGTATGGCAAGCGTAAGAAAACAAATTAGCCTGCGTTTGCCAATTTTTAGTTCCCGGAATCAGATTGAATAGGTATCGAAGAAAATTTCCCGGAGCCGTATTTTCGTCCAAACGCCTAATGAGATAGGCGACTGCATTTTGAAAGTGTTCTTTATCTGCGGTTGGGCAGTACAGTAAAACATCGCCAGCAATTTGTTTCATCACAAGCGGGAGTGGGGCTGCCATCCCTTCTAACATTTCGAATTGCACATAAGGTTTAACATTTTTTTCGATGCTTAACACTAGTGCGAAAGAAAGATCGAATAAATTATGACTGCCTACACCGACTTGTACGGATTTAGCATGTTCAGGTTCACAGGCATAAGTAAGCATTCTTTTGAAGTTGGCATCCGTTTCATGCTTAGTCTGATAAGTGGCTAGCGGCCAGCCATGAAGCGAGGCGTCGACTTTTTCAGCGGCGAGATTGGCCCCTTTAACAATACGGATTTTAACCGGAGCGCCTCCATTTGCTGTCCTTTTTTGAGCCCATACTGTTAGTTCTTGCTGCAACAGGAAGGAATCAGGGATATAGGCTTGCAGCACAATTCCAGCTGTATATTTAAAAAATTCTGGTTCATCTAAGACGCGTTTGAATAGATCGACAGTTAAGTAAAGATCTCGAAATTCTTCCATGTCGAGATTCACGAATTTGGTTGAGCGCGTTCCATTGGAATTAAGATAGTAATGAGCTAGCGCATAGCGGTAAAGATGTCTTAAAGGCTCAGCCAAAAGAGTTAACGTACCTTCTCGATCTAATAGATTTAACTGGCTAGAAAGAGTTGAAATTTTTACCGAGATGTACTCAATTTCTGGCCTAGAAAGATCCTCGATGTATTTTTCCAGACGCCTATGAGCTTCATCTTCGCCGAGAATCGCTTCTCCCAAATGATTGAGATTAATTCGAATACCTTCTTCTTTGCGCTTTTTAATGTGTTTTGCCAAAGTAGGCCATTCTCCAGGTATGACTACCGAAGTCGTTTCATTTCTTAAAGAACGCTTGGTTAAAGGTACAGCCAAGCCTGGAATTTTAGGAGCGATTAATTTAAAGGTATACAACTGTAGTTGCTTGCTGTAAGACAAATAAGAAGGCACGCCATATTGTTTAAGCAAGTAAAGCATTTGATTAGAAATTCTGCGCGCATTAGTGCTGCGAAAGCATTGATCTGTCAGATTAATTGTAAATGCTTTGCCGGAAGGATCATTCATCATACGCGCAAGCTGTGCTTGCTGACGTTTTTCTTTATTTGAAATAGTACGTCTGGTTTCTTTTTGAATGCAGGCAGCTAGTTGTATGGCAAATTCACGCCTTTGTTCAACCGTAAGCGATTTGCCATTGATATTATCAAGAATTTTACGGGCTTGTAGGACATATCTGGAACCTTCCATGCACTCTCCATGGTGCTTGAAATTCAATTCATAAAATAATTTATCAATTGAATTTTTAAGATATTTGCGGGATTTAGAATTACTTTAGCAAAATGAGACCTTTATCAAAAGCCTTTCGAATTAAAAAAATTTCCAACCCTCCTTTTGGTCGAATGGAAGATTTAAAAACTTTCGCTTTTTTTGCAATCACTATACTATTTGCTAAATGTGTTGTTTGTTTTTTTACTTTAAAAATCAAAGAAATATAATGAATGATCTGATTAAACATTCTCTTAGAGAATCTGCCGCTGTCATCGCTCAGCTCGATCGACCTGAGGTGCAGGTTTTTATTGAAGAAGTCGCCTCTTTGCTCACGCTAACCTTTCAAAAAGGAAATAAGGTTATTATTGCTGGAAACGGTGGTAGTTTGTGCGATGCGATGCATTTTGCTGAAGAATTAACGGGGTATTTTCGTCAAGAGCGAGCGGCTTTGCCTGCCATTGCATTGGCAGATCCTGCTCATATCACGTGCACAGGAAATGACGTAGGATTTGAACGTATTTTTTCGCGGGGTGTAGAAGCGTTTGGGCGCCCTGGAGATCTTTTTGTCGGATTGACCACCAGCGGAAATTCCAAAAATATCATCAGTGCATTTGCGCAAGCCAAACAGCAAGGATTGAAGACCATAGCTTTTTTAGGAAAAAACGGCGGACAACTCAAAGGAGTGGCTGATCTAGAGCTGATCATCCAAGGATTTAAAACCTCAGACCGCATTCAGGAAGCTCATATGACGGTTATACATATTTTAATCGAACTCGTTGAATATAAGCTTTTTTTCTCAGAAACATCTTCAAGTATGCTTGAGAAAGTAGTTTGCCAGACACAAGCACCCGTGCCTGTATAGCTTTTCTTTGCAGTTTTGATTTAATCACTGGATGAATAAATGTACGCCTTTTTAGAAACCTACATGATTCAAATAATTAGCGGGAAACGGCAAGGGATTTTTCCGTCCATTATTAAAGGCATCTTATTAATTTTAAGTTGGATCTACCAAGCGATTATGTATGTTCGAAATTGGGGGTTTGATCAAGGGCTTTTTCGACAGTATGACCCACCCGTCCCCCTTGTAATTAGTATTGGCAATATCGTCGCTGGCGGTACCGGCAAAACGCCTGTGACATTGAAGTTAGCTGAAGAATTCGTTTCAACCTTCCACACAGTGATACTATCCAGAGGTTATCGTTCGCAGGCAGAGCATTTATCTGCTCCCATCATTTTGAGTCATGGAGATGGCCAAGGACCTATTCACGCAGCTAGCTTCTGCGGCGATGAGCCTTACATGCTTGCCAAAAATTTGCCTGAGGCTTTGATCATTGTCGGAAAAGATCGACGTCGAGCCACGATTCTGGCTTCCAAATCTGGAGGGCAGCTCGTGTTATTGGATGACGGCATGCAACATCGCCGACTCGCGCGTGATTTTGATGTGGTTGTGATGGATGCCTCCAATCCTTTTGGTTATGGATATTATTTACCAAGAGGTTTTTTGCGCGAAAGTTTGAATTCTCTTGCGCGAGTAGATTTAATTGTACTAAATCATATCTATTCAGATGAAAGGTATGATGAAGTAAAAAAAGAAATCGAAAAATATTCGAAAGCCCCTGTTGTTGGGGTGCAAATGAAAGTTCAGGGTGTGTGGACGTTATCAGAGCATCAGCCCGTTGATTTAAAAGGGGTTAAAGTTGGAGTTTTTTGTGCAATTGCTAACCCAGAATATTTTAGTCAGACGGTGAAGGATCGTGGGGCAGAAATTGTCTCTTCTCAATTTGAACCAGACCATTTAGATTTTAAGACGCAACAATTGAATGAATTTGCTACATTGTGTAAAAACCGAGGGGCTGAATATTTGGTCTGTACTGAAAAAGATCAGGTAAAAATTAGTGATTCACAAAAAATAGCTTTACCTATTGTATGGATTCAAATTCAATTGCACATCGTAAAAGGAGAATATGAGTGGAGTGCTTTTATCGCGAAAGCTAAAAATGAACTATTAAATCGCGTATAAAACGACTAGTGATCGAGGAGATACCGATGAAGCTCTGGCTTAAAATTTTAATTGCCCTCGCTCTAGGCGTGATTGTAGGGTTAATCATGGGGCCTCAGGCTGAAATATTTAAACCGATTGGGGGGATATTTCTAAGTCTAATTAACATGATTATAGTCCTGCTTGTGCTTTCTTCTATGACTGTTGGAATCACCAGTATTCATGACCCCAAAAAACTTGGCAGGGTGGGAATAAAATCGCTGTGTGTCTTTCTCTTTACTACAACAGTGGCTATTTTAATCGGTCTCTTATTCTCGCAAATTTTTCAAGTTGGTTCAGGTCTGAATTTGCAGCAGGTAACGGGTGAAATTGTGTTGCATGATTCGCCTAGCTTAGGCGAAATTTTTCTTTCCATCGTGCCCAGCAATCCCATCGCTTCCCTTGTTAACGGCAATATCCTGCAAATTATCGTTTTTGCCCTATTTTTAGGTGTGGCTATTAATTTTGCTGGCGAAAAAGGGCGTCCTTTACTCGAGCTAATGGAGTCTTTAGCGGATGTGATGTATCGCTTAACTTCGATCGTGATGGAATTTTCTCCCATTGGTGTTTTTGCCATTATGGCATCAGTTGCAGGGACTTTTGGGATTGCTATCTTGATTCCATTATCCAAGTTTTTAGTGGCGTATTACTGCGCTGCACTTGCCCATTGTTTATTAGTTTTTTGCCCGATGTTGTGGTTTATGGCTAAATTAAACCCATGGCCTTTCTTTAGAGGCATGAGTGACGCGATTATGGTAGCGTTTTCCACCTCAAGCAGTTCTGCGACCTTGCCCGTCTCAATGCACTGTGTGCAAGAAAATTTAGGCGTTTCCAAGAACATCTCAAACTTTGTGCTTCCCCTGGGCTCCACTGTAAATATGAATGGAGCGGCGATTTTTCAGGGGATGGCTTCAGTTTTTGTGGCTAATGCTTTTGGCATCGAGCTTGGGTGGCAGAATTTAATCACCTTAACGGTGACAGCTGCGCTATCTTCGATTGGGGCTGCCGGCATTCCAGGTTCTGGCTTTATCATGTTAACGGTAGTTTTTGCGTCTGTAGGGCTTCCTATTGAGGGTTTGGCCCTTTTGGCAGGGATCGACCGGATTCGCGAGATGGGATCCACCGTGCTAAATATTTTAGGGGATGCTGTATGTGCTGTGTACGTGGCTAAGCAAGAAGGTGAATTAGATGAAAGACAGTACTATCACGAAGAATTAGTCGAATTGGAAGGAAGCGACATCTAAGAAATCTACCGAAGGAAAATAAATCCATTTTTTAATTTAAAAAAATATATAATGGTTTTATGGCCATCTTTTTTAGGAGGTGTGTGATGAAACGTTTATTTAAATTAATTCCACTTGTCTTTCTAGTTCTTTCTTATTCTCAAGTTTATGCGCACGCAGAAGGCGGACACGGTGCCGAAGGTGCGCATCATGGCAGCGAGAGGCATAGCCACGAAATGCAAGGGCATCACGAAAATCAAGAACTCAAAAATAATCAATTTCATAGAAATACCATCCAAAATCCAGCTAGTGGGACAACTATTCAAGGAAGTGGTGGAACCACAATTGAAGGTGGCAGTACGACTATCATTGAGACTACCCCAAATTCTTCGAATTAATAATTAAAAGAACATGCCCTTTTTGATAATTAATCAAAAAGCGGCATGTTTTGCCTAGTTAACTTCTTTTCGTTTAATTTTAATTACTTAGAAAAAAATCTTCGGGATTATTCAAAAATAATTAAGAAATTTGGTTTTTTTAAATTAAAAAATACTATAATAATTTCATGACCATAACTCTATTAGGAGGTGTGTGATGAAACGTTTTTATAAATTAATTCCTCTTGTCTTTTTGGCCTTGTCATACTCATTGCATGTTTATGCAGCTCCAGTGACTCTAGCACGCGGAGAAGGCTTCCGAGGCGGCGGCGAACGAGGCGGAGAAGGTATGCGTGGGCATGAAATGCAAGGAGATCACCGTAATTTTAATCAAGAACACCACGATTTAAACAGCGGTGAATTCAACAGAGGCACAGATGCTAGAGGTCTTGATAATAGTGAATTTCGTCGAGGTGCAGGTGCGGGCGCTGCATGGGGAGAGAATCAAGGCAGCGGGAGCACTGTGATTCTCGAAAATGACAATGGCGATGACGACGATGATGGCGATGATAATGACAGCGACATTGAAACAAATTACTAATTTTTCCTAGCCTCTCTCGCTTGTTAAGAGTGAGAGGGGCTTTTAATTGGAAAAATTCTTAAGACGCTAAAATTGTTATTGATTTATTGAAAACTGAATGCGTATAAGCCTAATCATGCATTGATTATCGATACAAGGCTTAGCGTGAACAGAATCGAACTTCCCATTTTCATCCTCTCTTCATTTTTGTTTTTGGCTTTATTCTCCTGCCAGCGTGAAGAGACGCCAGCACAACCTCTCCCAGTGACTGTCTCAATTCAAAAAATCATTCCTAAAACAATCCCTAACAATTTTGAATATGTTGGGGTCGCAGAAAGCTCTCATCTTGTCCAAATCCGCGCACGGGTGGAAGGATATCTCGATAAAATTGCTTATAAGGAAGGCGAGATTGTCGAAGTAGACGAAGTCCTTTTTCAGTTGGATCCTCGCCCTTTTATCGCGTCTTTGGATGAAGCAAAAGGCGTTTTAGCTAAGCAAATAGCTGTGCATTGGGATGCAAAGCAATCTTTGGATCGCTTAAAGCCTCTTTATGAAAAAAATGCGGCTAGCAAGCGCGATTTAGATAATGCCACCAGTCGTGAAATGTCTTCGAGTGCCGAAGTTTTGAGTGCCAAAGCACAAGTCGTGCAGGCCGAGCTCAACTTAAGTTTTACGACAATCAAGTCTCCGATTAAGGGAATGTCCAATCGCTCAACTTATCGAGAAGGGGATTTGATTACTCCTGGACCGAACGGATTGTTAACCTCTCTCTATGTGATTGACCCTATCTGGGTGAATTTTAGTGTGGCTGAATCAGATATTTTACAATCGCGTAAAGATACGCACTTGGGCACACTACTTTTCCCTGAGAATATGAACTTTGGTATTGAAGTGATTTTATCCGATGGCACGCATCTACCGAGCCAAGGGGTCGTGAACTTTACAGATCCAGCTTTGCAGCAAAATACCGGGACAATGAATATTAGGGCTATTTTGCCAAACCCTAACAATCTTTTAAGGCCAGGACAATTTGTTAGAGTAGTCGTAAAGGGTGCTACAAGACCTAACGCAATTACTTTGCCTCAAAAAGCAGTGATGCAAGGGCAAAAGGGGATGTTTGTTTATGTGGTTAATCCAGAGGGAATCGTTGCAGAGCGTTTAGTTCAGGCAGGTAATTGGTATAAAAACGGCTGGGTCATTGAATCAGGCCTTGAAGCAGGTGAAGAGGTAGTGATTGAGGGAATTAATAAAATTCAACCTGGATCAAAAGTTATCACCAAAGAGTACGTTGAGCCAGCCCAATGATTTCACGTTTTTTTATCGACCGCCCCATATTTGCCAGCGTGATTTCTATTATTATTGTCTTAGCGGGATTAACGGCATTAAGATCGTTGCCCGTGGAACAGTATCCAAATATTACCCCTCCCCAAATTCAGGTCACAGCTACGTATGCTGGTGCTGATGCGCAAACTGTAGCTGATGCTGTCGCAGCACCCATTGAACAGCAAGTCAATGGCGTGCAAGACATGATCTATATGTATTCGCAAAACTCATCTTTAGGGAACATGACTTTAAGTGTTTTCTTCAATATTGGAAGCGATATTAATTTAGCTCAAATCAATGTGCAAAATCGCGTCAGCATGGCTTTACCGCAGTTACCTGAATCCGTCCAGCATCAAGGGGTTTCGGTTGAAAAACAAACTCCTAATATTCTGTTAATTGTGGCCGTAGATTCTCCTGATGGCCGCTACGATGATATTTATGTCAGCAACTATTCCACGATTAATATTCTCGACGAGCTTTTACGCATTCCGGGTATTAGCAATGCGCAGATTATTGGAGCACGAGATTACTCCATGCGTATTTGGCTGAGGCCAGATAAAATGGCTCAGCTACAAATTACCGCCAAAGATGTTGTGGATGCGATTCAAGAGCAAAATGCGGATTATGGCATTGGTCAATTAGGACGGGCTCCTAATGTCAATCCTGTGCAAATCCTTTTGCCTATTTCATCTCAGGGACGATTATCAACCCCAGAAGAATTTGAGAAAATTATTTTAAGAGCAGAGCTGAATGGTTCGATGGTACTCTTGAAGGATATTGGCAGGGCAGAACTTGGTGCACAAAACTATGACGTGGAAGGCAAGCTCAATCGTAAAAACAGTGCCATGATTGCGATTTATCAAGAATATGGTGCGAATGCCATCGAAGTAGCTGAACGTGTGAAAGCGGCTATGGAAAAACTGTCAAAAAATTTTCCAAAAGGATTGGTTTATACAATTCCTTATGACACCACCATTTTTGTTAAAGCCTCCATTCGAGAAGTGGCGATCACTATTTTAGAAGCAGCCTGTTTAGTCGTGCTGGTCGTATTGCTTTTCTTGCAAAATTTACGTGCGACTTTGGTTCCGGTCGTTGCGATGCTTGTCTCTATTGTAGGCACTTTTGCAGGCATGTATGTACTAGGTTTTTCATTAAACACTTTAACATTGTTTGGTTTGGTATTAGCCATTGGAATTGTCGTCGATGATGCGATTGTGGTGATAGAGAATGTGGAGCGGAATATGCGGGAATTTGGGTTATCCGCTAAAGAAGCCACTTACAAAGCCATGGATGAGGTTACTGGACCAGTGATAGCGATTGTGTTTGTTTTATGCGCTGTATTTATTCCCGTAGCCTTTTTAGGGGGAATAGCTGGACAGCTTTACAAGCAATTTGCAATTACCATTTCAATTTCAGTCGTATTTTCAGGGCTTGTTGCGTTGACTTTAAGCCCTGCACTAGCGGCAATTTTATTAACACATGCAGACAAACCCTCTAAATTCACGGTGTTATTTGATCGCGTCTTCAACAAGATTACGCACTATTATTCAAAAGGAACAGGCTGGTTGATAGGCCAAGCGCTCCTTGGACTAGGTATTTTTGCTGGAATTCTAATCGGTTTATTTTTCTTTTTTAAGTATACCCCTACCGGCTTCGTGCCAAACGAGGATCAGGGTTATTTAATTGTGATGAATAATTTACCCGATGGAGCGAGCTTAGGGCGTACCAGTGAAGTTTCAGACCAAATTATCGAGATCGCAAGTAAAAATCCTGCAGTGGAGCAAATTGTTTCTCTGGCAGGATTTAGCTTAATGGAAAATTTGAACCGCTCCAATGTAGGCACGACCTTTGTCATTTTGAAAGACTGGAGCACTCGCAAGAAAATAGATGCACCTGCCAGTAAGGTTCTAATGAATTTCAGAAAGCAGTTTTCACAGATTGAAAATGCTCTGGTCATTCCTTTTAATCCCCCGGCCATTCAAGGATTGGGCACTGTGGGTGGTTTTGAATTTTGGGTGGAAAATCGAGGTGAAGGGGGCATTGAAAGTTTGCAGGCTGTGACTGACGAACTGATCGAAGCTGCCAATAAGCGTCCAGAGCTAACGGGTTTAACGACGGCTCTGGAAGCTAATAACATGCAGCTCTTTTTAGATCTGGATCGTTTTAAAGCCCGTTCTCTTGGAGTTCCTATTGCCGATGTGTATCAAACTCTCCAAATTTTGCTTGGATCGTTATATGTTAACAATTTCAACAAGTATGGACGTGTATTTCAGGTGACAACTCAAGCCGAACCTAAATATCGGGAAAAAATTGATGATATTGGAAATATGTATGTCCGTTCTACCAACAATAAAATGATTCCTCTCACAGCTCTTGTCACAACAAGATATTCAAAAGGACCCACTTTAGTCAGCCGGTTCAATGGTTTTATAGGATCGAAAATTATTGGAAATGCTGCACCAGGCTTTACATCCGGGGAGGCTATGAATGCCATGGAAGAAGTCGCTAAGGAAATTCTACCAATAGACATGGGATTTTCCTGGAGCGGTGAGTCCTATCAGGAAAAATCGACAGGTGGAACTTCTGCCAGTGTGCTCATGGCTGGATTAATTATGGTTTTCTTGATATTAGCCGCATTGTATGAAAGATGGTTATTGCCAATCTCGATTATCCTGGCAGTTCCTTTTGGTATTTTTGGCGCTTTTGCGGCCATTTGGATTCGAGGGCTAGCCAATGATGTGTATTTTCAGGTGGGTTTAGTAACTTTGGTCGCTTTGTCAGCAAAGAATGCAATTTTGATCGTCGAATTTGCAGTCATGAAGCACAAAGAAGGTCTATCGATTGTAGAGGCAGCTCTGGAAGCCGCTAAATTGCGCTTTAGAGCGATTCTGATGACTTCGTTAACATTTATCTTTGGGGTGATTCCTTTAGTGATTAGCACAGGAGCTGGGGCTGCTAGCCGACACTCTGTTGGGACGGGTGTGATGGGGGGCATGATCAGCGCGACTCTTTTAGCGATATTTTTTGTTCCCCTCTTCTTTAGGTTAGTGATGAGGTTTTCGGAAAGAAGTGCTAAAACTGACCAAAAGGATCATGACAGCAAATGAGATATTACCGATTAATTATTCTAATTTTGCTTTTTATGCCTT
>Ga0335394_10007915_pt1 | contig 11995 bp, 8 predicted proteins | sample MAT03_FD_205741 | JGI IMG/M metagenome (GOLD analysis project Ga0335394, IMG submission 205741) | Freshwater microbial communities from Lake Fryxell liftoff mats and glacier meltwater in Antarctica - MAT-03 (spades assembly) (version 2) ... | reverse complement strand
TGCTCGCTACCTTTGATGCGGGGGTGAGCGCCGGATAGCCCCCTTGATCCAGCGCGGCGGAGAACATCGCGGCGGGCAATTCACTTGCGATGCTGACCTGTTTGTTGGCGAGGTCGACATCCACTTGGGCCTTGTCGTCCACGTTGGCGACGATGCGTTTCACTGCACTGACGCAACCGCCGCAGGTCATGCCATTCACTCTTAGCTCAATCATGATCAATCTCCGAGGTTATGGAACAACACGATCATTAGAAACCTTGACATCGTGGCAAGGTCAAGCGTTTTCTCCAACACGCGAAAGGTGCCCCGTAACCCAGCCCCCGCCGGCGGAGCATCCCTTGACATTGCCATCGTGGGAAGGTTAAAGATGCACTCCCCTGCCCGCTGCGGTCCAATATCGCCATGACCAACCTCGCTCACGATCCCTCTTTGGTTTCCAGCGGTCTTTCGACCGATTTTCGCTTTGGCATTCGCGGCATGACGTGCGCAAGTTGCGTTGGCCGGGTGGAGACGGCACTGCGGGCCGTGCCCGGAGTTTCCGTAGCCACGGTCAACCTCGCGACCGAACGCGCGACCGTTCACGCCGCCGTCTCGATGACTCCCGGCGATTTGGTGGCGGCGGTTGCGCGGGCCGGCTACGAAGTGAGCACCGAGGAAATCAAGCTCAAGATTGGCGGCATGACCTGCGCGTCCTGCGTCGGCCGGGTCGAGAAAGTGATCGCCAAGGTTCCCGGTGTCATCTCGGTCGTGGTGAATCTGGCCACCGAACAGGCCCGCGTCATCACTCTTGACCGCGAACGCTTGCTGCCCGCGATTCTCGCCGCCGTCCAGGCTGCCGGATATAGCGCGACAGTTGAGACCAGCGTGTCTGCCGCATCGGCCTCCGTATCTGGAACGGACAACCGATGGCCCGACTGGTGGCCGGTGGCGATGAGTGGCGCGTTGACGCTGCCACTCACCGCCCCAATGGTGGGTGGCCTATTCGGCCAGGAATGGATGTTGCCTGGTTGGCTACAACTGGCGCTGGCAACGCCGGTTCAGTTTTGGCTGGGCGCCCGGTTTTACCGCGCCGGTTGGCGTGCGTTACGTGCTCTCACCGGAAACATGGATTTGTTGGTGGCCTTGGGCACCAGCGCCGCCTATGGCCTTTCGGTCTACCTCTTGCTGCGACATGAAGCACACGGCACGCCGCATCTGTACTTCGAGGCAGGCGCCGCGGTCATCACGCTCGTATTGTTGGGCAAATGGCTTGAGGCGCGCGCCAAGCGGCAGACGACGGAAGCCATCCGCGCGCTCAACGCGCTGCGTCCGGAGCGCGCGCGAGTGCGCCGCGATGGGGCCGATATCGACGTGCCCCTGGCCGACGTGCAAGTCGGCGACCTGGTTGTGGTCCGTCCAGGTGAACGGGTGCCGGTCGATGGCGAAGTGCAGGAAGGCATCAGCGAAGTCGACGAATCGCTGATTACCGGCGAGAGCCTGCCGGTCGCCAAAGGCGTCGGGGACCGGGTCACCGGTGGTGCCATCAATTCGCTCGGCATGCTGCTGGTGCAAACGCGTGCCGTGGGTGCTGCGTCGACGCTGTCGCACATCATTCGCCTGGTCGAGGACGCACAGGCCGCAAAGGCACCGATCCAACGTATCGTCGACCGCGTCAGCGCCGTTTTCGTTCCGGTGGTGCTCGCCATCGCGTTGCTGACGTTGTTGGCGTGGGGCTTGGTCGATGGAAATTGGGAGCAGGCCGTACTGAATGCAGTCGCCGTGTTGGTCATTGCCTGCCCGTGCGCACTTGGGTTGGCCACGCCTACCGCCATCATGGTCGGAACAGGTGTCGCTGCGCGGCACGGCATCCTCATCAAGGACGCCGAAGCATTGGAGATCGCGCATGGCGTGACGATCATCGCCTTCGACAAGACCGGCACACTCACCGAGGGGAAACCGGCATTGACGGTGTACGAGCCAGCTGCAGGCACGGCAGAACAGTTGCTGACCCTTGCCGCAGCCGTCCAGCAGGGTAGCGAACATCCGCTGGCGCTCGCTGTCGCAAAGGCCGCCAAGGGAGCCGGTGTGGCGCCGCTCACGGCGAGCTCCACTACATCAGTTCCCGGCCGCGGAGTCCAGGCGACGGTAGGAGGCACCACGTTGTATCTGGGCAGCACGCGATGGATGCGTGAACTCGCCGTTGACTTGCAGTCCTACGAGTCGCGGGCCGAGGCGTTGCAATCCGACGGCCGTACCGTGTCATGGCTGGCCCGGGACACGGAGGGCAAGCGTGAACTCGTGGGTCTGCTGGCGTTCGGCGATCAGGTGAAGGCTACCGCGGCAAGCGCCATTGCGCAGTTGCACCGGCAGAATGTGCGCACCGTGATGGTCACCGGCGACAACGCCGGAAGCGCGAAGGCCGTTGCGGCCGCGCTGGGGATCGACGACGTGCGGGCGGACGTTCTGCCCGCCGACAAGGCGCGCGTCATCGCCGAACTGAAGGGTGAGGATGCCGTCGTCGCCATGGTCGGCGACGGCATCAACGACGCTCCGGCCTTGGCCGCCGCCGATGTGGGCATCGCGATGGCAACAGGCACGGATGTCGCGATGCATGCCGCAAGCATTACGCTGATGCGGGGCGATCCGATGTTGATTCCTGACGCGCTGGCTATTTCCCGACGCACCTACCGCAAGATTCGCCAGAATTTGTTCTGGGCGTTTATCTACAACGTGATCGGAATTCCGCTCGCGGCGCTGGGCTTTCTCTCCCCCATGGTGGCGGGCGCCGCAATGGCGTTCTCCAGCGTGAGCGTGGTCGGCAATGCGCTGCTGTTGCGTCGGTGGCGGCCCGCCGCGCGCGGTGTAACCGCGCCGGCACGATCGCCAACGCTCGACAGCGAAGCCCCTGCTACGGGCCGCCCATTGGCTGCCACCGCGCCCGCAGTTGTCACTGTCGCTGCAGAGTGATGGTCATGACGATGACTACTTTCCCGGTCAATATCGGTGCCGCCGCAGAACAGTCGGGGGTGTCGGCGAAGATGATTCGCCACTACGAGCAGATCGGTCTTATGCCGGCGCTCAAACGCACCGACGCGGGGTATCGTACTTACATCGAGACCGACGTGCATATGCTGCGTTTTATCCGGCACGCGCGCGACTTGGGCTTTCCGGTCAAACAGATCGGCGAGTTGCTCAGTCTCTGGCGCGACCGCCGCCGACCCAGCGCCAAGGTCAAAGCCCTCGCCCTGGAGCAGCTCACCGAACTCGATACCAAGATCGACGAACTGCAGGCGATGAAACGCACGCTCGAAAAACTCGCGCGCAACTGCCAAGGCAACGATCGGCCGCAGTGTCCGATCCTTGACGAACTGGCCGGCCCGGACGTGGCGGTTGCAAACGCTCATGCACGGCCCAAACGCTCCACCAAGTTCGGAACGTAAGCGGAAGGGTGGCCTTGTGATATCGCGAGTGGCAACGGACCAGCCCCGTGCAAACTCGAAGCAACTTTGGAAAGATAGGGAAAATCGATGGCGACCTTTCATGCGTCCTCTGGCGATATCATCGATGTGCGTCCTCTCGGGCCGCTCCTGCAGGTTTTCCTCCTCGATGTGCTCGGGACACAGGTGCAATGATGAACCCCAACACGAAAAAACTTCACGACCTCGGACAAAGCCTCTGGCTCGACAACATCACCCGGGAAATACTAGCGAACGGCACGCTGGCGCGCTACATCTCGGACCTGTCGGTGACGGGGTTGACCTCGAACCCGACGATCTTCGAGCAGGCAGTCGGCCACGGCAGCTCCTACGACGAGGCGATCGTCGATCTGGCGCGGCAGGGCAAATCGAGCGAGGACCTCTTCTTTGCACTCGCGCTGCAAGACCTGAGGCAGGCCGCCGACCTGTTCAGGCCAGTCTTTGAGGCGACCGGCGGCGTGGATGGCTGGGTCTCGCTCGAAGTGTCGCCACTGCTCGCCGACGACACTTCCGACACGATCCACGCCGCGGCGCGACTGCATGCGGCGGCCGCGCGGCCGAATCTCTTCATCAAGATTCCCGGAACACCGGCCGGCATACTGGCAATCGAGGAATCGATCTTCGCCGGCGTGCCGATCAACGTCACCCTGCTGTTCTCGCGCGAGCACTACCTGGCCGCCGCCGACGCGTACCTGCGCGGCATCGAACGCCGTATCGCCGCGGGCCTCGATCCAAAGGTCGAATCGGTCGCCTCGCTTTTCGTCAGCCGCTGGGACGTCGCCGTGAAGGAAGAGATCTCGCCGGAGTACCACAACCGCCTCGGCATCGCGATCGCGATGCGCACGTACAAGGCATACCGCGACCTGCTGGCCTCGGCGCGCTGGCAAAAGCTCGCGAAAGCCGGCGCCCATCCGCAGCGGCTGCTCTGGGCCAGCACCGGCACCAAGGACCCCGCCGCGCCCGACACGCTCTACATCGAAGCGCTTGCGGCGCCCGACACGATCGACACGATTCCGGAAAAGACGCTTCAGGCTTTCGCGGACCATGGCAAGGTCGGCGTGTCGATGCCCTTTGACGGCGGCTCCGCCGAGGCGGTGCTCGAGGAATTCAGGCGCGAAGGCATCGACGACGAAGCGCTGGCTACCCGACTGCAGCGTGAAGGCGCCGACGCCTTCTCGAAGTCGTGGAGCGCGCTCATGTCGCGAATCAATGAAAAGCGCTCGCAGCTTGCTGGAGTCACCGCCAAATGACTCTGGCGAACGCGGCGCGAGGCGGGACATGGCCGCTCACAACCAGCCATTGCTGAATCCCGCCCGCCGCAGTCCTGTGACGACGTAGGGGCACGCGCGCATCAGCCGCCAGAGCAACCCCGACCGGTAGTTCTCGCACATCAGCACAACCGGGCCGAGGTTGATCCCGAAGTGATAAGGCGAGGTCCAGCCAGCGCCGGTATCGGCCTCGTTTGGAAAGCTCAGGTTGAAGCTGCACCGGAAACAGTATTCGCCGGAGGCCTGTGGATACGTCTCCTGAAAGTGCCGGACAGTCGGCAACACGATTTCGGGGGCGAACGGCAGTGACGCGACCACGGCCCACGGCGCGATAGTCCCGTCGTCGGGTCCGAACGGTGCGCCGCGGGCGACATAGTCGAAGAACGAGCGCTCGATGCCGTCGATTTTGCGCGTCGTCCAGCCGGGCCCGTCACTCGCGGTCAGCCCCCAGAAGTTCTCTCCGTAGCCCGCAAATCCCATCGGGTTTCGGATCGCGTACTCGCGCTGGACGTAGGTCGCGCGGCGGCTGTTCTCGCAATAGTCGATGCCCTTGTCACGCGCGAAGGCATCCTGGATGCCACGAAAATCCACCCAGATGTGCGAGTACTGATGGATGAAGAGCGGACCGCCATAAATGAATTCGTACCCGTAGATCTCCTTCCACTGGTAAGTCGAGGCCCACGCCGCGTAGCTCGCCGCCGGCAGGGGGTGCGTCGGGGAGCCCAGCCCGAGCAGGTAGAGGAGAACCGCCTCGTCGTAACCTTCCCAGCGGTAGGGCAGAAAGCCGCTTTCGGGCTTCCACCCGTGAGTGACCGTTGCTGCGCCGTGGTCAGTGCGACCCGTGTAGTCGGCTGATAGTCCAGGCGGTTTCCCCATGCCGGACCAGATAGACCTTCGATAGGACGCTGCTCATTTGCGCTTGGCTTTCCTCTTCACCGTTTCATTCGCTCCCCATTTCCAATTGCGAATCTCCGGCATGTCTTCGCCGTATTGGCGGATGTAGCGTTTGTGGTCGATGAGTTTGTCGCGGATGATTTGCGTGAGGTAAGCGGCACGGGGGCCCAGACTCGGCACCCGATCGACGACGTCTTTGACCAGATGGAACCGGTCGATGTCGTTGAGCACGACCATGTCGAAGGGTGTGGTGGTCGTTCCCTCTTCCTTGTAACCACGAACGTGCAGGTTGTGATGGTTGGTTCGACGATAGGTCAGCTTATGGATCAGCGACGGATACCCATGGTAGGCAAAGACGACGGGTTTGTCCTTGGTGAACAGGACATCGAAATCCTTGTCGCTCAGGCCGTGGGGATGTTCACTCTCCGGCTGCAGCGCCATCAAATCCACGACATTGACGACGCGGATCTTGAGCTCCGGAAGATGCTGGCGCAGCATCTCTACCGCGGCCAGCGTCTCCATGGTCGGCACGTCGCCGGCGCAGGCCATCACCACATCCGGCTCGCTGCCTCGATCGTTGCTAGCCCATTCCCAGATGCCGAGCCCGGCTGTGCAGTGTTTGATTGCGGACTCCATGTCCAGCCATTGCGGTGCGGGCTGCTTTCCGGCAACGATGAGGTTGACGTAGTGGCGGCTGCGTAAGCAATGATCGACCACCGACAGCAGCGTGTTGGCATCCGGCGGCAGGTAGACGCGCACAATTTCCGCCTTTTTGTTCGCCACGAGGTCGATGAAGCCCGGGTCCTGATGGCTGAAGCCGTTGTGATCCTGCCGCCACACGTGGGAGGTCAGCAGATACGTCAGCGAGGCGATGGGCCGCCGCCAGGGAATCTCGCGCGAGACCTTCAGCCACTTGGCGTGCTGATTGAACATGGAGTCCACGATGTGGATGAACGCCTCGTAGCAGGAGAAGAATCCGTGGCGACCGGTGAGCAGGTACCCTTCCAGCCAGCCCTGGCAAAGGTGCTCACTCAAGACTTCCATCACGCGGCCATCGGGCGAGAGCTCCGTGTCGCTTTTCAGAATCTCCCCCATAAAGGCACGGTCGGTGACTTCAAATAGAGCCCCCAGACGATTCGATGTCGTCTCGTCAGGGCCGAACACGCGGAAGTTGCGTGCGGTCATATTCAGCTTCATCACGTCACGCAGGAAGGCGCCCGTCACGCGCGTGGGCTCCGCCGTCGCCGCACCGGGACCGGGGACATCGACCGCGTAATCCCGGAAATCGGGGAGCTTCAGATCCTGCAGGAGCAGGCCCCCGTTGGCATGCGGGTTCGCCCCCATCCGCCGATTGCCTTTCGGCGCCAGTTCGGCGAGTTGCGCGATGAGTTTCCCCGCCTGGTCGAACAATTCCTCGGGGCGGTAACTCTTCATCCATTTTTCCAGCAACCGCAGATGCGAGGGATCTTCGGCGAGATTGGCGAGGGGAACCTGATGCGAGCGCCAGGAGCCTTCGGTCTTCAGGCCATCCACTTCCTTAGGCCCGGTCCAGCCTTTGGGCGTGCGCAAGATGATCATGGGCCACGCCGGACGCTTCTTGAAACCTTTGCTGCGCGCTTCAGATTGGATCTGCCGGATTTCCTTGACTATGTCATCGAGCGCCGCGGCCATGAGTTGGTGAACTTTGTCCGGATCGTCGCCTTCCACAAAAAAAGGCTTGTAGCCGTAGCCGCGGAACAGCGCGTCCAGTTCCTCGCGGCTGATTCTGGCCAGGATGGTTGGACTGGCGATCTTGTAACCGTTCAGGTGAAGGATAGGCAGAACCGCGCCATCGTGGACGGGACTCAGAAACTTGTTCGAATGCCAGCTGGTGGCAAGCGCTCCAGTCTCCGCTTCGCCATCGCCTACTACACAGGCGACCAACAGATCGGGATTGTCGAACGCCGCGCCGTATGCGTGCATCAGGGAATAGCCGAGCTCGCCGCCTTCGTTGATCGAACCCGGCGTTTCCGCGGCGGTATGGCTGGGAATGCCGCCGGGAAACGAGAACTGCGTGAACAGCCGTTTGAGACCCTGCTCGTCTTGCGAGACGGCTGGATACAGTTCGCTGTAGGTGCCCTCCAGATACGTGTTCGCTACGAGGCCCGGGCCGCCGTGCCCTGGGCCAGTGACATATAACACGTTCAGGTCGTGCTTGATGATGATGCGGTTCAAGTGGACATAGATGAAGTTCAAACCCGGCGTGGTGCCCCAGTGGCCAAGCAGCCGCGGCTTCACATGCTCGACTTTCAACGGCTTTTTGAGCAGCGGATTGTCGTACAAGTAGATCTGCCCGACCGACAGGTAATTGGCGGCACGCCAATAGGCGTTCATCTTTTGCAGGAGGTCCGAAGACAGGGGTTGCTTCATGGGCCTAATCCTTGGCGTGATTGTGTGGGATGGTTTGAGTGCCGGCGAGAATCTGGAAAACCGCTTTTGCGATGATCATGTCTTCATCGGTACGGATGACTCGTACCTGGGCGTGGCGCGTTCTCGTCGATGCCACCCGCGAAGACAAGTGTGTCCTGCCCACCGAGATGGCACAGTATCACCCGTCCTTGCGCAGCCTCGACGATATGATTCCTCCCTGGTTCGGCCGCCCTTTTTTCAGCGCCATCGAGCGCTGAACGACCTTGACCAGTTCCACGACGGCTACCGGAGTCAGCGAGCAGGCTGCGACCAGTCCCCAGTCTGCCCCGGTGAGTGGAACGGTGTTGAGTGCCGCCTGCAGAAACGGAACGTAAACCGCTGCCGTCTGCAGCAGCAGGCAGATCAGCACGGCCCCCCAGAGCCAGCCGTTGCTGAACAGGCGGGCGGTAAACGCGGACCTCGTCTGCGAACGCGCGTTGAAGGAATGGAAGACGTTGGCAAGAGTCAGCGTCATGAACGCGATCGTGACGGCATGGCGGAGACCGACACCTTCCGCGCCATACCAGCGCATGCCGATGTGGAAGGCCAGCAGCGTCACGCCCGCGAGCAACAGGCCCTGCCAGACGATCAGCACGACGAAATGCCGGGTCATCAACGGCGCTTTGGGGTCACGCGGCGGCCGCTTCATCACATCCGGCGCCGACGGTTCCAGGGCGAGTGCCATGGCGGGGAAGATGTCGGTGACGATATTGATCCATAAAATCTGCAACACCCCCAGGGGCAACGGCCAGCCAATCATGATGGCGACAAAAACCGTCACGATCTCCGCGAAGTTGGTGGAGAATAAGTAGTGGATGAAGCGCAGGATGTTATGGACAATGATGCGTCCTTGTTCCACGGCACCGACGATGGTGGCAAAGTTGTCGTCGATGATGACCATGGCGGCGGCTTCCTTCGCGACCTCGGTTCCCTTGATGCCCATGGCGATGCCGATGTCCGCCTGCTTGAGGGCGGGGGCGTCGTTCACTCCGTCGCCGGTCATCGCGACCACGTGCCCTTGCAGTTGCAGAGCTTCCACGATCTGCAGCTTGTGCGCAGGCGAGACACGGGCGAAGACAGCCGCGTCGGCAACGACCGCCTGCCAGCCTGCGGCGTCCAAGCTGCCGAGCTCCCGGGCGTGCACGGTCCGCAATGGATGACCCTCGGCGTCGCGATCGATTCCGAGTTGACGCGCGATCTCAGAGGCCGTCGCCGGCTGGTCGCCGGTGATCATGACGGTGCGGATGCCCGCTTCGCGGCAGGTGGCGATGGTGCTCCGGGCCTCATCGCGGAGCGGATCGATCATGCCGACCTGGCCGACGAACACCAAGTCCCGGCCGAGGTCTTCCTCGTGGTAGCCCTCCGCTAGTTCGCGGTAGGCGAGACCGAGCACGCGCAGCGCGGTGCCGGCCAACTCGCGGTTGGTCTCCTCCCAGTGCTGCCGGTCGGCTGGCGAGAGGGGCGAAATGCCGCTCGACCCTATCTGGAAAGCGCTCGCTTCGAGCAGTGTTCCGGGCGAACCCTTCACGTACGCGACTGTCTTGCCCGCCGCCGTCCGATGCACGGTGACCATGCGCTTGGTCTCACTGTTGAACGGGATCTCGGCAATGCGCGGATAGTCGCGCTCCAGTGCGGCGCGGTCCAACCCGCCTTTTGCCGCCGCGACAAGCAGAGCACCTTCAGTTGGATCGCCGAGGACGGTGGCGCCGCTGTCGTTGTGATCGACTTTCGCGTCGTTACACAGCATGCCAATCTGCAGTGCGAGGTGCAGCGGGGCATCGGCGACCGGGTTGACGCGCGCCCCTTGAACGCTGAAATCTCCGGCCGGCGCATAACCGGTCCCCGAGACCTCGACACGGCGCGCACCGATCTGGAAGGCGCGAACCGTCATTTCATTGCGGGTCAGCGTCCCCGTCTTGTCCGTGCAGATGACCGTCGTCGAGCCCAAGGTCTCCACTGCCGGCAAGCGGCGAATCAGAGCGTGCATGCGGGCCATGCGCTGCATCCCCAGCGCCAGGGTCATGGTGGTCACGGCGAGCAGCCCCTCCGGCACCGCCGCGATCGCCAGCGAGATGCCAACCTCGAGCATGTAGAGAAAGCTGATGCCGCGAAGCCAGCCCATCACGACGATCACGGCGCAGAGCACCAAGACCATGATGAGCAGCGCGCGGCCGAGCTGGGCCAGCTTCGCTTCGAGGGGAGTCCCACGCGAACCCACGTCCTCGATGAGCGTGCCGATCTTGCCCATCTCAGTCCGCATGCCCGTGGCCGTAACGATGAATTTGCCGCGGCCATCGGTGACGGCGGTCCCCAGGTGCACCATGTTGATCCGGTCGCCGAGCGGCGCGTCTTGATCAGCAAGTACATCTGCGGATTTGGTGACGGCGAGTGACTCGCCGGTCAGCGCGGCCTCCTCTAACTGAAGCCGGACGCTTTCCACGATGCGCCCGTCGGCCGGTACGCGCGCGCCGGCGGTGAGGATCGCCAAGTCGCCCGTCACCAGCTCCTCTGCGGGGATCTGCTGTTCCTCTCCGTCGCGAAGGACGTGGGCCACGGACACAGTCTGCTTACGCAGCGCGCCCAGCGCCGCCTCCGCCTTCCACTCGGTGACGAAACCGATGATCGCGTTCACCGCAATGACGATCAGAATGGCAACCGCCTCGATATTTTCCCCGAGCGCCAGGGCGACTCCACCGGCCGCCAGCAGCAACATGACGATGAGACTGCGGAACTGGTGAACGAATATCGACAGAGCTGAGCGTTGCTTGACTCCTGCGAGAACGTTGGATCCTTGTTGCGCGTAGCGCAGGGCGGCCTCCGCACGGGTCAGGCCGTGCGTCACGTTCGTCCGCTGGCGCTCAGCCGTCTCTTCAACCGCGCGCGTGTGCCAGGCTTCCGTCGGCGCGGGTGATGTCGCCGTCTGCCCGGGGAACAGCAGCTTTGATTCTATTTTCGCCGAAGCACTCGTCCTTGCTGGCGCCGCGTGCGCTTGATCTGCCGGGGCAGCCGCCGGCGATAGCCACGAACGCAGTCGCTGCAGCAGTGAAGTGGCTGCGTGCGCGGCGGCCGGTGCGGGCGAATTGGCAGGCTTGGGTGAAGCGGCCGGCTGGGGCACAGCCGCTGCGGGAATGTCCGGCATAGGCATGCCGGCAGGCATGGCTGCAGTGTCGGGTTTGGGCGCGGCGGCAGCGGTGTTCAGGGCTGATTTTGGCGCAGCGGACGTGAGCGCGGGTGCGGCGGCCGACGCGGCGGACTCATACCCGCGCTGGCGCACGGCCGACTTGATATCGGCGATCTCGAGCCGGGTTTCGTCGTAGCGCACCGTGGCGTTTTTCGCAGCGTAATTCACCGTAACGCTTTCGACACCTGGCACTTCGCCAATGCGCTTTTCCACTTCGTCCACGCTCAATACCGACAGCATGCCGTGCACTTCAATAACGCTTGTTTTCATCGTGTCTCATTCGTCGTCTTCATGTTCAATCGGTCTTGTTACGTCTCCGATCATTTCGTCAGCTGGCCGTTTTCGACGGTTTGACGCGTTGCAGGAAAATACGATTTGCGGATCTGACCGGATCAGCCGTTTATAGTTGGAGGTTTAGTAAAAACGTGCTCACCGGGAGAAAGCGATCTGTCTGCTTTACGATTTCTTTTCCGGCGCCGCTTTGTCTTGTTGCGCGGTGCCAGCGGAAGCGCTGCCCGCGGTGGCAGGTGCGACCGGGGCATTTTTCGGCGCAGCCGGTGCGGGGGTTGCCAGCGGCGCGCCCGGTTCGGTGTGGCCTTTGTGACCGTCGCTCGCCGAAGCCGCGCCGTGCGCGGCAGATTCGTAGCTGCGTTGGCGCACGGCCGACTTGATATCGGCGTGATTGAGTCGGGTTTCGTCATAGCGCACTGTGGCGCTTCCCGCAGCGTAATTCACCGTAGCGCTTTCGA
>Ga0335394_10007914_pt1 | contig 11996 bp, 9 predicted proteins | sample MAT03_FD_205741 | JGI IMG/M metagenome (GOLD analysis project Ga0335394, IMG submission 205741) | Freshwater microbial communities from Lake Fryxell liftoff mats and glacier meltwater in Antarctica - MAT-03 (spades assembly) (version 2) ... | reverse complement strand
CGGCTGGGGTGCGGGCAAGGGCCTGCCTCCCCGATGGGAGACCTACGAGATCATGGAGTCGACCGCGCATGCCGATCTCGTCGGTCGCCGGCTCCTCGGCCTCGCCGACGAGCGCGGTGTCGAGCCGTTCGACCTGCTGCTCGACCTCACCCTCGACGAAGCCGATCTGCGCCGGATCCGTGTGAAGGCGGTGCTGGCCAACGACGATCAGGACGGCATCGCGGTGTTGCTCACGTCCGAGGGCTGCACGCTCGGACTCTCCGACGCCGGCGCCCACGTCGGCCAGCTGTGCGACGCACCACTCGCCACCGATCTGCTCGGTACCTGGGTGCGTGACAAGGGCGTGCTGACGCTGGAACATGCGATCCACATGCTCACCCAGCAGCAGGCCGATATCTTCGGCTTCGCCGACCGCGGTGTGGTGCGCGCAGGCGCGATCGCCGATCTGGTCGTGTTCGACCCGGCCACTGTGACGCCAGGTCCGCTGCGCCGGGTGCGCGACTTCCCCGCCGGCGCCGAGCGCCTCACCGCCGACCAACCGGAGGGCATGCGTCACCTGCTCGTGAACGGCACCACGGTGATCGAGGACGGTGTGCTCAGCGCCGCCGCCGTCGAGGCCCGCCCCGGCGAACTCGTGCGCCCCGCCCCCCGCTGACCCACACCTACCCCACAACGACCCCACACCCTCGACGCGATGAGAGATGAGCGTCGCAGGGGCACTCATCTCTCATCGCGAACGGTCGCGACGGACACACAGGAGACAGCAATGGAACGCGAAGCTTGGATCATCGATGCCGTTCGCTCACCGCGCGGCAAGGGCAAGGACACCGGAGCCCTGCACCACGTGCATCCCCAACGGATCCTCGCCCAGGTGCTGAACGCGTTGCAGGCCCGTCACGGCTTCGATACCGCCGACGTCGACGACGTGGTGATGGGTTGCGGCGCCGGCAGCGGCGACCACTCGATGGACATCGCCCGTATGGCTGCGCTCGATGCCGGGTGGTCGACCGAGGCGCCCGGCGTCACGCTGAACCGCTTCTGCGGCTCGGGCCAGCAGGCCGTGAACTTCGCCGCGATGGGCGTGCTGTCGGGTTTCCAGGACATCGTCGTGGCCGGTGGCGTCGAGTCGATGTCGCGCCCGTCGCCGATGCACGTCGACGGCTTCACGGCCAACAACCAGCACCTCCGCGACCAGTACGACATGGTGCCCCAGGGCATCTCGGCCGACCTGATCGCCACCACCGAGGGCTTCACCCGCGAACAGTGCGACCAACTCGGCGTCGACAGCCAGCACCGCGCCGCGACCGCGATCGCCGAGGGTCGCTTCGACCGGTCGCTCGTGCCGATCTTCCACGACGACGGCACCCTCGCCCTCGACCGCGAGGAGTTCCCCCGGCCGGGCACCACGGTCGAAGACCTCGGCAAGCTGAGCCCCAGCTTCCTCGGCATGGGCGCCCATGTATTGGCCGACCGCGGCAAGAGCATCGATGAGATCGCCCGCATCGCATATCCGCACATCGACGCGATCGACCACGTCCACCATGCAGGCAACTCCTCCGGCGTGGTCGACGGCGCCGGCGCCGTGCTGGTCACCTCGCCCGACTACGCCAGGGCCCACGGGCTGAAGCCGCGAGCGAAGATCATCATGACCGCGGTCGCGGGTACCGAGCCGGTGATCATGCTCACGGCCCCCGGACCGGCCACGCACCTGGTGCTGAAGAAGGCGGGCATGACCATCGACGACATCGATCTGTTCGAGGTCAACGAGGCCTTCGCCGCAGTCGTGCTCAAGTGGCTGAAGGACACGGGCGCGAGCTGGGACAAGACCAACGTCAACGGTGGCGCAATGGCGCTCGGCCACCCGATCGGGGCCACCGGTGCGATGCTGATCGGCACCCTCGTCGACGAGCTCGAGCGCCGTGACCTGCAGACCGGCCTGGTCACGATGTGCACCGGCGGCGGTATGGGCACCGCGACGATCATCGAGCGCATCTGATCCGAGGCCCACGGTTCGGAACGCCGCCCACTACGACGGCCCGTTCACGCACCGAGGAATCCCTCGTTCGGTGGCATGAATCCGTCGTCGCCGCGGTTGGATGGAGCCGTGGAAACGACCTCGACCGCCGATCCCAGCACCGACACGCCCAGCACCGACACGCCCAGCACCGACACGCCCAGCACCGGGAGCTTCGCCTTCCCCGTGACCGGTGAACACCCCGACACCGCCCAGCGCGTGCAGGACCTCGTCGACGTGATCGAGGTGATCCAGCCGGTGATCGCCGCCGACGGCGGTTCGCTCGACGTGCTCGCCCTCGACGTCGAAACGGGTGTCGTGCGCCTGCAGCTGTCCGGTGCGTGCGGCTCGTGCGCGGTCTCGGCCGCCACGCTGAACGGCGGCGTCAACCGCATCCTGCGCGACCGGCTGTCGTGGATCACCGATGTGATCGGCGACGTGCAGGAGAGCGACGTCGACGGCTACGGCGGCTGGACTCCGAAGCACTCCTGACGCCCCTGTCGGCCCGGGTCGGCCCGGGCGTCGACCCGGCGGTCAGCGGTGAGTTCGGTTCGCGAACGACGCTGCGGCACCGCCTGCGATGCGACCGAACACGGTGATGTTCGCGTAGCTGTTGCCGCTGCCCACGTACTGCGCGCCCACCACCCCGCCGGTGCACTCCCCCGCGGCGAACAGACCCGGGATGGGCTGTGAGGCGAGGCTGAGCACGTGCGCGTCGCGGTCGATGCGCAGGCCGAACGCCGTGAAGCACACCGTCGAGGGTCGCATCTCCACCGCGTAGAACGGTGCCTCGCTGACCGGCTCGAGGAACTTCTGGTCCTTCGCGAACTCGGCGTCGTCGTCCGCATCTGCGCCTGCGTTGTAGCGGTCGATCGTGCCGCGCAGCACAGCGGCATCGATGTCGAGCGTGAACGCGAGATCCTCGATCGTCGACGCCCGTTTGGCGCGACCGGCGGTGAGCATCAGCTCGATCCCATCGGTGGTCCAGTGCGGGCTCTGACGCTTCGACGAGCCCGGGATGGTCTGCTTGTAGCGGGCCACACCGGAGCTGGTGGCGGCAACCAACGTGGCGTGATCACAGATCGCCCAAGCTCGATGTCCGTGGGCACGGTCTCCGTGCATCCGCATCAGGTGATCCATCATCCCGTAGGGCGCCGTCTCGTCGCAGAAGCGGCGACCGTTCGCGTCGACGAGCACCAGCCACCCGGGGATGTACGCCTCGTAGATCCGGTCGATGCCGGTGTGCAGCAGCCGTAGACCGCGGTCGTGACCGGTGGTCTGGGCCTCGACCTGCTCGGCGAGTCCGAGCGCGTCGCCCCGCGACCCTTCCGCGCCGATGTACCACGCCTCCCCGGTCGCTGCCGCCGAGGGGAAGTGCTCCGCCAGTCGTTCCGCGGAGTTGCCGAACCCGCCGGACGCGATCACCACCGCTGCCGATCTGATCTCGTCGTCACCCACGGCCACGCCGACGACCCGACCGCCATCGACCACCAGTCGGTCGACTCGCCTGTCGAGCGCGATGTCGATCTCGGCCTCGCGGCACCGCCCGTGCAGCACGTCGACGATGCCCTGCCCGCGGCCGACCGGTACGTGCACCCGCGGCACCCGTTCGTCGCCACCGAACACGAGCTGTTCGTGGAACTCGACACCGAGATCGCCCAGCCACTCGACCGTCGGCCCCGCCATCTCGGTGAAGCGCCTGACCACCGCAGCGTCGACGTCCCACCGGTTCAGTTGCAGGTAGTCGTGATAGAGCGAGGCAGCGTCGTCGTGGATGCCCTGCGCACGCTGGTACCGGGTGCCGGCGCCCATGATCAGCCCACCCGACAGCCGCGACGAACCACCGACGACTCCTTCGGCCTCGGCCACCAGCACACGTTGCGCCCCGAGCGCCCGGGCCGACAGCGCAGCGCTCAGGCCCGCAGCGCCCGACCCGATCACCACGACGTCGACATCGCGATGCCCCATCGCATCTTCGGTCTGTTCAGGTGGTGTCGTTCGTTCAGGTGGTGCCGTCTGTTCCGTCATCGCGGAGATCTCCCATTCACGAGGCCCAGTCCCGATGCCCGATAGCCGAGCAGTTCGAGCAGGGTGTCCGATGCGTTCTGCACCACGATCGGGTCGAGCGCCAAGAACCAGTTCTCCTGGGTCCGGTAGATCGGGATCGTGTACCAGGCGAAGATGCCACCTCGATGCTGGTCGGCGGTGACGTTGTTGCCGGTGCGATGCCACACGCGGCCCTCCATCACGCACATCGTGCCGGCGGGCGCCTCGAGGGGGACGGTGTCGATGCCGGCATCGTCGGGGCCCGGCGTGCGGTTCCACCGATGGCTTCCGGGCACCACCCGAGTGGCGCCGTTGGCCTCGGTGAAGTCGTCGATCAACCACACCACGTTCGCGCCCTGCGGGCCACGCCACGGCTGCGGCATGTACAGCTGATCGGCGTGGAACACCATCTCGCCACCGCCCGGCCCGGTGATGTTGGCCGAGATGTTCGACAGCTGCAGCGGCCAGCCGAGCAACCCGCGCAACAGCTCGAGCGCCGCCGGATGCTCGGCGAGCTGTGCGAAGCACCAGCCCCGGTTGAGCAGGTTCCACACCCGGGTGTTGCTGCCGTCGGCAGGGTCGTCCATCGCGAACGACTGGCGTGCGCCCGAGGCCAGATCGTCGTCGGCTGCGGCGTACAGGCGGCGTCGCACCTCGGCGAGTGCGGCGGCGTCGAGTGCTCCGCTCACGAGACAGAGGCCGTGCTCTCCGAGGTCGCGCGCCGCACGATCGAGATCATCGGTCACCGCGGGAATCTCCACGACGCGTCACCGTAGCGACATCAGGTACAGGCCATCGGCCCGGCCGTGCACCCGTCCTGGGGCCCACCGCGCAGCCTGCCGAACGGCGGCGTGCCGCACGGCACCATCCCGGCAGGCGGACCGTGACGCCTAACATCACCCCGTGATCGTCGCCGACCGTTCCCCCATCCGTCGTATCGCCCTCAGTACGGGCGGCGGTGACGCCCCGGGTCTGAACGCCGTCATCCGTGCCGCCACGCTCGCCGCACACGACCGCGGGTGGGACGTGGTCGGCATCCGCGACGGGTTCAACGGTCTGCTCTCCCCCGAGCAGTACGACGACGGTGGGGTGTTCCCCCTCTCACGCGATCGGGTGCGCGGCATCATCCACCTGGGCGGCACGATCCTCGGCACCACCAACCGCGGCAACCCCACCCGCTTCCCCGTCGAGCAACCCGATGGCACGGTGATCGAGATCGACCGCACGCCCGAGCTGCTGCAGCGTTTCGCCGACGCCGGCATCGACGCGCTGATCACCATCGGTGGCGACGGTTCGTTGAGCATCGCCCACCACCTCTCCCTGGCCGGCCTGCGCGTGATCGGCGTGCCGAAGACGATCGACAACGACCTCGAAGCGACGATGGCGACGTTCGGCTTCGACAGCGCGGTGAGCTTCGCGTCGGAGTGCATCGACCGCCTGTTCGCCACCGCCACCTCGCACGGCCGAGTGATCGTCGTCGAGGTGATGGGTCGCTACGCCGGATGGATCGCGTTGCACGCCGGCGTCGCCTCGGGTGCACACGCGATCCTGATCCCAGAGATCCCGTTCGATCTCGCGCCGGTCGCCGAGACGATCCTGCATCGCAACGCCAACGGCTCGCGGTTCTCGATCGTGGTGGTCGCGGAAGGGGCCACGCAGATCGGTGGCGATCACGTCACCCTCGAGGCGGCCCAAACCGGCACCAACGAACGCCTCGGCGGCATCGGTGCGAAGGTTGCCGACCAGCTCGAGGAGCTCACCGGCAAAGAGGCACGTACCGTCGTGCTCGGCCACCTGCTCCGCGGCGGTTCACCCACCTCGTTCGACCGTCTCCTCGCGCTGCGTTTCGGTGCAGCGGCCGTGCGGGCCCTCGCCGAGGGACTCGACGGGTGCATGGTGTGCCTGGCTGCCGACGCGGTCGACCACGTGCCGCTGGCACTCGTGAGCGGTCGCCAGAAGAAGGTGCCGCTCGGGTGCGACACGATGCTCACGGCTCGTGAGATGGGCATCAGCTTCGGCGATCGAGTGACCAGCACCTCCTGAGCGTCACGCTCCGGGCATCACGTCCTGAGAGTCACGTTCCGATGCCGACGCGCCGCCACAGCGCGCGCGACGCTTCGGCATGCTCGACACCGACCTCCAGCTCGGCCCACACACCACCGCATTGATCGGCGTCGGCGGCGGCCGCTACCCGGCGGGCAACTCGGTGCTGGTGCGAGGCGAGACGTCGACTGCGATCATCGACCCGTCGACCTCGTTGCGGTTCCGCGCCGACCTGGCCGAGCTGACCGCAACACACGCAGTGGATCGGGTGGTGCTCACGCATGCCCACGAGGATCATCTGGCCGGTGTTCACCTCTTCCCGACCGCCAGCGTGCACATCCATCACGCCGATCTCCAGGGGGTGCAGTCGCTCGATGGGTTGATGGAGATGTACGGCATGTCGCCAGAGGCCGAGCGGGCGTTCCGTGAGATCATCGTGCACGACTTCTCCTACGTGCCACGCCCCGACGCCATCGGCTTCCGTGACGGCTTCGCTGACGGCGGGCCGGCCGGCCGGTCGGACGCCGAGGTGATCGATCTCGGTGGTGTCACCATCCGGCCGGTGCACCTGCCCGGCCACACTCGCGGCCACAGCGGAATGCTGATCGAACCCGATGGCGTGTTCGTCACCGGCGACATCGACCTGTCGGCGTTCGGGCCGTACTACGGCGACGAATGGAGCAGCCTCGACGACTTCGAGCGCTCGTTGGCACGAGCGCGGGCGATCGACGCGCGCTGGTACGTGACCTTCCACCACAAGGGCGTCATCGACGGCCGTGCCGCGTATGTGGACGCGATCGACGCGTTCACCGCGGTGATCGCCCATCGCGAGTCGACCATGGCGGCGTTCGCCGACGAGCCGAGGTCCATCGACGACTTCGTCGCCCACCGCTTCGTGTACCGACCTCACGTGACGCTGCCCTTCGTCGACACCGTCGAGCTGCGTTCGGCCCGGATGTCGATCGAGCGGCTGGTGGCCGCCGGCCGGCTGCACGAGGTGCAGCCGGGCCGGTGGCTCGCCGGTCGGTCGTCTCCCAGCCTGAGCCGGGTCGTGCGTGCTCAGCGAGCGGAGCCCGAACCGCTGCCCGAGCTTCGACCAGCAGTGCGGCCGCCCTGACCGGCGCGAGCCGCACCACCCGGACGACCGGGGCGACCGCCCTGTCCGGCACGAGCGGGACGACCGGGGCGGCCGGCGGCGCCGGCACCTGCGGGGCGGCCGGAGCCGGCCGATGCACCGGGCGATGCCGGCTGCACGGCGCGCTGCTTCGGCGCGCGGGGTGGCTGACGCACTGGGTCGGCACCCGGGGCCGGACGCACGAACGCGGCGGGATCGCCGACGAGCGACGTGATCGCCTGGTGGCCCGGTGTGACACGGGTGATGACGGGTTCGATCGACGCGGCGCGGGCGAGCTGACGCACGTCGTTCACCTGGTCGGGGGTCATCAGCGTGACGACCACGCCCTCGGCACCGGCGCGGGCCGTGCGGCCCGAGCGGTGGAGGTACGCCTTGTGCTCGGCGGGCGGATCGACGTGCACCACGATCGCGATGTCGTCGACGTGGATGCCGCGGGCCGCGATGTCGGTTGCCACGAGCACACGCGTGCTGCCGTCGGTGAACGACTCGAGGTTGCGCTCGCGGGCGTTCTGCGACAGGTTGCCATGCAGTTCGACCGCCGGGATGCCGGCCTGGGTGAGCTGCTTGGCGAGCTTCTTCGCACCGTGCTTGGTACGGGTGAACAACAACGACCGATCCTTGCCGCCGGCGAGGGCATGCACGACGGCCGGCTTGTCGACGGCGGCCACGGCGAACACATGGTGCGTCATGGTGCTGACCGGGGCCACCTCGGGGTCGACCGAGTGCACGACCGGGCTGTCGAGGAAACGCTGCACGAGCACGTTGACACCCTTGTCGAGGGTGGCCGAGAACAGCATCCGCTGGCCCTTGGTGGGCGTGGCATCCATCAGCCGGCGCACGACCGGTAGGAAGCCGAGGTCGGCCATGTGGTCTGCCTCGTCGAGCACGGTGATCTCGACGTGGTCGAGCGAACAGTGCCGCTGCTGGATGAGGTCTTCCAGCCGGCCCGGGCAGGCGACGACGATGTCGACGCCGGTGCGAAGAGCGGCGACCTGCGGGTTCTGGCCGACGCCTCCGAAGATCGTGACCATCTTGAGCTGCAGCGCCGCGGCCAGCGGCGCGATCGTCTCGGCAACCTGGTTGGCGAGCTCACGGGTGGGCACGAGGACGAGCGCACGCGGCCGCTTGGGCTGGCGGGTGGTCTCGGAGTTGGCGAGACGCACCACGGTCGGAAGTGCGAAGGCGAGCGTCTTGCCGCTGCCGGTGCGACCGCGGCCGAGCACGTCGCGACCTGCCATCGAGTCGGGCAGGGTGGCGCACTGGATGGGGAACGGCGAGGTCACACCGTTGCGGGCCATCACATCGCTGAGCTGCTGCGGCACGCCGAGCTCACCGAAGGTGTCGACCATCACGACGGGCGTGCGACTCGGGGCCGGCGTCGCCGAGACGCCTGACGAGATGCCTGACTGGCCACCCGATGGGGCATCCGACGATGCGGAGCGGTTGTCGTGTGCGGTGGAGGGTGTGGCCTGGGTGGGGCGACGGCGGCGGCCCTGCTGGGGGCGCGCGCCAGAACTCTGACGGGGGGAGGTGGTCATGGGGTGGGGTCCTTCCGGAGACGGTGGCCGGTGATGCATGGCCGCCATCACTCGGATGACACGTCCTGGGCGGCGGACCGCTGGGACACCTGGCGCCGAAGCGCTGCACTCGACCGCAGTGCACCCGGGTCGGGCGCGTCTGCGGGGAGCACGCTACCGGCTCCCACCCGGAACCGAGCGGATGCTCGGATCGGGCGAGCGTCGCGAGACGGCTCGGGCGGGAGTGCCTCGAGCCGTCGGCCCGCGTTCAGGCTGTGGTTGGAGGGGCGTGAGAAGACGCTGAGAAGTACGCTCTGCCCCTGTGCCGACCTCTCCCCCTGTGCCCGCCTCGCAGGCCGTGCTGCTGTGGGACATCGACGGCACACTGCTGCGTGCACCGGGCCTCGGCGTGCGTGCCTTCGCCCGAGCACTCGAGACCGTCACCGGCATGCCGATCGCTCGCGTGCAGTACGACTTCGGCGGCAAGACCGATCCGATGATCGCCCGCGACCTCCTCGCCGCCGTCGGGGTCGATGACCAATCGCTCATCCCCCTGCTGCTCGCCGAGGTCGAACGCACCTACGACGAGTTCGCCGACGAGCTCCGCACCAGCATCGTCGCCCTGCCCGGTGCCGCCGAGTTGCTCGACCGGTTCGACGCCATGGAGGCGTTGCAATCGGTGGTGACCGGCAACATCCAGTTCGTGGCCCGCCGCAAGCTCGAGGCCGGCGGCATGCACCACCGGCTGCTGCTCGATCACGGTGGCTACGGCTCCGATCACCATGAACGGGCCGAGTTGGTGCAGATCGCCCTCGCGCGTCTCGCGTCGCATCGGGGCGTCGAAGCGATCGATCGCGAACGCGTCTGGATCATCGGTGATACGCCGCGCGATGCGGCCTGTGCCCAGGCCGCCGGCGTGCGGTGTCTGCTGGTGGCCACCGGCACCTTCGGCGTCGAGTCGCTCGAGGGCCTCGGCGCCGAACACGTGCTGGCCGACCTCGCCGACGTCGACCACGTCGTCCGTCTCCTGAGCCCCTGAACCCCTCCCCTAGGCTTCGTCCATGGGGACCTCATCAGCACTGGCAACCGAGATCAAGACGTTCTGTCGCATCTGTGAGCCGTCGTGTGGGCTCGTCGCACGTGTCGAGGACGGTCGGTTGGTGAAGCTGTCGCCCGATCGAGACCATGCGGTCACTGGCGGCTTCTCGTGCCACAAGGGACTGGCCGCCGTCGACGTGCACCGCGACCCGGACCGCCTCGACCATCCGCAGCTGCGATCGGCGGATGGCACGTGGCGCGACGTGTCGTGGGACGACGCGATGGCCGAGACCGCTCGCCGCTGGAAGGCCGTGGTGGCTGCACACGGCGAGCTGGCGACGGCCGCCTACGTCGGCAACCCGATGGCGTTCAACGCGCTCGGCTCACTCCACGTGGCGCAACTGCTCCGCTCGCTCGGCGTGCGGCGCAACTTCTCGTCCGGCACCCAGGACTGCGCGAACAAGTTCGTCGCCAGTGAGGCTGTGTTCGGCTCGTCGAACGTGCACCCCATCCCCGATCTCGAGCACACCGATCTGTGCATCGTGATCGGCGAGAATCCCCGGGCGTCGCAGGCGAGTTTCTACTCGATCGCCAACGTGCTCGGCACGATGCGCCGAGCCGCGGCACGAGGCGCACGATTCGTGTTCGTGAACCCGCGTCGCATCGAGACCCCCGAACAGGGCGTGGGTGACACACTGCTCATCCGCCCCGACACCGATGTGTGGTTCCTCGCTGCACTGCTGCACGAGATCGACGACCTCGGCGGGTTCCGCGACGAGGTGGTGCACCGCCACGGCCAGCACCTCGCCGAGCTGCGTCGGTTCATCGGCCCGTACGACGCCGAGGCGGTCGCGGGCATCACCGGCATCGCGGCCGACTCGATCCGTGAGCTCGCCCGAGCCTGGGTCGACACGCCGCGAGCGTCGGTGCACGCGTCGACCGGTATCAACATGGGTCGTCAGGGCACGCTCGCGTACTGGCTGGTGCACATGCTCAGCTTCGTCACCGGTCGCCTCGATGCCGAGGGCGGCAACCTGAAGAGCGACGGCTTCTACCCCAATGCACGCTCGGGCGCAGGGGTGCCCGAGCAGGGGTACGTCGACACCGAGTTCGGGCGCCTCCGTCGCGGTGCGCTGCCCGGCACCCTGATGTCGCACGCGATCCTCGACAGCGAGCAGCCGATCAGGGCGATGATCGTGGTGGCCGGCAACCCGCTGCTGTCGATCGCCGGCCAGGATCGTCTGGCGAAGGCGTTCGAGCAACTCGAGCTCCTCGTCGTGATCGACATCTATCCCAGCGCGACGGCTGAGCTCGCGCACGTGGTGCTGCCGTCCACCGACATGTACGAACGCGACGATCTCAACATCGTCAACATCGGCACCAGCGCGCAGCCGTTCGCGCAGTACACCCCGGCCGTCGTCGCGCCGGCTGCCGAGCGGATGCCCGAATGGTGGATCGCGCACCGATTGCTGCAGGAGCTCGGCCTGCCGTCGATCCTCGACGACTCCCAGCCGGATCCGTGGGCGAAGTGGCGGCACATGCTCGCCAAGGGGTCGGGCATCGCGCTCGACGAACTGCAGTCGGGCCCGAATGCCGGGCTGCCGCACGTGCTGCCCCGACCCGAGCCGGGTACCTTCTTCGACGCGCAGGTACACACCACCGACGGGCTCGTCGACTGTTGCCCGACCGGCTTCGGCGAGGCGATCGAGCGCTGTCATCGATTGTTCGACGAGACCCGCGACGAGGTGGCCGACGGCCGACTGCGCCTCATCCACCGGCGAGACGCGTGGATGCACAACTCGTGGTTCGCCAACGTCGAGCGGATGAAGCGCGGCGGCCGAACCACCAACCCGCTCGGCATGCATCCCGCCGACGCCGCCGCGCTCGGCCTCGACGGGGGCACCGAGGTGCTCGTCACCAGCGACCACGGCGAGGTGTCGACCGTGATCGAGCTCGACGAGCACCTGATGCCCGGTGTGGTGTCGATGGTGCACGGTTGGGGTCATGTGGCCAGCCCCCGGCTGCGGGTCGCGAACCGGCATCCCGGGGCGAACCCGAACCAGCTGCTGCCCATCGGCGAGGGCAGCTTCGAACCGCTCTCGAGCCAGGCCCACATGACGGGCATCGCCGTGCGGGTGCGCGCCGTCACCGGTGTGGGTGCAGGACGGGACTGAACCTGTTCAGCCGGCTGGGGCGAGTGCGC
>Ga0335394_10007912_pt1 | contig 11998 bp, 8 predicted proteins | sample MAT03_FD_205741 | JGI IMG/M metagenome (GOLD analysis project Ga0335394, IMG submission 205741) | Freshwater microbial communities from Lake Fryxell liftoff mats and glacier meltwater in Antarctica - MAT-03 (spades assembly) (version 2) ... | reverse complement strand
AGGTCGATGCCATGCCAGCGGCGATCAGCGGGTCGAGCAACGGCACATTGGCCAGGTTGGGTATGCACATCGCAAACCAGCGTGCGCGATTGCCCTTCTGCATGCGCTGACGGCGGTCCTGCGCCACCACAGTAAAGCCGGGCATACCGTCGCTGGGGAAGCTTGCGCTGTGGCTGACGATCTCGCCGACAAACAATTGCTGCAGCAGGTCGGGCGCATAGCCCATGGACAGCGACAGTTCGCGGTCGATGCGGAACAGCGGGTGGTCGATCCAGCGCAATCCTTCGTTGGCCAGCGCCAGTTCGACACGATCGACACCCTCGAGCCCGGTCTGCAACGAGACGCTGGTGATGTTGCTGCGCAGTGCGCTGGGCACCGGCATACCATCGATAGCCAGGCGCAGTTCGGGCGCGAAGCGTGGCTGAGCGTTCACTGGAAGACCTCCCCGGTGCCCGGATCGCGGTAGGGCAGGCGCGGGATCAGCAGGCGCTGTCCGGCCGGAAGCGACCTGGGGTCTTCCAGTCCGTTACGCAAAGCGATGGCCCGCCACAGGCGCGGTTCGCCGTAGGCGTCCGCCGCGATCGCCGAGATCTTCTCGCCTGGACGGACAATATGGAATTTGGAATAGTCGGCAGTCTCGCGCTTGACCTCCTTGGCTTCAAGTTCGGCGTTGTTGAATTGGCTGAACGTGACCTGCACTCGGGCACGCACTGGCGTGCCGTCGGACAGGAACATGATAAACTTTTGCGTGGCGCGGCTCAGTACGCAGGTGAACGACAGCGAGCCCCAGGTGAACAGCAGCACCGGTGGAGCGTGCGTGGCCGACTGGATGTTCATCAGGTCGGTGATCTTGCGCACATGCTTGCGCACGTCCTCGCCAGCCCCGGTAATTTGACGACTGCCCTGACGATGTGCTTCGTAGCTATCGAGAAACAGTTCCATCTCCAGGCTTTGCTGGTTGCCGTGGCTGAACTGGATGATGGGTGCCGATAGGCCCGGCACGGCGATTTGCGCGAAGGTGTTTTCGCGGCTCACCGAATATTCTTCAGGATTGAACATCACCGCGATGCGCTCGCTGGTGGTGGTGTTGGTGATGACTGCCTTTTCCAGCGCCATCAGAATCCCCCTCGGCGCTCACGCTCGGCGAGGATGCGCCGGTCGATACCACCCAGTACCCGCTCGGTGATGCGCTCGATCTCGTGCGGCGGCAGCGGCAGCATTGGCGGGGTACGAGAGGATGCTGGCGATGCCGTGGCCGATTCGCTGGCAGAAGCCTGGGACGCTGTGGCAGGAGGAACGAAACCGCCAGGGCGTGGCTGCAGCACCGGCAGGTCGCCAGGCAGCCGCGTCAAGTCGGAGTTGGACCTGGAAGCGGGGGGATTCACCGCAACTGGCATGGACCGCGTCGCAGAACCCGGCGCACTGGGAGCGGATTCAACCCGGAGTGCTCGCGCCAATAATCGTGATGCCTGACCCCTGCCGGTCGGTGCAGTTGGCACGAGCGGCAGGGCCATGACCATGGCCTGCTCCCTCAACCTGGGTATGCTGTTCTTTCCTGCCAAGGCCAGTGCGGTATCGCCTCGACACATGGGCGCCCGGTCGGAACCACCAGACGATGGCGCCGACCTCGACGCCGTGCCAACAACATTTTGGAATGTGACAGAGTGCAGCGTCAAGGCGACCTGAAGCCTCGTGTTCCCGGCGCGATGCATCACGCTGACGTGCTGGGATCGGGCCCGCAAAGCGAGCAGCAACGCAAGCCGAGGAGCCCGACTCTGACCGTGGCCGTGCCGAGCCAGGACAGATTTGGCGAAAAGGGATGGGCCCGACAATCGCGCGACCGCAGCGCGGCGCCACGCGCGCGCGACTTGTCGGGATACCGTCCCTGAAAACTTCATGATTCGTTCATCCTATGATTGAGGTCGGCGATCTCTTGAACCCAGCGACGGCGGTCGCCATGCTCAAGATCCATGATTTCGGAATGCGGCCAGTGAAAATGATATGCAACATAGGCTACCTCCTGGTGGAGCCGCTCCAGCGGGTAGCCTAAAATTCCCCCAAGGTTTCGGGCTCCACGTCGAACGTGGTCTGGCATTGCGGACAACTCACGCGCTGCTTGCGTGCGCCAACCTGGTTGATGCGGTTGTACAGCTCCTGGAGATGCGCGAGATCGGCGGCGAACAGTCCTTCGATCACCTTGGGATTGATGTGCGCCACCGAACCCAGCCGCGTGACCACGCGCGACAGCAGAATGACGATCAGGTAGGCGGGGTTGGACTGCACCCGGGGATCTTTGAGTGGCAGGATCTCATCGGCCGCCGTGGCCAGCCGCATGACCCCTTCGCGATGCAGGCTGCCTTCGTCAGCGTCCTGATAGCCCACTGGCAGGGTGAACGGATATTCGGTTTGGATCATCTTAAGCTCGCTCAAGACCTTCGTGGGCCAGTTCAAGAGTTTCGATGGCGACCTCATTGGCTTTGGCGCTGAACGTGGGCGCTTCGAGCTTGGCGGGCCAGGCGTTGAAGAAGTTCCAACGCACCACTTCGGTGACGCCGTCACCATCGAGCACCACGATGCTGCCATTGCGCCGTTCAACCTTGCCAGTGACGACCTTGCGATACCAGTCGTACAATTCGCGCGAATCGGACAGGCCCCACTTGAGGCTGATGTTGGTGTACTTGGTGGTACCGGGCAGCTTGCGCATGGTGGTATTGTCACCGCCCTCACGATATTCGATCGGGTCGGTGCTTGAGCCCAGCCCTGAGCAGTCGGTGAAACCGGCCTGGGTGATGCCGTCGATCTCGACCAGGAAGTTGCAGTTGCGGTAGGGGTCTTTGCGGACCATGGAGTCTCCGTTTCGGTGGATCAGGGTAGATCGGGGGTGGATCAGGCTTCACTGACGGACGAACCGCCTTGCCAGATGCCGATGCGCACGACAATGAATTCGGCGGGGTATGAGGGCCGCACCCCGATCTCGAGCGTCAAACGGCCTAAGGCACGCTGGCTGTCGGGGTTGAGCACCTCGTCGATGCGCACATAGAAAGCCTCTTCTGGCTTGTTGCCAAACAGCGCGCCATCACGCCACTGCTGCGTGAGAAAGGCGCCGATGGTACGCTTGAGCTTTTGCCACAAACCGGTGTTGTTGGGCTCAAAAACGCTGCCGCGGATTCCTACTTGGATTGATTCTTCAAGGAAGATGAACAGGCGGCGGATGTTCACGTATTGCCAGTTAGTATTCTGCGACGTGGTTCGCGCGCCCCACACCACTGGCGCGCCGCCGTGCTGGAACACGCGGATCACGTTGATGCCCTTGAGGTTGACGACACCCTGATCGGCATCGCTGAACATTTGCTCTACGCCGAGCGCGCCGCTCAAGGTGGCCTCAGTTCCGGCCGGCGCTTTGTGCACACCGCGGCCGTTGTCGGTGCGCGCATATACGCCCGCCACGTAGCCACTGGGCGGCACCAAGATGCGCCGCCCGGTCTTGAGCGACGCGACCTCGATCCAGGGGTAGTAGAGCGCCGTGAAACCTTTGTCGTTTTCCAGCGAGGCGCGCTGGGTGTCGATGTTTTGCAGCGCCGTGCCTTTTTGCGCATCCAAAATGCCAAAGCGCTCGGCGAGGTTGGTGCAGTGGTCGCGCAAGGCCACTTGCACAGCGGTGTCAGTGCTGTCGACAGCTACGATGTTGACGTCGGCCACGCTTTCAAGTGCCGCGAAGCCTTCGGGATAATAAACCATGGGCGAGTTTCGTACCACGTCTGGGTCGTGGCTGGTGCCCCCGACCAATGTGACTGAGCCCTTGGGGCGATTGGCCGGCAAGGCGGTGTGGTTGGTGGTGACTGGCTCGGCCAAGACCGTGCCGGCAACATCGTTATTGATCACGTCGGCGTAGTAGCGCGGGTGACCGGGGTTCATTGACAGTAGGTTGTAGGGCTGCGCCTGCCCGCTCACACTGAGTGAAAACTCTTCGGATTGAAGATTGATCGCGTTCGAACTGTAGAGCGCGAAACCGTTGATCGCCTCTTTCACACTCACCAAATACGTCGTCAGGACGGCAGAGATGGGCTGCGCGCTCACACTTTCAACCACCGTGGTGATGGATGTCGCGCCGGATTGCGACAAGGTGACGATGCTGCCAGGCACCAAGGCGGCCGCGTCGTTGACGCGAAACGCTTTGGCCGAGGCCGGCAAATCAGCCAATCGTAATTTGTAGGTGGCGTCGTACGTGCTCTTCGGCGCGGGCGAGAGGAGCACCACGCTGCCGGTGACGCGAACCACGGTGTACGGGTCTTTGACCGTGCCCTTGGTGACGACGACGCGTTCGCCGGCGAGAAACTTCACGGCCTTGAGCGGGTCGCCCAAATCAACACCTGTGGCGTTGGTTGCCGGGAACAACTTCACCAAAATCTCTTCGGGCTTGAACAGCCTGGCAGCCGAGACCGCATGTGCGGCTGCCGCCACCACCGTGACGCCTGCGCCGGACAGCCCGCGTCGGACCTTGACCTTGATGGTGTCCTTGGCCGTGGGCGTGCTCGCGTCGCCCAGCACGGCTGAAGCCACCTTCCCGTTGCTCACGGCAGTGACGAAGCACACCTTGCCGCCATTCAGGAAAAAGCCACGAACGGCGTAGTAAAGATAGTCGTCATCCGCTGGTGAGTTGCCGTCGGTGAACTGCGTGACGAAGGCTTCCCAGTTGGTGATCAACACGGGCTTATTGGGCTCGCCGATGCCGTTGATGCCGACAAACGCCGCCGTTGACGTGCCCGCGCCCTGGATGGGTGCGGCCGGTGTGAACTCGTCGATGTAGACGCCGGGGTAGCTGACTTGGAGGGCCATCTAGGTTATTCCTTGGTAAGGGTCAGGTGAAATGGATGTCGTACTCGCCACTGGGTGACGGTACTTCGACGTTGAGCCGCTGGGCATCGATCAAACCCTGGGAGCGTGCCCGCAGGGTGTAGCCGGCGCCGCGTGTGGCGCGCGAAAATACGAACTGGCCGAGGCCATTGGTGACAGCGGTTTCGCCCGTGGGTTCCAGACGCACCCAGGCATCAGCAAGGGCGTTGCCGTGCCGGTCGCGCGCCGTGCCGGAGACGATCAGGCGTTCTTCCATGGACGCGGGGTCGTCGGCGCGGTAGCGGCCCGAGATGGTGGTCACCAGGCTGTCGTCGAAACCTTGGTCTAGATCCATTGTAAGCGTGACCATCAGGTTGAAATACGGCCGTGGCGCAATGCTCAGCGCATGCCAAAACTCGCCCGCGCTTTTAGCTCCGTCCATTTGCGCGACCAGGGTCGGGGGGTCATACAACTGCCCAGGCCGCGCGCTGTTTTTGAAGAAACTCAAGGGCAGGACTGGGAAGCGCGAGAGCCAATTGTAGGCCTGGCCCAACAACTGGTGTTCTGCTGTCACTTTGTCGATGCTCCTTTTTTTTGACCAGGTAGTGACCATGTAGGCGCAGTCCACACGCAGCGGTTGACGGCGCCGTTGGCCCATGCCATTGATGGTTTGCGTGAGTGGTGGCGCGTTGCGCAGCTCGCGGTTTTCTTTGGTTTCGTAGAGAAAGAGGCTGACCGTATCTTTGTCGGGTGCGAAGTCCTTATCGGGCGTAAGGAAGCTGATTTCGGCGTTGAGCAACTCGGGCAATACGGCGTGCATGGCCGTGTCATTGAGCAGGTTCGAGAGTGCGGTGTCGAGCTGGTCAAACATGAATTGCGGACCTCATTTGTCGTCGGCCTTCACCTGCGCGAACTCGGTGTCGGAGTACGAGCGCAAACCTTGGGAGTCGTTGTTGAACGGTATTAGCTTATCGACTTTCACCTCTTTGCCGTGAATCGTTTTTTTCTCGGACTCAGGCCTCAGCGTACGTGCGAAGACCTGGTCGCCTTCTATGGCATTATTGATGGCATCGTTGATCGCAGGGCCGAAGCCAAAGTCACGCTTGCCTGCCTGACCTTTCGGAAACCCATTTTCAAAATCCTGGCGCCATTTCTGGTGAGATGCTTTTTCCTTTTTGGGCTGGGTGGGCGAAGTGGCGTCGTTCAGATAGACCCTGCCTGTCGTCGGATCAAACGTCACGTGGTCTGCGCCCGGGGCGTTGGCATTTCCAGCGAGCTTCAAGACGAGCTCACCTTTGACGATCAAAAACTTCAGTGAATCGGGCTCTTGCAGGCTGGGCGTAATGTTGCTTTCGATGGCCTTTTTCTCAGACTTCTCAGTCTCTTTGACTGATGCGCGCCCTGTGACCGGGTGCAGCGCTTCATCGGCCAGGCGCGACATGACTTGTTTGCCACCCATTTCGAGCACGAAGGGCTTGCCTTTATAAGGCATGTCGTCAAAGCCGACCGCAACCTTGCCTTGCCCGTCTAGCACTGTACCCCTGGCGTTCATGCGCTCGCCATTCGCACTCAAACGAGTGAAGCCTTCTCCTGTGGCCACAAAACCTAGGTTTATCGCCTCAGACTCAGGCAGCACAACGAAGTTTTTGCGCTGATCCATTTGCTTTGACTTGGAGAAGGGGTCTTGGGAAGGGTCATTCGGCAAGGGCTCGAACTTATACCGATCTTCGGCGGGAGCACCGCGCGTGACGCGAGCAGCGACTAAGGGCTCTTGCGAGCTAGGGTTCAACCCACGCGTTGGATCATTAGGAAGCTGAGTGGGCTCGCTCTTAGCAAACTCTGCGGCCACGTCAGAAAAATTCGACGCCTCTTTCGCCGGCCGCTTGGCGTCCCAGGCTTTGGCTTCTTCGGCGCTTATAGTTTGCTTTTTACTTTGCTTCCACTCGCGTTCTGACGCAGTCCGATCCCATGGTTTTTCACCACTCGGAGTGGCAAGTTTGGATAACTGCAGACTCGCCGGCGTCGCAGGCGCAGCGGTGTTCATCGACTTGTTGCCGAAGACGGGCTGCGGCTCCTCTTCGTTCTTGCGGCGCTCGGCCAGCCATTGATCGACCTCGGCTCGAATGCTCTCTGCGTCGAACACCTTGCGCGATGCGTGGTAGCTGTCAAAATCTTTCGCGCCGTCAAAGGTCTTAGCTGCGCGCGAGCCGTCTGACTTGATGAACTCGACGGTGAGTTTGCCTTCAGCCGAGACGGTGTAGGCCGCGCGGCCCCGTTTGCCGTTGGGCAGCGGATATTCGACGATTTCGGTCAGGGTGTGTTGCTGGACCTTGGCCCGGTTGCTCAGCTCTGAGACGTCAGCGCCCGATGGCATACGCCACAAGGGCACGTCGGCAGGGTTTGGATGAAAGTGCTGCACGCCTTGCCAGGCAAGCTCGCCCCGCGGCGAGCCGACCGCCGTGGTCTGCCCGAGTTGCACGATGAACTCGCCGGTGTCAGGGTGGCGCCAGATGCCGACCTCTCGTTTTCCGCCAGTTTCTGCGATCACGTGGTCGTAGAGCCCTTGCGCCGAAGCGAGCGAAGCGTGCGGCTCGCCCACCGTGTGGCTGCCTTGCTTTGGAAGCCGATACACCGATTCGCGCTGGCCCGATGCCACATCGGTGGCGACGGGCGGCGCATCGCGTGGCGCCAAGCGGTGGGTTACTTCATCGGCCATCTGGGCTTGGTGCGTTTCAGTCAGCTTGTGACGGGACTGCTCGATCTCAGAATTGGTGGGCCGGGTTGCAGCAGCCTCGCCCTCGGCGGGCTTGGACATGCTTTTTTGCCCGGTTTCGGCGCCCTTGCCGGCTTGCGTGTCGGCTTGGGCCTCGGGCGGCGGGGCCTTGGCGGCTGCCGCGTTTTGCAGGGTTTTGGCCGCGGCGGCAGCTTTCTCTTGGGCTTGTTGTTGGCGCTCGACCTTGGCTTCTTTACGCGCTTGCGCATGGCCGTGGCCGGCAATGACCAAACTCACCAATTGCGGTATCAGGCCCGAGATTACACGCCCGTAGTCGATCTTTTTCTCAATATCGCTTTTGTCGGATTGGGCGATCTCGGTCAGCTCGCTAATCGATGCGGTGATCTGCGTGCTGCTCAGCAGCACCGCCACACGGGCGTGGAGGGCTGCTTGTTGCGCCGAGGGCGCGCCTTTGACGGCCATGGCAGTGCCAATGCCGCTTGAAACCAGCATTACCAGCTGATTTACGAAGGCCGGGTCGTGAATCAGCCCTTTAACAGTAATTTTTTCGCCCGCTGCGCGCTTGGCTTGGATCAGCTGCATGATGCCCTTGGTGGCCATCAGCATGCCTTGCACCCCACCCAATGCTGCGAGTACCTGCTGCGCCTTTTTTAACTTGTCGAGGTTGTTCATTAGCTGCAAGATCTTGCCGCCCTTGGCGCCCAAGGTTCGTGCGAACAAGGCCAGCTGAATAATCACGTCCCCGCCGGCGGTGCCGATCTGGGCGGCGTTCATGCCCCAGATCAGGGGTTCGGACGAGTCCCATTCGTGACCGAACATGATGTGAGCGGTCTCGTCGAATTGCGCGCCGATATATTGCGCCGCTTCGGGGCCTGCGATGCTCACCAGACCAGTGCCCATGCCCTTGAGCATGCCCCACATGCCCATGGCTTCTTGCTTGGCGATGAGCGCGGCCCCGTTCTCGGCTTCTTTGGCTTCCGCCCCTTCGGTACGCTGTGTCTCGCTGCTCTTGACCACGCGTTTGAATTCTTCAAGCCAATAGCCACGCAGTTCGTACCAAAGTGTGTCGTAGGCAATTACATACTGGTCTTGCCCCAGCGAGCGAAAGTTACTGCGCGAGTACGCGCGCATTTTGAGTCGCAGCAAGAAGTGGTCGAGCAGCGGTGTGCGTCGGCCTGCGCGATTTGCTGCCGGTAGCTCGCGATCTTTGCGTTCCCAGCGCCGCACGGCCTCGAGCAGGTTGGTCTGATCGCCTGAGTCGGGGGTGCCGCGCTTGAGGATGCGTACGATGCCCTCGATGTCAGCATCGATTTGCACGCGAACTTCATCTGAGAGCGCAGGCAGTTTGGCCATGCGTTCCAGCGGGACCGGTGCTGAGTCATTGGCGGTGGCTTGCTTGCCTTGCTCGATGGCCGCTAGCGCTCGTTGATTGCTGCCCCCGGTGCGCTGCGCAAACATGGCCGTGGATGACATTGCTGCGCTGGGCGAGCGCGCCGCCACCGGCGAACTGAGCCTGACCGCAGGTGCCGGCGCACGCATGGCTTTGACAGGTGGTGGGGCCATGGCTACGCGCTACGACCGGGGCGGTGCGCTTGGGAGCACCCGCATGAACCGTGTGGGTATAGTACTGCCGCGGCCAGCCTTCTCATATTCGCGCTGCACGGCGTGGGCGACATGGGTTTCGTCGATCACGCCGCCGTTGGCTGCTGCCGAGAAGGCGGCGCCGAGAGCAATATTTTTGATACTGCCGCCGGCGAGCTTGAGTTCGCGCGCGAGAGACTTGCGGTCGAGACTGAGCGCGACCTGAGCGGCGCTTGGCCAGGCGCGACGCCAGATCTCAACCCGTCCAGCCTCGTCGGGAAACGGGAAGTAGATATGAAACGCCAGCCTGCGCGTGAACGCATCATCAAGATTGTCGGCCAGGTTGCTGGCGAGGATCGCGATGCCATCGTACTCCTCCATTTTTTGCAGCAGGTACGACACCTCAATGTTGGCGTAGCGATCGTGCGCGTCTTTCACCTCGCTGCGCTTGCCAAACAGGGCATCGGCCTCATCAAAGAACAGAATCGCGTTGGCGCTTTCGGCGGCGTCGAATACGCGGTCGAGATTCTTTTCGGTCTCACCGATGTATTTGTTGACCACGCGGGCGAGGTCGATGCGGTAGAGATCGAGGCCCAAGGCATTGGCGATGACCTCGGCCGCCATGGTCTTGCCGGTGCCCGAGCCGCCGGAAAACAGCGCCGCGGTGCCCCGGCCACGCGAGAGCTTGCGGCCGAAGCCCCAGTCGTTGAACACGCGGTCGTGCTGCTCGATGCGGGTGCACAGTTCATGCAACTGGGCTACGGCGTCGGCCGGCAGGATGATGTCGTCCCAGGTCGCCTTGGCATTGACCTTGTCGGCCACCAATGCGAGCGCCTCACCTGACTGGGCGCGGGCGGCAGCGTTAAGTCTGGCCACAGAAACCGCACCGGGTGTCCTGATGGCGGCATCTGCCACCGCCGCGGTGATCTGGGTGGACGTCAATCGGAATCGCGCTGCCAGGGCTTTGAGGTCATCCTCTGCACAGGTTACGCCGTGGCGCGTGAGCGCCGACACCCAACACCGGTGACGTTGTGTGATATCGGGTTTGGTCCGAACCATGGGCAGCACGACGCCCAGCAATTCGGCGGGCACTGCCCGCGTCGCCCCGATCAGCACTGAGCACCTGGGTTCGCGCAGCACGACGGCGAGGCGCGTTGCGGCAGATGGTTCGCCCAACCAGGCATCAGCGTGGTCCACGCACAGCACATCGCCGCCCATCCAGGCTTCGCGCATGGCCAGTCGCAGCAGGCGTTCGGCATCAGCCGGCGGCACCCGCGTGGCGTCACAGTGCAGCAGTGAAGTGCGTGCGGTGTGGGACACGAATCGAGCGGCGTCCGCGGCGCCATCGCCTGCGGGGCTGTGCAGCCAGATGGGCGGGACCGCCGCCCGCTTACCGATGCCGTCCGCAATCCGCTGCAGTTCACTCTGCATTTCGATAGGCAAGGCGAGCGCTTCCAGATCGACCTGCGGATTGCCGTCCCGCGTGCACCAGCTGACCAGATCCGCATGCAGTCCGCCCGCCCCAAGCAACCAGCGCACCAGGTGCTCGTCGGGGCCGATGAACTGCGCCAACAGCGGCGGATGCATGACGCCCGGATCGGTGACCAGATGGATCAGGCCACTGCGTACTAGCGGCGCATCAGACGCGAATCGACCGCGGACAGTGAAACGCGCGTCGTCGTCGGCACAGAGCAGGTTCAGGATCAGGTCGACGGTAGGACGCTTACGCGTGACATCGTCTTGCAGATACGCAAACAGCCGTTCATAGCGGAGATCGAATTCCGACGCGACGGCGATCAGCAGGATGTCGAGATCAGTTTGATCGAAATTGAAGGCTGAAGAGAGCCGGCGTGCCCAGGTATCCTGATCGTTGGACCAGAGCGGCGATGTTCGCCCAGGGTCGATACCTGCCCAGGACGCTGCGGGGCCGTCCTTCAGCAGGGCAGAGCACTGTTCAGGCGAGATGACCAGCCCGCGGAAACGATCTGTGATGGGCCCACCGTGCATCGCCTCGAACGACGTGATCGCTGACGCCAGGCGAGCATCGAGACACCGGAGCGCCGACCGGATCTCAGTGATGGCTCGACGCGATTCCCCCAACCCGCCCGCTGGCGGCGACGATATGACGCGCCCACGTATCTTTGGCGATTGGAGACCGGTTAATTTCATGACCAAAGCGTTACCGATGCCATCGTGCGTATGGTCCAATATTTTGAATTCATGCGGGTGCCCAATTCAGAACCTGACCCAACGTGACAGAATGGACTGTGCGCGTTCTGACCAAGCAGCACCCGGCTCGGTTGGGTGCCATGACCCGTCTGGCCGTGACTGTTACAGCCCTACCCCCACAGCAATCCGGGTAGGCGATCGCCGAGGCGTGGTGCCACCCTTCGCTGATCCGACGCAGCTCTTTGCCCGTGGCTGCACCAGCCGAAGCGCCACAGGCCATGAGCAATGTCGCATGAACTGCAAGCAAGGCGAAATGTCGTGGCATTTTGCTAATATTTTGCGTCATCTGCACCCTTTCCGCTGGCGGCACAAGGGATCTTCGAGCCAGTGGTACACGCGCGGCACGGTATGGATCCTCTATCCTCTTTGCAAGGGTCGATAGGCGCAGCGGTCACCTCGTCTCCGGATCTTAACTGGCGCCATACGCAGCCTTTATTTTGTCCTGATGTTGGCAGCCACCACGAATCCTTCTTTAATCCAGTGCAAGTGTCATGTGTGACTTCCGGAAACCCTGGCCGCGTCCTTCCGGAAATTCTGGCCGCGTGCTGAAGCGATGTGAAGAGCTGGAGATCGACGCGCAAGCCCAGTGATCCCGCCGACAACGGTGGGCGTCACCGTTCC
>Ga0335394_10007909_pt1 | contig 11999 bp, 6 predicted proteins | sample MAT03_FD_205741 | JGI IMG/M metagenome (GOLD analysis project Ga0335394, IMG submission 205741) | Freshwater microbial communities from Lake Fryxell liftoff mats and glacier meltwater in Antarctica - MAT-03 (spades assembly) (version 2) ... | reverse complement strand
AATCGGCACGGCTTTGCTGAACGACGCCATCCGCCGTGCGATTCAGGCCGCCGAGATCGCCGGCGTCACGGCGCTGCTAGTACATGCCATCTCGGAGCAAGCCCGGCGGTTCTACCGGTCCCGAGGCTTCATCGAGTCACCACTCAAGCCCATGACCCTTTGTCTGATGCTCGCCACGGTTGACAAGGCCCTGCGGGAACCGTAGTCCGGAATCATGCAGCCAGCAGCACCCAAACAAGCCATGAGAGAGCTCAAGCAGCAGCTTGATCGCGTTCAATTCGCCCATTGCGCCGCCGGTTGCAGGGGAGGGCGGATTGAGACTGACAAAAGTGTCGGCAACACTGACACAAATGCATGATGTTGCCGCTGGGGGGCTATCAAGGAGTCCGACTCGGTCGAGTTCTTCGATTCAGAAAAAACAACCTGATTAGAAAGCAACCTAAGCCACGGTGAGAACATGCGTAAGTTCGGACCCCAACGGAGCGAAAGGTCGCCAATTTCGACTGCGCGGCCGAGAATTTCGCTGATTCTTGGTCGACCTCGGTCAGGACTCGACGCTCTCGGCGGTAGGCTTAGTTTGCTTTCTAATCAGGAAAAACAATGCAGCAGCCGAATGCGTCGTATTTATTAGTGAATACAAGAGTTGGTAACGACGCAGACATAGACGCCGTCCGCCGAGACGTGCGAACAAGGGAGAGCAAGCCAAAATGAAGCTGATTCATAACAGCGGCACCGACCGGGTCATAGACTTGATGCGCCCGCATCTGAAGCCGGGGCAGCAACTTGGCTGCGTTACGCCGTCGCTCTCGTTGTTTGCTTTCGCAGAGTTGCGTGAGGCATTGACTAAGCTGAATCGAGTTCAACTTATCCTGCCTCCTTCCGATGACAGGCTCGATTTCCTTGGTGGCGAGGGCGACCGGGCTGCGCGCAATCGCCTGCAGTCTCACTGGCTGGCGAATCAGTGCGCCAAGTGGCTGGCCGGCAATGTTGAACTGCGCAGGGCGCCCGGCCGTGTGCCCCAGGGCGCGGCTGTCATGCGTGCGCCGGACGGCACGGTCGCTCAGGTGGTATTGGGCTCGTTCGCGTTCAGCACGGACGGCCTGGGCCTGACCCCCGGCAACCCCCTGAATCTGATCCAAGCGTCCGAGTCGGCACGTGAGGCAGCCCAGCTTGCTCTCTGGCTGGACCAGCAGTGGGCGTCGCTGCCAGCCCAGCCCGACACCCGGCCGGCGTTGATTGAAGCCCTGCGCGGCATGGGCCAGCACCGCGCGCCGTTTACGCTCTACGCCTTGATCCTGAACCACCTGTTCGGGAGCCGCGACGACGAGATGGACGAGGAGCGCATCGTCAAGTCGGCCACCGGTATCCGCAACACCGTAGTCTGGAAGAAGCTGTTCAAGTTCCAGCGCGACGGCGTCGTCGGTGCCATCGACAAACTGGCCCGATTTGGCGGCTGCATCATCGCGGACAGCGTGGGCCTGGGAAAGACCTTCGAGGCCCTGGCGGTCATCAAGTACCACGAGCTGCGCAATGACCGGGTGTTGGTGCTGACCCCCAAGCGGCTTCGCGACAACTGGACGCTCTACAAGGCCAACGACAAGCGCAACATCCTGGCAGCTGACCGGTTCAACTACGACGTTTTGAACCACACCGACCTGTCGCGTGATGCCGGCACCTCCGGCGATATCGACCTGACCCATGTGAATTGGGGCAACTACGACCTTGTCGTCATCGACGAGAGTCACAACTTCCGCAACAAGAAGTCGCCCCGCCAGGGCACTGAGACCCGGTACGACCGGCTCATGCGCAAGATCATCAAGGAAGGTGTCAAGACGCGTGTGCTGATGCTGTCGGCTACGCCCGTCAACAACCGTTTGGCCGACCTTAAGAACCAGATAGCGTTCGTCACCGAAGGTGACGACACCGCACTGGTCGAACACGGCATCGACAGCATCGAGCAGACCACGCGCAAAGCTCAAGCCCAGTTCAATCGCTGGCTGGCCATGGACGAGGCGGAGCGCACACCCGGCCATCTGGTGGAAATGTTGGGCTTCGACTACTTCACACTTTTGGATCACCTGACCATCGCGCGTTCACGCCGGCACATCGAGAAGTACTACGGTACGGCCGAGACGGGCAAGTTCCCAAGCCGCCTGCCGCCCATCAACATCAAGGCTGACGTAGACCTGGCTGGCGAGTTCCGCGCCATCAAGGACATCAACCTCGAAATCCGGCGCCTGAACCTGGCCAGCTACGCGCCGTTGAGATACGTGTTGCAGCACAAACAGGCGGCATACGACGCCAAGTACAGCACCGAGATCCGGGGCGGTGAGAGCTTCTTCCGGCAGTCTGATCGGGAAGAGAGCCTGATCCATCTGCTGCGCGTCAATGTGCTCAAGCGGATGGAGAGTGCCGTATCTTCGTTCTCGCTGACCGTTCAGCGGCAGCTTAAAGACGTTGAAGCCGTTCTCGCCCACATCGAGGCACATGACGAAAGCATCGAAGAAATCGACATCGCCGACGTGGACATCGACGATCCGGCCTTTGAATCCTTGTTGGTCGGGCGCAAGGTGAAGGTGCTGCTCACTGATGTGGACCTGATCCGGTGGAAGCAAGACCTCATTGAAGACCGCAACCGCCTGGCCACATTGCTGGCCGCTGCACAGCAGGTAGACGCCACTCGCGACGCCAAGTTGGCCAAGCTGCGCGAGATGATAGAGCACAAGTGCAGCCAGCCTATCAACGCCGGCAATCGCAAGATCATCGTCTTCACTGCGTTCTCAGACACTGCGCAGTACCTCTACGCCAACCTCGCGTCGTGGGCGAAAAGTGCCCTTGGTATTGATGCCGGGCTCATCACCGGTGGCGCCGGTATCCAGACCACCTTGCCCGGCCTGCGCAAGAACATGGGCAGCGTGCTTTCTGCCTTCGCCCCGCTCGCCAAGGAGCGCCCCGCCGACATGGCAAGCGAGGGCGAAATCGACTTGCTTATCGCGACCGACTGCATCTCTGAAGGTCAGAACTTGCAGGACTGCGATTGGCTGGTGAACTACGACATCCACTGGAACCCAGTGCGGATCATTCAGCGCTTCGGCCGTATCGACCGCATCGGCTCACCCAACCAGAGCATTCAATTGGTGAACTTCTGGCCCAACATGGAGCTGGAGGAATACATCGGTCTGGAGCAACGCGTCAGCGGGCGCATGGTGCTGCTGGATGTCTCGGCCACAGGCGAGGAAAACCTCATCGAGCAGCAGTCGGGCAACCCGATGAACGACCTGGAGTACCGGCGCAAGCAGTTGCTCAAGCTGCAAGACACGGTCATCGACATGGAAGACCTGAGCAACGGCGTGTCCATCACCGACCTGACGCTGACCGACTTCCGCATCGACCTGGCGCAATACCTCAAAGAGCACCCTGGCCAGCTCAATACATTGCCGCTCGGCACCTACGCGGTGACCACCAGCATCGACGTCGACATCGCCCCCGGCGTCATCTTCTGCCTGCGGGCCGAAGGTGCCGTGGCCGCGAAGGGCCAGCAGTCTGACTACCCCCTCGCGCCGATTTACTTGGCACATGTTGGCGACGATGGCGCCGTACTGCTGCCTTACCCCCAAGCCAAGCGCATCCTGGACCGGCTCAAGCGCCTGGCCCTCGGGCGTGAGCTGCCCGACGATGGCGCTTGCGCCAAGTTCGACAAGCAGACCCGGCAGGGCGAGGACATGCGCCAAGCGCAAAAGCTGCTGGCTGCTGCCGTGGCGTCCGTTGTGGGCAAGAATGAAGAGCGTGCTGTAGCCAGCCTGTTTTTGCCCGGTGGCACGCATGCCATGAAGGGCGAGTTTGCAGGCGCAGGCGACTTTGAAGTCTTGGCCTTCATGGTGGTTCTTTCAGCCGGCGCCAGCAAAGATCCAAAGAACGAATATTCCGACTAGGACAGGTGAATTATGTCCAACGCAAAGTTGCTCAGGCAGTTGATCAAGGCTGGCATCGAAGGCGATTCCGACACCTTCAGGGTGGCGTCGGAAGCCGTAATCCGTGAAGAACGCGAGAAGAAGCATCACTTGCTAGCCAATGACCTGGAGCATTTGCTCTACGGCGAGCGTTCGATCACCGGCCGCAGCCATCTGCGCCTGCTACCCGCGAAAGAACTGCCCTTCAACAAGGACAGCGGCCTAGCCTTGCTCGAAGTGCGACCGACCGTGAGGGACGAGACTGACATCGTGCTCGGCGATGCGGCGCAGTCGGCACTGGACGAGGTTCTGATGGAGCATCGCCGTGGTGATGTGCTGCTGGCCCACGGCCTTCAGCCCGCCCAACGCTTGCTCTTCTGCGGTCCTCCAGGTTGCGGCAAGACGCTCGCAGCCGAGGTAATCGCGAGCGCCTTGGATCTTCCACTGGTGGTCGTCCGGCTCGACTCGGTCATTTCTTCTTTGCTCGGCGAAACATCGGCCAACCTTCGCAAGGTCTTCGACTATGTGTCTACCCACCCGGTAGTCGCGCTCTTTGATGAGTTCGATGCCCTGAGTAAGGATAGGGGCGCCAGCGACGACCATGGCGAGCTGAAGCGGTCGGTCAATGCCGTGTTGCAGATGCTGGACGGTTACCGCGGATCCAGCATCTTGATTGCCACGACGAACTACGAAACGCTGCTGGACAAAGCGGTTTGGCGAAGGTTCGACGAAGTCATCCGCTTTGAGCCGCCCAATCTTGAACAGGCCAAACGCCTTCTCGCGTTGAAGCTGTCTGGCGTGCGTCGGAACTTCGAGACAGACGACTCGAAGATCGCCGCCCTGTTCAAGGGCCTTGCGCACGCCGACATCGAGCGTGTGCTGCGCCGAGCCGTCAAAGACATGATTCTTTCCAATCGAGAGTTCCTCGCCAAGGCCCACCTCGAGGCTGCGCTGGCGAAGGAATACCAACAACCACACTGAGACGCCTGGGGAGGCAACTGGATGCCATATGAGCACCTACGGTTAGAAAAAGAGTCTTCGGTAGTAGATCGTTACCGCCGTCCCGGATTTGGCTCCCCAGCCCCGGCTGATCCGCATGGGCACGGCACTGCACTGCTGCGCAGCTTTCATGCGGTCCGAGAAGTTGTGGCTAACGCCGACCTTGGCGGTTTCGATGACCGAAAGCTACTGAAGATCCGCCTGAGAGACGGCGAGCGGCAGCTTCCTGACTTCAACCTGATTGAGGGCCTGGAGGTTGTCAGCCAGGAAGGTGCTGAGATTGTGCTGGCGTTCGCCTCGGCCGGCGGATTGAACCTCGTCGAAGAGCGCCTCTCAACGCTGGCGCGCGACGGCAGAGTCACCCGCAAGGAGCTGCTGTTCGTTATCGACGCCTTCGAGCATTGGACGCCTGAGGACCGCACAGGCGCGGCATTGGCCGAACAAGGCCTGCCCGCGGCGGGACCATGCACGCTGGATGTCGAGTTATGGCCGCAAGAGATGCCTGCACGGCGGCAAGCCACTATGGACGCGTTCGCGGCGTTTGCTACCGCGCAACAAGCCGAGGTCCTTGACCGAGTCATCAGCCCGTCGTTGTTGATGGTCAGGCTGCGCTGCAACCGGGACGCAGCCGAACTTGTCCTCCGATACAGGGATGCAAGGACGGTGGACCTGCCTCCGCGTTGGGGCTTGGCAGTCGGAACCGTGGCAACAGACGTGAACCGTTTTCCGCCACCGGAACCGCCCGCAGCAGATGCCCCCAGGGTGGCTGTGTTGGATGCAGGCCTGGTGACGGGACAGCCGCTGATCGCGCCCGCAGTGGGGCATGCGCAGGGATACGTCCTTCCACACCAAAGCCCGGATGATTCGGACCCTTGGCACGGCACGGCAGTCGCGGGACTTGCCCTCTACGGCGACATGGAAGCCGCCATTGCGGCGGGCGAGTTCAACCCGTGTCTTTACCTCTTGTCCGGTCGCGTGTTCAACCACGATGGCGCCGACCAAACCGAGTTTGTCGAGAACGCGGTCGAACGAGCGGTGCGAGACTTGCATGCAGGCTTCGGCTGCCGAGTCTTCAACCTCAGCTACGGTGACCTCAACAAGGTCTACACGGGCGGGCACGTTCGCGGGCTCGCCTACACGCTGGATCGCCTGAGCCGAGAACTGGGCGTGCTTTTCGTCGTGTCCACGGGCAACCTTGCCGTGGAGGAACTGCCTGGCGACCCTGTCGGCGACTTCCCTGGCTACTTGCTAGACGCTAACGCGCGGCTTGTGGATCCCGCCACAGCTTTGAACGCAGTGACAGTGGGAGGTATTGCCCGCCACGAAGCCACAAGAGGTGCACAGCGAAATCCGCACGCCATCGAGGACCAACCCATCGCCAGGGCAGGGCACCCATTCCCGCTGACGCGCTCAGGGCCGTCTATCGGCGGCGCCATCAAGCCTGACTTCGTCGAGCACGCCGGCAATTTGGCTGTGGTGCGCCTGACGCGAAGGACTGCCCATCGGGGCCTTGGCGTGGTCACCGCGAACGGTGGCTTCGCTGGCGGACACCCCTTCAGAGAAGAGGTGGGAACCAGCTTCGCTGCGCCTGTCGTGGCGCACAGGGCGGCCAAGCTGCTTCGCAGCGTGCCTGAGGCGAGCAATAACCTGCTAAGAGCCTTGCTGGGCGCCCACGCCCACTGGCCCGCACCTTCCATTGCGCTGCTAAATGCCAACGACAACGCGCAAGGGCGCGGAGACCTCAGTCGCCTCGTCGGTTATGGCTGCATCAACGACGATGCGCTGGAACAGTCGCTGGACAACGTTGTGTCGTTGATCTGCGAGGAGACCATCAATAACGACCGTTGCCAGTTGTACGCGGTCCCTGTTCCGGACGAGCTATGGGAAGGTGGGCGCCGCACTCGGGAGGTAACAGTTGCCTTGGCGTACAGCCCGGCGGTTCGAACCACCCGGCTCGACTATCGGATGACCAGGCTGAAGTTCAGTCTGGTGGTCGCCACTGACATCGATGCGGTTGGCGCTGCGTTTCAGCGAAATCGAGATCAGGGTATACCGGAACGTCAGACGAATAGGTGGCTCTCCGGAGAGGCACGACAGGCCGGCACGCTCCAGGTCTCGCGGTGGCGCTTTCAACGGCGCCCGCAAGGGCAGGTGTTTGTGGTGGTCACTCGACAGGACGCAGCCTGGTCCAACGTTGGAGATGAACCTGAGCCTTACGCCTTGTGCGTCAGCATCGCCGACAGGTCGAATGCCGAGTCTCGCCTCTATGCCCATGTTCAGGCCGTGCTCAGAGCTCGAGTCGAGCAACGCGTCCGCGCCCGGGTTTGACCAACACAACAGGACTTAGATTCGATATGAGCTTCCGCACCGCTGAGCCCGCACTGAAAGACGTTCTAGACGGCATCGCCGCCGGACAGATCCAGCTGCCCGACTTCCAGCGCGGTTGGGTCTGGGACGACAACCACATCGGCTCGCTGATCGCCAGCCTGTCGCTGTCGTATCCGATTGGCGCCGTGATGTTCTTGGAGGCGGGCGGCGTGCCATTCAAGCCACGCCTGTTTGCCGGTGTTCAACTGCAGCCACCGCCGAAGCCCAAGATTTTGGTGCTGGACGGCCAGCAGCGGCTTACCTCGATGTACCTTGCCTTGCGCAGCGGCCAGCCTGTGCCCACGCGCACGGAGAAGGGCGCTGACATCCGCCGGCTCTACTTCCTGGACATGACCAAGTGCTTGGATCCGGAGGCCGACCGCGAGGAGGCCATCATCTCTGTGCCTGAATCGTTACAGATCACGTCAGACTTCGGCCGCAAGGTGGACCGAGATCTGAGTACGTCCGTGCTGCAGTACAGCCAGCGCCTCTTCCCGGTGGCGCTTCTGTTCGACATCCAAGGCTTCATGACCTGGGAGAGCGGCTTCAGCGCCCATCACCAGTTCACTGCAGAGTCCATGCAGTTCATGCAGAAGTTTCGCAATGAAATTTGGCTGCGGTTCCAGCAGTACAAGGTGCCGGCCATCGAGCTGACCCAGGACACGCCCCGTGAAGCGGTGTGCCAGGTGTTCGAAAAGGTCAACACTGGCGGTGTGACCTTGACCGTGTTCGAGCTGATGACGGCGACCTTTGCTTCTGAAGAGTTCAATTTGCGTGATGACTGGGACGCGCGCTGCGAGCGGCTGACGGCCAAGCACGACGTGCTAGAGGCCGTGGACGGCACCACATTCCTCACCGCTGTGACTTTGCTGGCCAGCTACCGGCGCCACCTGACCCTCAAGACGGCGGTGAGCTGCAAGCGGGCCGACGTACTGAGGCTGACCCTTGCCGACTTCAAGGCTTTAGAGGCGTCGCTGGAGCTGGGCTTCAAGCGCGCCGCAGAGCTGCTGGCCGAGGAGAAGATCTTCGACGGACGCAGCCTGCCTTATGCCACGCAACTCATTCCACTGGCTGCCATCTGCGCCCAGCTGGGCGAGCGGACCACACTGCACAGCATCAAGAAAAGCCTGCTGCGCTGGTACTGGAGTGGCGTGCTGGGTGAGCTGTACGGCGGCGCCAATGAAACCCGCTTCGCCATGGATGTCCAAGATGTCGTCATCTGGGTGGACGGCGGTGTGGAACCGCGCACAGTGCGCGATGCCAACTTCGCGCCGACCCGGCTGTTATCGCTGCAGAGCAGGCTCGCTGCTGCCTACAAGGGCTTGGCTGCGCTGCTGATGAAGCACGGTGGCCGCGACTTTGTCAGTGGCACACCTATCGACATCAACACCTACTTCAACAACGCCATCGACATCCATCACATCTTTCCGCGGGCCTGGTGCGAGAAGCAGAAGCTGCCCAAGGACAAGTGGAACAGCGTGGTGAACAAGGCGCCGTTGGCTGCTGGCACCAACCGATTCATCAGCGGCGACGCCCCCAGCGTCTATCTGGCGCGCATCCAGAAAGCCAAGCAGGTGCCGACGAGCAGCCTGGATGAGTTCCTGACTTCCCACATCATCCCGGTGCCCGCACTGCGGGGCGATGACTTCGACGCCTTCATCCGCCTGCGGGCGGCTTCGCTGCTCGACCTCATTGAGCAGGCCACCGGCAAGAACGTTTCGGGCCGCGACAGCGAGGACACCGTCAAGGCCTTTGGGGCCGCGCTCTCGCCATGACGGGCCAGAGCGCCATCAGCTTCGACGACCTGGTCAGGGCCCTGGCCCTGCCCGATCGCGCCCGAGTGGACCAGCGCGTGCCCAAGAGGATGTTGGCCGAACATGGGGCACCCACGGCCACTGACAGACGACTGCTGACTGACGGCATCGAAGAGCTGCAGTGGATCGCCGCGTTGAAGCCCGGTACCGTGGCGATACCAGAGTACCGTGACGATAGCCGCGAGTATCTGGAGGTGGCTGTGCTGGGCGTGCACGTTCGCGCCACCCACAGCAAGCCGTCTCAGCTACTGCGGCTGGCAGAGCTGGTGCACCGCGCCGTGCCCTATCCGTTGCTGTTGATCCAGGCGCTGGCGGCCCCGGCAGGCAGCGGGCCGGCGTACCTGGCGCTGAGCCTGGCGCACAAGCGGGCCGCTCAGAACGAGGCGGGCAAGGTCGTACTGGACGGCGAGCTGGTCCGCATCGAGCTGAATACGCCAGAAGGCGGAGGCGCCGCAGTAGCGGCCGCAGTCGAACCGCTACTGGCGGCCCTGGAACTAGACCGCCAGCCTCACCAAGACCTGATGGCCCTGTACCAAGGCTGGATGGATTGCCTGACCGCAGCCGAGGCGGCGCGCATCACGGGCCGCTTTCGACTGGTGCGCGATGCCAGTCAGGCCACCACACGCCGGGAAGTCCTGCGCACCTGCCAGCGGCTGGAGCTGGAGAGCGCTCACCTGCGCGCCTTGGCGGCCAAAGAAAAGCAGATGGCAAAGCAGGTGGACCTCAACCTCGCGCTCAAGCGCATAGGCGCCGAACTGCTATCGATCCGCGAGCAACTTTGAAGAACCCGCACATGACCGAGAAGCAGATGCAAAAACTAGAAGCAACCAGCCCTCAGGCAAAGTCTGCCGACTTGGTGGCCGGCAACATTGAACAGCTCAAGGCCTTGTTCCCCGAGCTGATCACCGAAGGCCCGAACGGCGTGGCCGTGAACGTAGACGTGCTCAAGGCGCTGGTCGGCGACCAGACCGCCACCGATGCCGAAGAGAAGTACGGTCTGAACTGGCACGGCAAGCGCAGGGCGCGTCAACTGGCGCTGACGCCCAGCACGGGCACGCTGCGGCCGAGCTCGGATGAAAGCGTCGATTGGGACATCACCAAGAATTTGATGATCGAGGGCGATAACCTGGAAGTGCTCAAGCTGCTGCAGAAGAGCTACGCCGGGAAGGTCAAGCTGATCTACATCGACCCGCCGTACAACACCGGCAAAGACTTTGTTTATCCAGACAGCTTCCAGGACAACATCAAAAACTACCTTGAGTTGACCGGCCAGGTCGAGGGCGGTCAGAAGATCAGCAGCAACACTGACGCCAGCGGTCGTTTCCACACCGACTGGCTCAACATGATTTACCCGCGCTTGAAGCTCGCGCACAGCTTGCTTCAAGACGACGGTGTGATGTTCATCAGCATTGCGGACCATGAAATCCACAACCTTCGTGCTGCCATGAACGAGGTATTCGGAGAAGAGAACTTCATCGCCACTGTTATCTGGCAGAAGGTGTACTCCCCGAAGAACACCGCGAGGCATTTCTCAGAGGATCATGACTACATCGTTGTTTACGCGAAGAACGCCGAAACATGGATGCCGCGCTTACTGCCACGTACGGCGGAGATGGAGGCCCGATACGGGAATCCAGACAACGATCTACGAGGAGTATGGAAGGCCGGCGACCTTTCTGCGCGTAACTACTACAGCGAAGGCACCTATCCGATTACCTCTCCATCGGGCAGGCAGCTCGCAGGTCCTCCACCAGGAACCTATTGGCGCGTATCACGTAACAAGTTCGATGAGCTGGACGCGGACAAGCGCATCTGGTGGGGGACTGACGGCAGCAACGTTCCAGCTATAAAGCGCTTTCTTTCCGAAGTGAAAGACGGACGCGTTCCCCAGACTCTATGGACCTATCAGGAGGTCGGTCATACGCAGGAAGGTAAGAAGGAGTTGATGGCAGCTGTGGAGTTTCCAAACTCTGATGTCGTTTTCGACACACCGAAGCCGACGCGCCTCATGCGTCGAATCTTGCAACTGGCAACCACGCCCGACAGTGCGGACTTGATCGTGGATTTCTTCGCTGGAACTGGGACCACCATGGCCGCGATGTACGCCCAGAATGCCGAAGACGGCGGCAAGCGGCGCTGCATCTTGGTTCAGCTTCCAGAGCCAATGCCTGGTGCAGAGGCAGCCGGATGGACAACGATTGCCGACGTTACGCGGGCCCGCATTCGGGGCGCTGGCCAGCGCCTGAAAGAGGCCGATCCCATGTTTGCAGGCGACGTTGGCTTTCGCGCGTTTCGGCTAGACACATCCAACATCCGCGCATGGAACCCAGAGCCCGCCAACCTGGAGCAATCCTTGTTCGCACATCAGGATCACCTGCTTGAAGGCCGCACCGAGTCGGATGTCCTGTACGAGCTGTTGCTCAAGCTGGGCATCGACCTGTGCGTCGGTATCGAGCACCGCATTGTGCTGGGCAAGCAGGTGCACGCCGTTGGCGGTGGTGTGTTGATGGCTTGCCTGGCGACGTCCATCGTGGCCACCGAAGTGGAGGCTGTCGCGCTTGGCATCGTCAACTGGCGCAAGGAGTTGGCACCGGCTGGCGAAACGACTTGCGTTTTCCGCGACAGCGCCTTTGCCGACGACGTGGCCAAGACCAACATGGCGTCGATGTTGGAGCAGAACGGCATCCAGACAGTGCGCAGTCTGTGAGGGCCGGCAGATGAAACTTCACTTCGAGCCCAATCTTGACTACCAGCTGCAGGCCATTGAGGCCGTGTGCGACCTGTTCCGTGGCCAGGAGGTCTGCCGTACCGAGTTCACGGTAACGATGAAGCTGCCTGAGGCCCAAAACGCGCAGCAAATGACGCTGGG
>Ga0335394_10007901_pt1 | contig 12007 bp, 7 predicted proteins | sample MAT03_FD_205741 | JGI IMG/M metagenome (GOLD analysis project Ga0335394, IMG submission 205741) | Freshwater microbial communities from Lake Fryxell liftoff mats and glacier meltwater in Antarctica - MAT-03 (spades assembly) (version 2) ... | reverse complement strand
AGCAGGCCTCGTCATCGCTTTCCTAGTCGCAAGTCCAGGAATCTTCTATCACATCTGGGAGTTCATTTCCGCTGGACTCTATCCACACGAACGACGCTACGTCTACTTTTTCCTGCCGACCAGCTTGCTGTTGTTTTGGTCTGGTGCTGCCCTCGCGTTCTTCGTGATATTCAACATGGTCATCGACTTCCTTTTGGAATTCAACGCAAGCTTAGGAATCGAAGCATCTCCGAGAGTAACGGACTACATGTCCTTTGCCGTAATGCTGCCGCTTGGCTTTGGCATCTCGTTTCAGCTCCCTCTGGTCATGCTCATTCTCGAACGCCTCGGTATCCTTTCGATTAAGCTGTACATTTCCCAATGGCGAATGGCGATTTTGATTATCGCGTTCCTCTCAATGATTCTGACCCCCAACGATGTCAGCAGTATGCTCGGTATGGCAATTCCGCTCATCGGCCTGTACTTTGTCGGGATCGCGATGTGCAAATACCTACCCAGAAGTGATATGCTTAAAGGCCGAGCGACCGATCCAAGCTAACGATTTGAAAGCAATCTGCTCATGACCACCCCTTATACACGTCGACAGTTCACTCAGTCTGTCGCCGCTACTTCCCTGATCGGATTGACCCCGTCGATGGGCGTCCTTTTCGGACAGGAGAAGCTCGCGGACTCCACTGCCAAAACCAAACAACGAACCGCAGTCGGAGCCAACGTTGCAGCCACCGTTCATCCGATTGCCTCGCAAGCTGCCGCTAACATGTACAAACAGGGGGGCAACGCAATCGACGCAGCCATCGCGGCCGCACTTTGCCTCGGAGTCGTCGATGGCCACAACTCGGGTATCGGTGGCGGTTGCCTGATGCTAATCCGAACCCAAGGCGGGGCCATCCATGCCATTGATGGTCGCGAGACTGCGTCCGCGACCGCTTCGGCGAACATGTTTGTTCGGAACGGGAAACCGGTTGGCGAGCTAAGTCAAACGGGCTCGCTCGCCTGCGCAGTCCCAAGCCAAGTTGCAGCCTTGAAACTCGCACACGACAAACTCGGGACCTTGAAATGGTCGTCCCTGTTCGAACCTGCAATCGCAGCCGCCGAAAACGGTTACGCAATCGGAGCTGCAACTCACAACGCTATTGCTTCCGAACGTGAAAACCTGGCGAAATTCGAAGCGAGTCGAACCGTTCTGCTCAAACCCGATGGCAGTGTTCCGAAAATCGGAGACGTTCTGCATCAGCCCGACTTAGCTAAAACACTTGGCCAACTGGCCAAACATGGGCCTGCCTGGTTTTACGTGGGTGAGTTCGCTAATGCCGCCGCCGATTACCTTGAGAAACAAGCTGGCATTCTCAGCCTAGCAGACTTTGCGAACTACAAAGCCATCGAACGAACTTGCATTCGCACCCTCTACCGCAACCACCAAGTAATCGGTTTCCCAACTCCGAGCTCTGGCGGTATCCATATCGCTCAAATGCTCAATATGCTTAGTACGTTCGATGTTGCAAAGATTTACGCCAAGTCCAAAGGCGAATACTTTCATCTGCTCGCCGAATGCATGAAACGCGCGTTTGCCGACCGAGCGCATTGGCTGGGTGATAGCGATTTTGCAGATGTACCGAAGTTCCTAGTCGAACCATCGTATGCCGTATCCCTTGCTTCGCAAATCTCGTTCGACAAAGCTTCCACTGCCCTAGAACATGGAAACGACAATGCTATTTCCGACAAGAAACACACCACCCATCTCACTACTGCCGACGCACTCGGAAACTGGGTCGCACTGACCTCGACCGTCAATACCACGTGGGGTTGCAAGGTAATGGTGCCAGGTACCGGTGTCATGCTCAATAACCAAATGGATGACTTTAGTATTTCTCCGGGTATCCCGAATGCGTTCGGTCTCGTCGGCTCGGAAGCGAATGCGATCGCACCGAACAAAAGACCGCTGTCAAGCATGAGTCCAACCATCGTCCTCTCAAGGGATGGGTCACCATTCTTGACATGCGGTGCCGCGGGCGGCCCAAAGATCATCAACGCAACCTTGCAGAATATTGTTCGATGTATTGACTTGAATGAAACAATTGACCAAGCGATCGCGTCCGCAAGAATTCACCAGCAATGGCGACCAGACGTTGTTTACCATGAACCGAACTTGGGCGGACTTCGAATGCCGATTTCTGAAGACAAAAACACAGCGAACGAAACAACAAAGCACTTAGAAAAAATGGGACAACTTCTGAAAGTCTCAAGCACGCTTGCAATCGCTCAGGGAATCCAAAAAACAGATCGCGGACTCCTCGCTGCCTCCGACCCGCGAACAGATGGTCAAGCGATTTCGGTGCCATAGACGATTTAAAAACCAGATACAAAAGGTGTGTAGTTTGTTTTCCGGAGCCACTCGAACGTAGATGCCAGTCGTTTACTTTAAGCGTCACAAGATGCAGATTGACTTGCTTGAGTTTAATCGCGCACACGTTTCAGGTGAAAGCGTCGTTCGCTTCCTGCCTTGGTCCGATAAGATTCTTGGGCAACACGCGTTGGCCAAGTGGGACAGTTTCCGTTTGGAAATCGATGCCAATGTCTTCCCCTGTCTCGCAAGCCGCGACGGATGCAGACAACTTATGCGCGATATCTCAATGCGGGAGAATTTTGTTCCAGAAGCCACCTGGCTAGCGATGGCCGATCCCGAAGGAAAACCCGAAGTGCCAGTCGGTACCATCCAGGGTCTTCGGCTCAGTGCCATTGAGGGAGCCATTCAGAATGTTGGGGTTGTTCCACTATTTCGAAGCATGGGCTTGGGCCGAGAGCTTATCCAACGGGCACTACAGGGGTTCCGCGATACCGGCTGCATCAAAGTAAATTTGGAAGTCACCATACATAACACCGGTGCCATTCGTCTTTATGAATCGATGGGGTTCCGATACGTCGAGACTGTGTTCAAGGTTGGAAGCGTCCCCGTGAGCACATAACGAACGAATTCTAGTTAAAATATCCTTGCTACCGTTATTTCCTGCCCACATGGTTTGGGCTCCTTGACCGAGATAGTGCAACGCTTTTCATGATATACGAAGCCAACCCGCTGGCCATAGCCGTCTTCTCCGTTCTTGTTCTCGGCGTCCTCGGCTTTAGTTTTTACCTGGGAGCCAAAGCCAAATCGAGTCAGGGATACTTTGCCGCGGGCGGCTCGATCCCCTGGTTTGTCAACGGGATCGCTTTTGCTGGCGACTATTTGTCGGCAGCATCATTCTTGGGCATCTGCGGAATGATCGGTTTCTTTGGCTTCGACGGCTTTTTGTATTCGATCGGGTACTTGGCCGGCTGGATTGTGGCATTGTTGGTTATCGCAGAACCTCTCAAACGACTTGGGCGATATACGTTTGCGGATGCCCTGGATAGCAAATTCAAATCGCGTGGAATCAAGGCTGCCGCGGGACTGAGCACTATGGTAGTCAGTCTCTTTTATTTGATACCACAAATGGTGGGAGCAGGTGCGCTCGTCAAGCCGCTCCTGGGACTTCAGTATTGGCATGGTGTGGTCATTGTCGGTGCCGTGGTCGTGTTCATCGTTGTAACCGCAGGCATGGTGAGCACCACCTACGTTCAGTTTCTAAAAGGTGGACTGCTGGTCGTGTTTTCTTTGTTTCTAACGATCTTGATCCTTACCCGAGGTTTGCACACAACACCTGCGAACGAACTCGGCAAGACCCAAATCATCGAGACCAAACAGGGGAAACGTCTTGTTAATGGAGTCCCCATCGGATTTGGACCAGGTGAAACAAATGTCGAGCCGGTGGGTAAACTTGTTGAACTGCCGGATGGAAGGACGAGCACAGGCCCGCTCGGTCCGATCGCGTTTATCAGCACCATTGCCAAGTCGCGAATTGAGATCACGACCAAGGTCCCAGGTGAAAACGGAGCTATAAGCTACGTACCGAAAATCGTGGACGGCAAAGAAATGTTGTCGCCAGGGAACTTACCTGCATTCAAAGGCATTCGGCAAGAAGGTTGGATTGCCAAGATCGACTTCGTCTCGTTGATGCTGGCGCTCTTTGCCGGCACCGCGTCGTTGCCCCATATTCTAATTCGCTACTACACGGTAAAAGATCAAGCGTCGGCCAGAAAGAGCACAATTGTCGGCATCGCTTCGATTGGCTTCTTTTACATTTTGACCTTGTACATCGGTCTAGGCGCGATGGTTAGTGGCACACTGGATCCGACCGACAGCAACATGGCCGCTCCTCTTCTCGCCAAGAGTTTTAGCAATCTGCTCTTCGCCGCAGTATCAGCCATCGCGTTCACCACCGTTCTCGGCACAGTCAGTGGCCTGATCATCGCAGCAGGTGGCAGCGTCGCGCACGATATCGTGAGCGGTTTTTTTGGTTGGAAACTGACAGACCAACAAACGATCCGTGTCGCCAAGGGATCCTCAATAGTTATTGGTATTTTGGCGATTTTGTTGGGCTTGAAGTTCGAGGGAATGAATGTGACTTACCTCGTCGGCTGGGCATTTGCCATCGCAGCCTCCGCAAACCTACCCGCCCTGCTCATGTTGCTTTTCTGGAAAGAAACGACACGACAAGGGATCATCGCGGGCGTGTTGGTTGGACTAATCTCGTCACTGATATGGGTTTTTGTTACGCCGGATATGTTCGCAAACATTTACTTAATTGACAAAAAATTAGCCTGGGTACCGCTCAACCAACCCGGAATCATCACGATCCCATTGAGCTTCTTGGCCATCGTAGTGACGTCCAAATTGTCGCCAGCCCGATAAGCTCATTCGGATTGCGCCTCCTACGAGTTCACTCGTGGGAGCGAAAGCTTCGTGGCTAAGCCCAATATTAGCCGAGAAGCTTTAGTTTCCATGAGCAAGCTCACGGGGGACCGGGTCTCTTTTGGGCAACGTGTTAATCCGCCGCAAAGTACAAAATTCTTTCCTCGTAAGTCATTTCAGCAAATGCCCTTTTCATTGCCCTTTTTTCTTTTGCATCGGCGGCACGGTACGATTCATTTTTCTTGAAGCTTTCAAGAAGCTCAACGTCCGTCACCTTGGTAGCGGCTACCGCATCTGTTGTCTCTACCGCATCGAGGTTACTTCGCGATGAGGCGGCAACCGAACGGGCGTTTCGCCAAGCCGTCAGTTCCGAAGTCTGGTTGATAATGCTATTGATCGTTTCATCGCTACCGATTCCGGTTTCCCGCTTGCACAGGTCTAACAATTGTTCGACGCCGTCGTACTCTTGTCGACCGCTAAGCCAAAGCAACCACTGCCTGATCACTTCACGCTGTTTGCCACGAGGAGGAGCGACTTTCGGCTCATGAAAGACGACTGCAAAAAGCCGGACTGCTGCTGCGTAACGGCCAGCCTCGTTCGGATAGTTGTTGGACAATTGGTAGTATCGTGAATCCTTGATCCCATCTCGTAGAAAAGGTTTTGGCGCGTATCCGTACCTCTCTTCAAATTCAGTGATTTTTTGTGCATCGCCATCCACAGCGGTTATGTATTCGCTCAAGTATTGAACTATCATTATCGGGCGTCGCGCGGACTGTTTTATTGGAGATGGCTTAGAATGAAGCAATTGTTATACGTGATTTGTCAATGAAGACCAACCGTAGATCGATTCGAGTTGCCAGAAGCGAGCCTTCAATTACTCTCTCTTTAAGGCAACAGAGCCTGTTTCGAACACTCTGTCAGCGTTATGATGCGGTCTAACAAGCTTAAAGGCGCGCGGGCATGGCACAACCATGAGGCGGCCGTCGTGTTTTATTTTGGATTCATCCGCTCCCACACAAAACAACCTCCAGCGAGTCCGAAGAAATGGGTCGAAGTTTCGAAGTTCGCAAAGCGTCCATGGCCAAGACTGCCGGCCAGAAGACGAAAGTGTATTCCAAATACGGAAAAATGCTGTACGTTCTGGCCAAAAACACCAGTGCAGATCCAGCGACCAACCCTACTCTGCGCAGCTTGATCGAAAAAGCCAAGCGTGAACAAGTTCCTGCCCATGTGATTGAAAAAGCCCTCGAAAAGGCGAGTGGCTCTGGCGGTGAGGATTTTGTCCAAGCACGTTACGAAGGCTTTGGACCAGGAGGCTGTTCGGTGATCGTCGACTGCTTGACCGACAACAACAATCGGACGATTACAGATGTCCGAATTTGCTTTACCAAGACTGGGTCTAAAATGGGGCCGCCTGGTTCCGTTTCCCATTTGTTCGACCATTTGGCCATTTTTTCTTTCAAAGGCGACAGTAGCGAACTCGTACTCGACGCGCTTTTAACAGCAGAAGTGGATGTCACCGATGTAGAATGCGAAAATGGTCAAGTGACTGTTTTTGCACCATCGAGCGAGTTCTTCAAGGCAAAGACGGCTTTGCTGGAAGCACTCCCTGGCGTTGTTTTGGATGTGGATGAAATCGCTTTCGTCCCGCAGACGCAAACAGAAATTAGTGCGGAAGAACTCCCAATGTTCGAAAAGTTTATGAGCATGCTAAACGATTGCGATGACGTGCAAGACGTCTTCCACAACGCAATCCTACCGACGTAGATAGCCGTCGACGCACTTGAAACTGTCCCCTTGTGCTTCGTCCAAGCTAAAAATTAGGGTTGGCAAACTTTGTTGCACGACGCTTCGCGTCGTGATTTTATAGTACTAATCACACTCCGTGTGATTTTCGCAGTTCAAAAACCTTTGCTTTTTAAGGCAACGTCACACGGAGTGTGACGGGTACTTTCTTCGGATTCAAAAAATCACATCCTATCCGCGTCGTGGTTACTGCGACGCGGAGCGTCGCACAACTATGATAGGCCAAGATCCTTAAGCGTCGTATCCCAGATTCGGAGATAGCCAACGCTCTGCGGTTGACATTGGCCAACCCTTGCGTTTCGCGTAATCCTCGACTTGATCTCGCGTGATTTGATCCACCGCGAAGTACCTTGCTTCCGGGTTCGAAAAGTACAGTCCACTTACGGATGCAGCTGGCCACATCGCATAACTCTCTGTCAAACTAATCCCGGCCCGATTCTCGACGTCTAGCAATTTCCAGAGTGTTGCCTTTTCGGTGTGGTCGGGGCACGATGGATAACCAGCCGCCGGACGTATCCCCTGATACTTCTCCTCAATGAGGTCCGCGTTCGTTAGATTCTCATGAATATTCCATTCGCTGCGAACTTTCTGATGAAGCATCTCGGCAAATGCTTCCGCAAGTCGATCTGCACAGGCTTGTACCAGAATCGACTTTCCGTCTTCCATTTCTGCTCGCAATTTTTTGGCAATCTCATCCACTCCATGGCCTGCTGTAATCGCGAATGCCCCGATATAATCGGACTTGCCATTCGACGAAACGTAGTCCGCCAAACTGCGGAACGAGCTTTGTCCGACCCGCTCCCACTGCTGTCGCAACATTTCAAAACGAGCGATCTCCTCCGACTGGGTGTCATCGGAATAGAGAACGACGGTATCACCAAGACTCTTCGCTGGAAAGAAGCCATACACTCCTTTCAATAAGATCGACGTATCCTTTTCGAAGCTATCGAGGACAGCCTGTGCGTCGTCATACAACTCTTTGGAAATTTCTCCGACAAAGCTATCTTCGAAAATTTTCGGATACTTGCCTTTCAGCTCCCACGTCATGAAAAAGGGTGACCAGTCGATGTAGGGACGAAGTTCCGCAACGGTAACTTCGATATCGCGAACGCCGACAAACTTGGGCTTCGGTGCTTCGTAGCTGTCCCAATCGATCGAAAAGTTTCGCTTCTGCGCGTCGGCAAAGTCAACAAACTTGCGATCGCGTCGCATAGCGAAACTGGCCCGCTCCTCATCTTGCTTGGCCTTGATCTCAACTCCAAATGCTTTGCGAGAGTTTGGATTGACCAGCTTTTCAACCACAGGAACACTTCGTGACGCGTCCAACACATGAATCACTTCTTGATGATAGTGTTGCGCAATCTTGACTGCGGTATGCTTGGAACTGGTTGTCGCTCCACCAATCAATAGAGGAATTGTGAACCCCTCTCGCTGCATTTCTTTTGCTACATGTACCATCTCATCGAGCGATGGCGTAATCAGCCCCGAGAGCCCGATGACTTGAGCCCCGTGCTTCCTAGCTTCGGAAAGAATCTTTTCGCAAGGAACCAAGACTCCCAAATCGATCACTTCGAAATCATTGCAGGCCAGAACGGTGCCAACGATGTTCTTGCCGATATCGTGAACGTCTCCTTTGACGGTTGCAAGCAATACCTTGCCACGGCTCGTATGACCGCCGGTGTCGCCCGCTAACTTCTTTTCCTCTTCCATGAATGGCGTCAAATAAGCAACGCTCTTCTTCATGACTGCGGCGGACTTGACCACTTGTGGCAGAAACATCTTGCCTTGACCGAACAAGTCGCCGATGAGATTCATCGCGTCCATCAGAGGTCCCTCGATTACCTTCAATGGCCGACCGTATTTAACGCGTGCTTCTTCGGTGTCGGCAGCGATGTGGTCCGAGACTCCCTTCAGCAACGCATGCTTGAGTCGATCCTCCACAGGCAATTCCCGCCATGCGTCGACTTTGACGGGAGCCTTGTCCTTTTCTTTGACCGTTTCCGCGAAATCGATGAGGCGTTCTGTCGCATCGGGGCGGCGATTGAGCAAGACGTCTTCAACCCGATCGCGCAGCTCAGGCTCGATTTCATCGTAGACTTCGAGCATTTCTGGGTTCACGATGCCCATGTCGAGGCCAGCCTGGATGGCGTGGTAAAGGAAGACTGCATTCATCGATTCGCGAACCGTATTGTTTCCGCGGAATGAGAAGGAGACGTTGCTGACGCCACCACTCGTTCGTGCTCCAGGGCATTCCTTTTTGATAGTTCGGACCGCTTCGATGAAGTCGACAGCGTAGTTTGCATGTTCGGGCAATCCGGTTCCGACAGTTAAAATGTTCGGATCGAAAACAATGTCTTCGGCTGGGAAACCATTCTCCGTGAGCAGCTTGTAAGCTCGTTTGCAAATGCGAACTTTATTTTCGTAGTCAGCCGCTTGCCCTTTCTCATCGAAGGCCATAACAACGGCCGCAGCACCGTGTTGGCGAATAAACTTGGCCTTGCGCAGGAACTCTTCTTCGCCTTCCTTGAGACTAATGGAGTTGACGATAGACTTGCCAGGAGAGTGCCGGATGCCAACTTCGAGAATCTCCCACTTGGAGCTATCGATCATCAGTGGGACTTTGGCGATTTCGGATTCGTGCGCGATGAGGTTTAGGAAAGTGCTCATTGCGGCTGCGCCATCGAGCATCCCCTCGTCCATGTTGACGTCAATGACGTTGGCACCACCATCGACTTGCGTTTTTGCGACGCGAATTGCGTCTTCGAACTTACCTTCTTTGATGAGCCGAGCGAACTTCTTGGAGCCGGTAACGTTGGTGCGTTCGCCTACCATGACGAACGGATTATCCTTTCGAAACACAAACGGCTCGTTGCCAGCGTATTGAGTAAGTCGATTTCGATCCTGAGCTTTTCGCGGTGCAACCCCCGCAACCGCCTCGCCAACAGCCTTTATATGGGCAGGCGTTGTCCCGCAGCATCCTCCGACGATATTGACCCAACCTTGAGTCGCAAAATCTCGAATGAGGCTGGCGGTCCTTGATGGTAACTCGTCAAACTCTCCCATTGCATTTGGCAAGCCAGCGTTGGGATAGCAACTGATTGCGGAGTCAGAAACATTCGCCAATCGTTCTAAGTAAGGACGCATCTTGTCCCCACCTAATCCGCAATTGAGTCCGATACTCAACATAGGGAAGTGCGAAACCGAAACCCAAAAAGCCTCAATTTGTTGTCCAGTAAGCGTAGCTCCTCCAGGGAATACCGTAGCAGACAGCATCGTCGGCCAACGTCGACCTCGTTGAGCGAAGACGTTTTCGATAGCAACTAGGCAAGCTTTGAAATTGAGTGTGTCAAAGGATGTCTCAGGTAGCAAGATATCGACGCCACCATCCAACAGGCCCCGAACATTGACCTCGTAGCTTTCAACCATTTGCTCAAAACTATAGGGTCGAGTCGCAGGATCGCCCTTGGCATTCATGGACAACTGAACCGCAGTTGGGCCAATGCTACCTGCAACAAAGCGAGGTTTGGAGGGATCGCTTTTCAAGTGGGCTTCGACGGCTGAGCGTGCTACCTCAGCACCCTTCTTTGAAATTTCATACGCGAAATCCGATAACTTGTTCTCTGCCAAACCGATCAAGCTGGCGTTAAACGTGTTGGTTTCAATGATGTCCGAACCGGCAGCGAGGTATTCAGCATGAATACTGCGAATGACGTCGGGTTGCGTCAACACCAAGACGTCGGTCGCTTTGGACAAGTCGGCTGGATGATCCTTGAAACGGTCACCTCGAATAGCGGCTTCCGGCAGTTTCTTTTGGAAAATGAGAGCGCCCATTGACCCGTCGAGCAGCAGTACGCGTTGCTCCATGAGTTCCCGCAAAAGTGCTTCTGTATCCGATTGTGCCCGAGTCGTCATTCGATTCCCTAACCTTCGTTCCGTAATAGACAATTGCCTATTATTCTACTTACAGAGTCATTTCAACAAAGTCGCGTTCACTAGAAGCTTGTGAATTCATTGGGTAGAGGTGTTCCCTGACCGACCGCATTACCCGCAAAACGTGTTGCCGGTGTCACAACCGGAGAAAAACGGGATGGGAATGCTTGGCGACCGGTCGATGATTTTCCCGTTAATCAATCTTTCCATCTTGGATTGGGTTGCCTATAGTTCAACAGTGCAAACCGGAAACTGTTTGCATCCATTGCCTCCGGTCGTTTTTCCGGCTGAGGGACCATCATTATGCGTTGGCCTAGATCGCAAAGGGCAGTGCAGTAGCACGCTTGATCTACGCCAGTCTCGCAGCGGCTCCGTGTCGTGCCGCCTGACGGTCGGAGGAAAAAACAAGTGCTGGCCGGTGGTTCTGCCATCGGCCAGCTTTGTTTTCATCTAGAACCTTCTCGTTTTCAGGCACATAAACCCAAGAACCACGGATGTAGTCCCGAGGATTGCCCATTGGGTCACGTTCATATGCTCGACGCTGTAAAGGATGCCACGGAGCAGTTCGGAGAAAAACTTTGTAATTATCTGCATGATTCGATTTCGAATTCCGGCCTAAGTGACATTTCAAGACCAAAAGAAAAGTGGTTCGGAAGGCCTGATCTCCCGCAACGAAATTTAGGTTTTGAGATGGCTAAAGCAAATAAGACCATACTGAGGAGCGTCCTTTGGGAAAGTAAGGGCCCGAATGTGCCGATTTTTCCGAAGAATCCAGGCGGGTTGATGTATTAAGACATTGATTCAAAGGAAATCTGGGATGTCGACACCAAGTACGCTTGCAGGGTCTGAGGCGAGGTATATAATCCAGCCAAGCGATGGGGTTGTAGCTCAATTGGTTAGAGCACCGGACTGTCGATCCGGAGGTTGCGGGTTCGACCCCCGTCGACCTCGCTTACGAAAGCCCTGGTTTTCTTCAAGGATTCCAGGGCTTTTTCGTTTTTTCGCCACGATTCCCTTAAGTGGCTAAGGATGGTTTTTGCGACACTAGATGACAGGTAGTCCCCCGGATGGACTGTAGTAGGGGCAATCAAGGCTCCGTCCGCGATCGTCGACCTTGGCGATCCCAGCCACTTCTAAATCACGGTTCATGATCTTTAGAAGACCACTGGGAACACTGCGCAACTTTCCGTTTGCTCCCGAATCGCTTTTTTTTGGATACCGGCGTCAGGATGGTGAGCAAGACCACTACAACGATCATAAATACTGCACGCTTCATTTGAGGCTCCTCTTTGCTCGGAGAGTTGTTGACTTGGTGCGTGCGAGCGACTCCGGCGGTCGTTCGCAGATGAAAAGTGGTATCATGACATAGAGGCACCGAGGTCGCCGCCCGTGCGAGGCTAACTTTTGGTACGTGGTCTCCGGCGACATTGATGACCACAGGCGTTCGGTTGTGGAGATAGGGAGTTGCACATGGGCCTTGTGATATTCGACTTGGACGGCACT